>Ga0209367_1013573_pt1 | contig 10462 bp, 7 predicted proteins | sample WorMetLIZISLAND2_FD_187412 | JGI IMG/M metagenome (GOLD analysis project Ga0209367, IMG submission 187412) | Marine gutless worms symbiont microbial communities from Max Planck institute for Marine Microbiology, Germany - Olavius geniculatus... ...
GTCACATACTATTACGCGCAGGTTTATCTTACCAGTTACCATGCACCAGGTTACCTTAATTTACCTACCGTAGGCGGCCAACATTGATGGGCCGCTTTTCCCTTCTCCGGCAGCCTGCCATTGAATAATTGATTGATTGATTTATTTGTTATTCTGTTTTTACTGGGCAATCTCTCTCTCTGTCTTTCTCCATTCCTCTATCAAACGCCTCATTCAACGTATTTTGAGACGCCGTAGGGGGCCTATATTATGGGATCACCGGGAATTTTCGGGAATTTTGTGTAGTAGCGGGGGGAATTTTTAGCTTTCCGAACGGGAATTCCCGGTGGCCCTGTTGCAATACTACTGTTGTTTTCATTATTGTTAACGTATTGTTATCGTTTTCGATTCCTCTTTAATTTTATCTTTATTGTAGTTTAATTGAAATTTTTATTGTAAATGTAATTGTAATTGTTATTATAATTTTAATTTTTAATTTTATGTTTATTTCAATTTTTATTTTAACTTTCATTTAAATTTAAATTTTAATTTAATTTTTTAGTTTTCGTTATCGTTTTTCGTTCTCGTTGTATGTAATGAGTATTATAATTTGCCAATTGTTAAAATTGATAACATCGCTATAAGTTATAATTATGCTAATAACTTGTACTATTGGTGATGTTATTATAAACAATATACTTATTGTAACTCATAAACTTACTTGTATATAATTTACCATTAACATAAACGTGTATGTATGCGTGTTTGTGAAAAAAAAATAAAAGTCGAGTTTGTTGCACAAAATCTTTTTATTCATTCATCCATTTATTCAACACACGACATGCAAATCTATGAGCCAACACATCATTAAATTTGTCTTCCATTTTCATGTCCGTCATTCTCAGCGCCCCCGTAGGAACACGGAATAAACGGAACCGCCAAACCGCAAGACAGTTGAGAATAACGACTGTGCTTTGACTATACGCGCAGACAGAAAGAGTCACGATGTCTTCTAATGAAGAATGAGAGCAGAGATGAGCAGCGACGAAGTGAATTCGAGTGTTCGCTGTCGACTCAAGCACATCAAAAGACGTCGTGTGCCTTTAGCTGACTTAGCCGCCAAGCTAAACCAAGCCAGTCGTCGTCCGTCGTTCGGTCTGAAGCCTGCTAATGAACCTAGGCGTAGCATCAGCGGGTTACACAGTAGAGAGCGCTGATGACGTCACGACATCGACCACCGGATGTGCAGTGACGTCACGTCGACTCACGTGATTAGGTTGCTGCAAATGTCGTGGTCGACAACTAGCACACACGCACACGCACACGGCGGCGAGCAAAGGGCTTTTTGCTGATCGAGCTGAACGTTTAGAAGTCAAGTCTGTTGTTATTAACTTCAGTAAGTAGCCTAATATAAACCATCGTCTGCAATCCGCATGGTTCGCACATGTTTGCTATTAGACCTGAATTACGAGGAGCAATCAAAAAGTCTTGAGCCTCGTTATATTAGACTAAAAATTTTGCTATTGTCTATAAACCAGTAAAACGCTGCTTTCTTGTGTACTTGTGTGCACGTGTTGGAACTGTGACGTCATTGTAAATTATGACGTCACACGGTCACAGAGCTTTAAACCGAACCGATTTGGAGTGATATCGCAAAAAGCGGAAAATCTGGCTCGCTGTTGCATAACAATTTTCCAGTCTGTAGTTGGATTCACAAAAATGGAGCTCCGTGACATCTGATTTTGTAAAAGTCTTGACAAACACCTTTGTAAATTTTTGCATACTATAGCCTAAATTTGGGCCAGCCACAAATGAAAGCATTCACGTCAATTCCGATTTCATGTAAATACGAGGGGCAGTAAAAAGCTTTGAGCCTTAATGTATTACACCAAAACTTTTTATTGTCTCTATATCAGAAGAAGGTACCTTCCTTGCGTATCCGTGTGAGCAAGTTGTAGAAGTGACATCATTGTAATTTATGACGTCATAGAGCATTAATATGAAATGATTTAGTGCGCTAACGCAAGCAGCATTTGAATCAGACGGGTTTTTGCATGAAATTTTTGGTAAACATGCAGTTTAGCGGCCTAAACAAAATGCACAGTCAACTTACTGCCTATACGGGCCAAAGCGTGCATGCGGTCAGTTAACCCTAACCCTAATCCTAACTTTAACCCTAACCCTAACCTAACCCTAACTCTAAACCTAAGCCTAACCCTAAGCTTCGCCTGTATATAGTCGGTAAGTAGAAGATAATTTTTGGTTGTAGGATATGGTTTTCGGGGTCGGCCTAATTAACGGTGACATTTACATTTACCCCATTTACCCATTTATATATATATAGATTGTGAAAAAATGTTCTCTAATATGTTGAGGCTCAAAACGTTTGATCCCCCTAGTACAAAACAGGCACAAATGGGGCAGTTGCCCCCATCTTTCCTAAATTTTTATTGTCGTCTCTGTCCGTTCACAATGACACTGTCAGACGACGCCACTTAGTCGCGCTGATTGCGCGCACAAGAAACTATTTGCTAGAAGTCGCATCTCATCACACCAGTCAATTAAATTGTCTGTCGGCCGCAGCGGCGTCGTGAATTGAAGAAAGTAGGGAGGGGCGCAGTTGCGATTTGCCGACAGACATGCAGCTGCAAAGGAGATGATAAGTGATCAAAATTTTAATTTTGCTGCTAAAATGTTTAACAATGAGTGATTTCCAGCTCTAGATGTTGTATTTTTGGAAAAAAGTTATTCGGTAGCTATTTTTCGACAGGCTAAAATTTAGGAAAGGGGGCTCGTCTTTCCTGTCGCAACGCCATTGATCGTGTGCACGAATGTAGGCAGTGGCGTTTTTAATGGGGACAGGGGAGAGCAACCTGGCTGACAAAACGCTGACATCGAGCAGTTTTGCTTACCGACACATCAAAATTTGTGTATCAGTAACTACGAAAAGACTTTAGCTTTTAACGATAGACTCCTGTTCCTCGTTCTTTAAGTTCTAAATGCGTCACAAGATGTAGCAAAACAGCAGCAGTTGCTGCAGCCATTCAAGTGACGTACTTTTTCTTCTTCTTCTTCTTTGTACTGCAGCCGCTGCATGTAGGCTACATATTGTATAGGCTGTCTACCGGTCCTTGTACAGAGCTCTAGAAATTTGCTCCGACTGTGAAGCTGTACACGACAGCTAGCAGTTCTGTGGGCATATTGTTCGGATGACATTAAGATGGTGACTAAATGTGCGACTGTAGCTCGCACGCGAAACTATCTAAAATTGCCCTGAACTGCTTGGGTAGTTTTGGGCAGTTTTGTGCAATCGCACATGCAAGCAGCTCCTTAATATCTAAGGTGGCTGTCATTATGTGCAGAGAATAATGCTTCGACGAGAAAATAATAGGCCTAATTGGCTCAATTTCATCGTATCCAATAGCAACGTTGACGCTGCCGATGAAGCCGGTATGGAAAGCTGCACAGTCAGTCGAACGTTCGATCACAGTTTTGTTAGATTAGGTCTACAGCCTGATGCGAAACTGCGATATAGTATATCACACCTAGTGCATGGATTGCGTGATTAGAATAAAAATAGAAAAATCAGACACTTTTTGGCTATTGCTTAGTTGCAGATACATATAGTGTGCGAGGCATTTAAAGTGCCGGTAAACTGAACAGTTTATAGGATTTGTATAGCCAACTGTACTTCAAATGTGTTTTAACTTGTATATGTTTGCAGTGATGTTATCAAGAACTTTGTGTTTGAGGACAAGGCCAAGGACAAAGACTTGGAACCAAGGCCAAGGCCAAAAAACTCAAAGTCAAAACCAAGGATTTCCAAATGCCACCATTACAGCGACACATTAACCTCAGGGGGTGACTTTAATAGGATTTTGAACATTTTGAACGTCATTAGTAGGCCTACCATTGAAATAGACCAACAATGCTAAGAATATCAGACAAACAAAAAAAACTGACACTTTGTGACTCTTGCAATTCCTGACTGAGTAGGTTTAATTTTTGTGACAAACTTTCCATTACGATGTATTTATGTACAGCTTAGAGCTGTATATTTTGTTCAGTGGTAATATTGATTATAATGTTGTGTTGGTTAGGACAGTCGAAGATGGTGGTGTGCTTAAATTACACACAGAGTAGGCCCAAGTATTGAACCCTGTCGGATGCCACTAAGAACAACAGACCAATGTGACACAACTGAGTGGGCTCCAATTACTTGCGTCACGAGTTTTGGTGTGACAATACACAATAGCTTATGTATAACACCTTTTCAGTTTTGTGTTCAAACTGTCGGTAATAAATTAATCATGATTTATGAATAAAATTTATTAAAGTCCTCGGTATTATGGTCGAGGACAATATCTCAAGGCCAAAAACAAGGCCAAGGACTTGGGTCCGAGAACAAGGACGAGGACAAGGACACAGCTCTTTGTCCTCGAGAACGAGGACAAGTCCTCGAAGACACATCGCTGTATATTTGCGTCACCATACTTGTTGTTTAACTTCCGCTGCTACGTTGTAAAACTTCCGAATTATTATTCTTGCAACTGCTTTGCGAAAAGTAATTTCATTAGCGCAGACTCACTGCACCATACGAGATCACCGCTGCTGACGTAGGAGGCCTACTATTGCTAAAGATAATTATTATAGGCCTAGTACAAGCGACACCGTCACCGTAAGTCCGTAACGGGACGAGGGCAGTTAGGTTAAACACTGTTCGCAGCAAAATCACGCACAAAAAAATCACGTGTAGCCCGAATGCCCGCGTGTGATGGAGATGGTATTCGCCATTTTCACATCTCCTGATTCCTGTTAATGTCGGGCCGCAGGATGCCTGCAGTGCTTTGCTGCGAGTGTTTTCGCTTAGCCCCGCGCACCGAAATGGAGCAAATAAAAATTCCCGCGCCCTGCGCCTGCGTCAGTCATCATTTGTTTCCTGCGTTCCGTAAATACGTGAGCCAATTTACAGGCAGGCATTCTAATCGGATCGCTTTTGGTTTCTGCGTCGTCGGGTCGGGTCGGTCGAGAGAGAGGCGTTTTCAATCAATGCGCCGAATGCATGCAGGCATGCAGCCCGTCTATGCAGGCCAAGCATTGATCCGGCGACGTCAGAGCCGTGCTATCCCGGTAATTTAAATTGCCTCCCATCGACCGCGCCCGTGCTGCCCTGCCTCCGCAACCGATGCAGCACGCGGGTTGGTTCACAGCAATCGATAAGCTATACTTCGCGATATATAACGACAACGCTTTAGGCCTACTGTTGATAAGACTGGTTTAGCTGGGCTCCATGATTTCTTCTGCAACGTCGCCGAACTGACCACTAAACGTAACGGATTCTTCAAAACGTGTCAAGATGTACACTGTGTCTCTAAAAACATCCCCGATATTTTTGACTGTAACTTCAAAATCAATTATGAAATTTTGATAATTTTTGGTACGAATATTCCAGATACAACTTGCCGTCAAATGATTATTCAGTTTCCCACCTCACCCAACGTTTGTTCCTGCACCACCTGGGGAAAACACAACCAGCAAGATATCACTTTTTATCCAATGCGATGATTGCTTAATTAACATAACGCGTAAAAACATTTTGTTCACATTTCTGACACTTTGGCTGACATTTTAGCCACTTGTCCGTTTTTCAACTGCCTACAGTAAAATTGCTTGAAGTGTTGGCCCACTGTGCGAACACAGGCAAGGAGATGCTTTCTCCATTCATTGACAGCAGTATCGATAAAGTTCTGCTCCAGACCAATCCAGGCTGTACCAGTCGCTTTTTGACTTCACAAACATTCTTAAACTTAATCTGATAAACACACTGCTGCATGACAGTCAAACCTTGTAATAGACCTGCCGTTGGGGCCCACAGATTAGGATAGATGGAACTTATCGACGTTTTTTCATTCATTTTGACACGTATTATGCTTGGTCTGATTTCCTCAGGTAGTGCAAAAGCAGACGTTGGGTGAAGTGGATACTAAAACACTTTTTTAGTAGCCAGTAGTGTCGAAAATATTTCTGTTAAAAATTATTAAAATCTGCTAACTTTTTTCAGTTACGATCGATAATATCGGGGATGTTTTTTTCAGGTTTTCTGTTTATTTCAACACATGTTTCGCTTGATCTGATTTCTCAAGGTAGGCCTACTGCAGAAACAAACGTTTGGTAAGGTGGGTAACTGAATAGTCATTTGATGGCAAGTTGTGTCAGGAATATTCTTACCAAAAATTATCAAAATTTGATAATTGGTTTTAAAGTTACAGTCAAAAATGTCGGGGATGTTTTTTGTGAGACACAGTGTAGAATTGGAAGGGACAACTTGTAAGCAAGTTAGTTGGTGCAGAAAGTAGAATTTGCGACAGCTTAGAAGTAAAAAGAATCCAACCAACTTGCTGCGGAAAGACAGATGCGGCCGATCCCCGGATCTTTGACCCTTTTAGCTGAAAAGTGGGAAACGATCACGCCAATTTCGGTTTTTCTGCGTCTTTTGTTTTCAGGTTAGGAGCCATATGAGACAGACGGGTGGGCGCAGACGGACGAGCAAAACCCGTAAATTCGCAATGCGGCTTGTGAGGACCGTCGACCGTATAATAAAAGCGGAACGTTTTTACTGTAGCGCACGGCGAATCGGTCTTAGCACAAGCTTCTTTGACGAGAAGTTACAGAGCTGTAGGTCTACTGAGAAACGCGAACGATTCCCGGTGCTATTATAAGCTGACTGAATCTAGCGTTCTCGGAAGTGAAAAATGCAAATTGCGGATAGTATTTCGGTCACGTAGGCCTACTCCGGACAATAAATGCGTTAACGATCGACTGAAAATAAAATAGCGACATCGCTGATGGTATTTCTCCATCTGAATTCAAACAACTTAAAACCAATGTACTTAGCGTATCGTGAGTGTCAAAAAAGTATAATGCGGCCGTCCCGAGAGGCTGCATTATGGTTCTTGCCCGTCCGTCCGTCCGTCCGTGTGTCTGTCTCGTATACGCGTGCTCCTAATTCGGAAACAAAAAAGCGTACAAAAACGAAACCTGCATGGTGCGGACATTTATCCCAGGAATAACTGAATGGCGTATCTATTTTTAGCTCAAAATGTCAGGGTTAGGGTTAAAGTACAGGGCCGATCGCGCAGTGCAGTGGAATAGTACATACAACAAGGCGGACGCCCGCATGTTATGTCGGCACTGGTCCGACATTTGTGTTTGTGAGATAACTGTTTACGTTGAGCGTATGAACTTGAAAAGCGACTGTAACGCATGCTATTTTTTGTCTGAAACAATCCGTTTTATCGATCTATCTATCCAATCTGCGCATCACGTTGAAATCATTAATGACGAGGGTCTGTGGCGGGGCGGCCAAATATCGTATACAGCGGGGAGCGTCGAATGCTGGAGGTGCGTCTGGGCTGTTTTCATTTCCGACGAACGAACCAACGAGAGCAAGGACGATCGACATTTCGACGGCGGACATCACGCACTAGCAAGGTCGACGCCGAACGAAGCCCCGGGCATTCGCTTGCTGTGGCGTTCGACCATGTACAGTGTACTGTCAGTGGCGTAGGCCTGCATGACCAGGGTGCACCGGGTGCACCGTTTTTCAGCAGCTTGAGAGTTGCGCATATGGCATATGCTTCAGCGAAACAAAACTTGCAGCCCCTAGACTCGTTTTCTGAGCTCTTAGATCTAATGCATCTAAAATGCATTTCCGGTCGTTTCCGTTCCGAATCCCGCCGACGGAACTTACAGCACCCCTCAGATCCCCTAGCTGGTGGGGAGGGGACTCATTGCCTCTCCCTAAGAACCTATGGCCTTCAGCCTCGAATTTGGATCGACCCTTTTGGGGGCCAGAAGTGCGCCACAAAGACAAATTCCTGGTTACGCCATCGACTGCGAACAGTGCAGCAAATAAACGGCGGGGCCGCATGCATATGTTGGCCGTTGGTGGTTGCACGAATGCTGCTATAACTATAAAATATTGCGCACTTTGTCCACTGTGCAGTGCACATCGTCGGCGTTTTATGTCGGTGTGTGGTCTGGCGTGCAAAACGTGTTGGATCGCTGCCAGAACATCACCGCGACGTGACCACATACGCAGTAAACAAAACTGAAACGTCGAATCAACCGACACCTGTAGTTCTCCCTCGGTCCAGCATCAGAAATCGGTTTGAGCTAGTCGACAACGTCCAGAAGAAAAAGGCAGCGAAGAAGTTCTCTGGAACTGGCATCTGACCAGCAGCGGAGTGAATAGACGAAGCCCTGGCGTGGTACGAACGACGGACGGCGTGTTTACGTGCGCACGCCGCGTAGATTACGCAGGCCTCGGGCGGGCGGGCAACTCGCCCGGCCGGTCCTATTTCTGCTCCAGCGGGTGATCATCCCTCAGCATTAACGCTGCACGGACGTCGACGGGTACGGTTAAATACGTTATTTCGGTCACGCAGCGAACGTCGTCGAATTAGATAGGTTCGCCGGTTCAGAATCGTACGAATAACGTGCATTTAGCGAGAGTGGTTGATGGTGGGCGGCGATGCTGACACCCCCGCGGACGATTCCACGCCGGCATCATATAAGAGCGGTGCGCTCAGCTGATAGAAGCAATCTAATGTCTGCGGCCAAACTGTATAGAACGCAACCATCGTTGTAGGTCCGCAACCGACTTAGGTCGTCATCGAGAAACGCACTCACGCAACCAATTTAATTATACCACGGACTATACGGACGAAGCAGCGTCTGCAGCAGCTGTGAAGACACTGTAATATATTATCGCTCTCTTTGTCAGTAATCGTCAACTTTATCAATGGATGAGCTCAGACAAGTCACTCAGAAGCTTCAGGATCACCGGCTTGCCGAGGCACAGTTAGATCATGATGTCAACAACACATCGACACCACAGGTACGATGCGTATATTAAAGGTCAGAAGGTTGTGTACGCGTGCTAATCTTTACGGGAAACCCGTCGTCATCTGCCATAAGGGATCACACCCGACACAGGTGAACGCGCCCCGCCTTAATTCCAGTCAGATAAGCCGGTACTCGATCTACCTACTCCGGATAAATGAAAAGCTGAGTTGACCTAGCCTGTTATATTCTTAGGTTATTATCTGTCCGCAGACAGTCATTTATCCAAGTAGTAATCACTAGATAGCGACCCGACCTGGTGTCGAACCCACGACCTTTCGATTGTTAGTCCGACACCGGACACCCCGCCGTTACGTCACCAAACCACCCCCATCTATACAACTTAAACGCATATCGGGAATAGAACCTGCATCCAAAAATTCTCATTGGACAAAAGCTTACTGGAACAGGACTGGAAGAATTCGCAGTTCATGCGCATTTCCAGTGATGTAGTTAATTTTCCTTATAGTCCGAGTGTGGCTCGGTAGTCTAACGGTAACGTGTCGGACTTGTAATCCTGAGGTAACTCAGAGGCGCAGGTTCGACTCCGCACCGGGACACTGCCGGGTAACGATCTTAGGCAAGTTGTTCACACACATGTGCCTCTGTCACCAAGCAGTATAATTTGGTACCGGCTTCACCGCTGGGACGTAAACAGGCACACCACGCGATACACTGGCCTGGTATCCGTGGTCTAGCAGTGTAAAAACTGGTGTCTGACTGAGGGCCTTAGGAAACGGAGATCAGCGCCGCCCTATGGGCCGTAAGGCTCGGAAAAGATTTTACGTTTTTTACGTTTTTATAGTCCGAGTCAGAGTGGAATGAGTTTTACGAAAGAGGATGTTTGTAAAATTTGGAATTCACACGCACTTATTGTGACTTTAAACATGCGACAAGAAACAACGTGACACAATAGAATGTTGAAACGCTTTGTTGACATGGCACTTAGCTGCATGAGTTAAGCGCATGCAAAAAACCAGTTCGGCGCAGTTATTTCCAAGTCATACAACGCTCTGTCCCTGCAGTTCAGGCTCTCTAGTGGGTCCGAGTCCGAGTGCTGAAAAATAAAGACCCGAGTCCGACTCGAGTTTATTACATCACTATCTACATTCGTATCTAGTCGAAGGTAGAGCCCGCATCCAAAAATTCTCGTTGGACTCGGTGGGCGAATTCGTAGTTCGTATGCAGTTCCGATCGCCGTTGAACGACGAAATGGATAAAGTGTCCGAGACCGGAGACTGAGAAGAGACGTACGTTAGTACTACGTTGTTTGGTGGCCTGGCATAGCGGTAACGCGTTGTGTTCGATCAGCAAAGTTGTACTACACCGGGCCAGGTTAGTACTTGGATGGGTTACTGAATGCTGGCAGGCCAACCGTCTCAGTATGTGACCAGCAGCCTAAGACAACTCAGTCTTTCATCCCTCCGGGGTAGATAAATCGAGGGGGCGCTGAAAACGCGAGACTGGAAAACGCGGAACTGGAAAACCCGGCACCAACTCACAGGGGTGGAAAACACGGGACCGGAAAACGGGGGAACCTCAAAGTTATGGAAAGCCGTCGCTGTAGAAAATGTGCAAC
>Ga0209367_1013574_pt1 | contig 10461 bp, 6 predicted proteins | sample WorMetLIZISLAND2_FD_187412 | JGI IMG/M metagenome (GOLD analysis project Ga0209367, IMG submission 187412) | Marine gutless worms symbiont microbial communities from Max Planck institute for Marine Microbiology, Germany - Olavius geniculatus... ...
TCGTGAATACAACTGACATAATACAACGATGGACAACGTACTGCAGCGAACTCTACATGGCACAGCTTGACCAGAAGGTATCCAATAACCTTGTCAAAGAGCTGAAAGACATCTCGCCACCACTTGCTGACAGCCAGGGTGATATACTGGTAGAAGAAGTACAAAAGGCCGTGAAAAAAATTGAAAAACAACAAAAGTCCAGGAAATGACGGGATAACAGGCGAAATGATCAAACACGGCGGACCACACTTGATTGAAGAAATACATGTACATCAGCTGTGTAACAAAACGTGCAAGACGGGTATCGCGCCTACAGAATGGAAAAAGTCAGTTTTAGTTCTGCTACATAAGAAAAGCAGTGCTATGGAATGCAGCAACTACAGAACGATTGCCTTGACAAGCCATCTCGGCAAAGTGCTAATGTGCTAAATAAACGAGAAAAATTTGGTGCAAAAAGATTTTCACACTACAGGGATAGGTTTAACGTGATTTTTTGGTGCTGGGTACTGTACTCTCGCTTACCCTGCGCATATAAAGTCAAAAGCGAGGAAACGTTTTCTGCGATATGTCAAAGAGCAACAGACTGTTGCGGTCCGTGTACTCATAATTACCGGTTCAAGCCAACCAGCTTGTAATCCAACACCGGTCATCATGACGTCGCCGAAATCAGGTCTCGTTGCCACAGCAACGTGCTTTGTGCCATGGCAACGTGCATCTCTGAGACAAAATGACATGGGTAGTCACTGTGAATGATGATCAAAACGGCAATTATCGTATCACCGTGACGGACATGAAGCTGTAATCATTGTAGATGCCTGGTGGACGTCGACAGTAGCGACTTCTTCAGTACAGTCTGGAGGACTTTGTCCGTTTACGTATATATGTATACATTGTACTTGCTTTCTTACTTGTTTTTTACTAAAATTTTACTATTTACTTACTTTTATCCTGCTGTGTTTTGTACTTAGTTGTTTATTATTTTGTATAGTTTCTTACTACTATACTTTCTTACTTGTTTACTTCGTTACTTAGGCGTACATTCAAGTTAGTCGACTTACATTAGAGACTGGATGACTCTGCTCGTACAGAGTTTTACCAGTCGTTTCCATGTCAATACTACGCTTCACGTCATCACCGACTTGTCTCTGCGCCGCTAGATTCTAACGGTTTCCAGTGATCGTCACCATGATATCACGACTACGCTCGGTGTTGACGAACTTGTTCCCCTGCTGTCTCAAGCCGCGACACGAAGAGACAGCAATCGACGTCGTCAGACAACCAACGGCGACTGCTGCTACCGCTAACCCTGGCAGCAGCACACAACCGCAGCGCCAACAACTGTTAGCATTCCAGTTGGCCCAGCTGACGCAGGGGCGCCAACGGTTGTCAGCGTTCCAGGCAGCGCAGATGACGCCGCTGCAGGTGCCGACGCCGAATGTCCGAGCGCCGATCGAGCGCCGCTCCTCGCTGTCACTGTACGAGAAGCGCCGCCAACGGCTGACGCGCACACAATCGACCGCCAGCATTTCACCCGACGAGAACGACGACGACGAACAGCCGTCACCGACAAAGTGCAGCGTACAGCAGCAACAGCGTCAGGAACTGACGCAGCAACGCCAACCAGTGACGTCACAACGCCAGGAAATAATGCCGCAACGTCACCAAGTGTCAGATATGGATGACGAAGATCAGTCGTCGCCGACTCAATGCAGTGTGATGGAGAAACCCGTTCGTTTGCACTTCTTCGCTGATGACAACACGTACGACGACACACAGCAGCAAACGCAGCAACATGAGCAACAGGAGAAACAGGGGAAAGGAAATAAAGAGGAAGAAGATCAAGAGGACATTGATGCTATTTTCGAGAAGTACAAGAGGCAAATGTCGAAGCTGTAAACGCCTTAATTTTGGCAGACTTCGGCAACTCAAGTCAGCAACTGTAACGGCGGCTAGAAAGACCAGAAAGTAATGTACATCTTTGAATTACGTTGAACTACATTTGATATGTAACTTCTGTAGTATTAAATTACTACAACAACAGCAACGGTTATAGTTACATTGTAGACAAACTCTATATTTAAATTTTTATACGATTTGATTCAATAATTTCTCGTTATTTTTTCAAAGTTTGTTTTCCTCATTTCTAATTATATATGGAGTTTTATAAAAATGGATACTTCGATTCACCTAAATATTTTTTGCGCGTAATTTGTACGTTTTTTTGCGACAGTGATCGCGACCTGTAGGCCTACATTGTGTAAAAAGTGTACTCGTTTTACCGAATACAGATCTGTTTTATTTGATGAGCATGAGCACACAAACGGTACCAGTATTCTAAAATGTGAATATGTATATATTCTGTATATATGTATAGGTTTAGATGTAGGATTTTAAAATACAAATGGGACTTTCTGTACTATAGGAAACATTTTACAACTGCGCCTATATATTTAATTAAACCATCCTATAGTTTTGAACTTTGCGATTTACAGTTAATTGTCGATTTACAGTTTCAACTGCAGTTTTATGTTTAAAAAACTGTTTCGTTTATATGTAGTTTTCGGTGTTAAAGTGACATTATAATTGGAGATATAATACTCCTTAATCCTAAAAGATCAAAACATAAACTGCTAAAATCTAAACTGACAGTCGACCTGGGGTGAGGTTAATTACGGTTCATTACAGTGCTGGACACTGATTGACCCCCGTTGCCATGGCAACGAAATTTGATACAAAATAGGCCATAATGCGGCCCCCTTTAAAGATAATTGCGCGCTGTTTGCACCCACTCCTCTCTTTTCGGCCCCGGGCTATCCGATGGTGTCATTTAAATTTTTCGCCTGCCGAACCCCGTTGCCATGGCAACGAATTTTGGGACAAAATTGACTATAACTCGGTTTGTGTAAGAAATATCTGCAAAATTTTTGCGTCTATAGGGGGGTTTGCGGGAATGGGCCATTGAATAATGCCAAGCGAATTTTTCCCCGAGCGACCCTCGTTGCCATGGCAACGAAATTTAGAACATAATGGGTTAGAACTTGGCTTAAGTATGAGGTATATCGGAGATCTTTGAATGAATGAATGAATATGTCAATTTGTATAGCGCCCAATTAGAGAAGTTTTGAGTTTTTTCGCAAATGTATCTCTGGACAGTGATGAAGTCTGCAGGTCGACGGGGAGGCTGTTCCAAGTGGCCGGGCCAGCCACGGCAAAGTCCCTCTGACCGATGGTAGTACTTGTGCACGGCACGACGAGTGCCCCGCTGTTTGCCGACCGCAGCTGCCACTTGCCGACGACAGAGGAGACCGGGATGCACACATCTGCCAAGTATGACGGCGCCAGACCATGAAGGCACTTGAAGGTGATCATCGCTAGCTTGAAGATGATTCGCTGGCAGACCGGAAGCCAATGAAGTTGACGCAGCACTGGAGTGATGTGGTCGAACTTCTTAGTTCCGGTCACGACACGCGCTGCTGCATTCTGGACAGTCTGCAGTTTCGTCAGAAGGCCGTCACCGATCCCGTACAGCAGACTGTTGCAGTAATCAAGACGGCTGCTGACGAATGCGTGCACCAGTGTCTTCGCAGCCTTCAAAGTCAGGGAAGATCCGTCCGTAGCTGGCGTAGTTGAAATAGGCACGACCGGCGTAACGTGGCGACGTGATCAGCCATGGTGAGCTGGCCGTCGATGTTGACGCCCAGGTCGAGCACTGCGGACGAGGGCAGACAGTAGTGGTAGCTCGGTAGTGGTCAGCTTGGCAAGCTGCTGTCGTGTTCCAAGCCACACGAGCTGTGTCTTGTCGCGTTCATCCTCAGCCTGTTGCTACGCATCCAGGCATCGATGCGTTCGATACGGCAGATGGGGTGTTTTCGAGGTCGGTTTATTTTGGTATGGACAGTGCGCGTGCACAATTATTCGAAAGAACACATACGCACCCCTGCAAAAATCATACGTTAAATATACGAAAAATCGTTATTATCTACCAACAATAAACATTTCTACATTTTCTAACATTGCTGTAATTAACTAATCAGACGTTAAAACAGTACGACATTCCAAAAGTTAACGACCGAATCTTCCCATTCGAGAGCTGCTTAAAGCGAGATGGGACACCCGTCCGCTTTGAACGTAACTTGATAGTAAACCCATAGAACTGAGCGAAGTAGCCCGTATTCTAAGATAAAACCAATTTTAAGTTTACTTTACGGACAATAAAATAAATAAAATACTGGCAAAAAGTAGAGTTTAAAGATAAAAGAGAGGGACTGTGAGTAGTTAAATTTAGCGGAAGCTGATAGTATCCATGATGGCGCCAGCAGACAATGTTGGTGCTAGAGTTGAGTCAATTTAAATTATTATTGTGGTTTGGTGCAAGACAGGATCACCATATCTTCACCGTCGGCTGCCTGGAAGACTCTAGTTTTAGGAACCGTAAAGTTTTTCCATAAATTCGAGGGCGCTAAATGAGAGGGTAGGCAAAATTTGTGATTTTTGGCCAATAAGTTGCTGTATCTCAGTAACGGTGCGAGATAGGGCCTAGGTTACTATTAATCACTAATAGGAAATCGTATACTGGCTCTCGATTGGCGCCGAATTCAATGTCCTTGAATGACCTTGAACGCCAAAATAGGGGGGTTTGTGGATTTTTTTGGCCATTTCGGGCTGCGACACAAGTCTATATCATTCACAAGGTGGCGCCACGGAACTATCGTTATGCGATCCAAATAGAGAATTTGGTATTTGTATATTAAACTAGCGTGAACACGCCAATTTTCAGCTAAAGTTCAAAACCGGAACTGCTACAGGCTTTCGCGCGTCTCGTGAGCATTAACTCAAATTCTTTGTTTTACATATATTTCCATTATAAAAGGCACAGTGCCACAGTTTACGTGTGTTTATGTGAAACATTACGTTAATTTGATTCACCGCATTAAATGTCACTATGCATAACCGGCATTGTTCATAGAACTGAGAGCGTGTCTACCTGTGCAACTGTTGCACAACTGTTGCGCAACAGTTGTGCAGCAGTTGCCTTTAAGCACAGCACACAGCTTCACCAGATGATGAGAACTACCGTGTTGTATATGACTGTAATTATTGGCTTATAATGCATTTTCCGAAGTTAACACAATAGTTAACATCACCAAAGGTGCTGATTTTTGTGCATCTGTACACTTACTTACTTATTCTAGAAATTCTAGTTCAACCTTCTAGTACAGCACAAAATAACGCCAGTTTTTGAGCCATGTTTTTGAGTAGAAATATGACAAAGACAAATTAAGCACTGGTATTAAGTAAGTTTTAATAATTAAGTATACTCCGTGGTCCACAAAAAAACTAAATTTCACCAGAGATTAGTATTATGCATAATATTACATGAACTTGGTTGCAAATGTAGTTCTGTTGTCAACGGTGCAAAAGATGTAAAAATCAGTCAACATTTGATAAAGTTATTACCCATTATGTAATAATTTGTTTTTTATGAACCACGGTGTACAAACAAAATCGAAGGCGCATCTGACGGGAAACACAATGCGCCCCGTTACAACAATACGCCTACGTCAGTTATATTAAGCCTACTGTACCTGCGTAATACAAAAAATTAGTAACAAAAATTGTCTTTAGTCGAATTGCCCCGGAAAGTTGGAAACCAGTGATAAACTTTCGCTTTTTATTTGATTTTCTTACGGTACCCAGAAACTTTGTACAGTTCATAATTATTGTCCTAAAAACGCCGCACACAATTTGGCAACATGCCAGCAACGTTTCTGCTCTGGAGTCTGGACTGCTGCACTTGCTGTGTACTGGCGAGTGTCGAGGCCTCGTGGCCGGAAGGGGAGGGCAAAGAAGGCAATTATTGTCTATCCTAAATTTTCGGCTGTCGGAAATTTGTCAAAAAATCTTCGTCCAAAGATGCAAAAATTTGGGGCTGTAAGAACTCCCTATTTAGGGGACATAAATTATAATTTTAAGCACCCTGTGGGAAATTCGTAGTGTTTGCCGGAAAATTGCAACTGCCTGTCCTGATAAACTGCACTATCTGGACCCGATTTCCATGACGCCGCTGGGAGTAGGATTTCAACCGTTTGAAGCCGGCGGTGCAGTGTTCGGGGCAGCAGCAGACGTAGGGGCGGTCGTAGCAGCGGAGGGATTAGTTGCGATCATACTGAGCTGAAGTCGAATGACTTTGCGCAGTCCGTCAGACAAGCCACGGTTTGACTTGTCGTCGGGAGTTGCTCGCCGTCTTGACGCAGTAGCAGTAGAAGCAGCCTCATTAGCTGCAGCAGCAGGCACAGTGCCAGCCACACAGGTGACTGCCTGGTAACAGCCTACCTGTGTAATATCAGTGAGATAGGCTACTGATAGGCAAAACCTGGACACATTTTGACTGAACCTGTTCTTGCAATGTCAGAATGTCATGCTCTAAATAGGCAACAGCAGGCTGGTGACTGCCTGGTGACAGCGTATCTGCGCAAATTCAGTAAAGTAGGCGGCAGCAGGCACAGCGCCGTCTGTCGGCGGACCGCAGACAATCACCGGTGCACGGCGGGGTGGGAACGGTCTGCCCTGCCGTCTGAGGTACTCGCGCCAGGCGTGCTGTATAATAAGCGCGCAGTAATTCTGTCGCTGAAGTCTCAGTGTGCTACTCACTGGCACGTAGTCGCGACGCTCTGGACCCGACTTCTTCAAGTCCACCATCTCGGTCGTGTCTAGCGGCGTTCCTAGGAAGTTCTTGGTCAGTGCGTCGAGAATGTCGATGCAGTGGACTCGGTCGCCAACGCAGATTGGAATGTCCAGCGCTATCAGGCGGAACCTGAATGAATCTGTCCCTGCACTATCAAACAAACAGGCTGTTGTCAGGCGGAACCTGTTGGGGGCATGCAGTTTAAGCGGTTCTTCGAGCGCCTCGACAAACTCGCTCAGTCGCGACAGATGGATATACTGGGTAGCTCTTTACTACTGCTGCCACTACTACTACAGATGGATGTACTGTGTCGCTGTCTCGTCGAAGCGCTCCCAAACTTCGTAGTACATGTCAAAATCATCCTGCGTCAAGCCTTGTTCTACGTCCTCCGTCGCCTGGTCGCCAGCACATTAAGCAAGTAAGTAAGTTACTCGCAATCACTCATTTGTTTTCGCGGCGGTCAAATCCCACTCACACAAATTACAGCTACAAAACATTGCAAAAGTGCAAGTTAATACAACGAAAAATGTCTTATTCACGAATCCAGCTCACGAATTTCTCGTATGTGTACAAACATAATACAGTACCTGGCACAATTCCACATCATAGCAGAAGCAGTCGTTTTGAAAAAAATCCTGATTTTTAAAAACAGGTTTTGACGTTAAAATAACATTATTTTGAAGTGTTTAGACATTGAATGATGCAACAAACATTCCCCCTAAAAGTTTTATCTCCAAACTTCTTTCGCCCGGACATTTCTCTCCTAGCAAAACAGGCACGTAAGCCTACGCTCGGGTGCTCATATCTCAAAACGCCACGACACACGCATTGCATGCACTTAGAAGGTGACTTCAATATAGCAGCATCACCATAGTGTGTATGCTGCAGGACTGTTGCGCAACAGTATAGGCCCTATGCACAGTCTAACAGGGTCGGCGACATGTCTAAGGGAGGGTGGCGGTTGTGCAACAGTAGACTCCATCTTGTTGGTAGTTTTGCGCAGAAGTGCGATAAAAGATACAAAAGAGAAACAGACAAAAACGCTGGTGACCTGACTGAAGTTTTCCAGTATAACTGCAATGTACATGTTGATGACCACCAGAAACGTTATGATCAGGTATGTGACAAGGAACAGTATAGCCATTCCTGCGTTGCCGCAGTTGCCGTTCGGTTTCACTTCCGTCGAGGTATCATTACAGTCAGGTGGGCTAATCATCATACCAGCCAGTACTCCGTCCCAACCAGCTGATGTCGACACCTTGCAAACACAGCAACACGTTGACTTTGTAACCAGGGCGGGGCCCGGAAAACCAGTCAAATTTGTTTAAAAAATCAGCTTTGTTTAAAAAAATCGTCGCAAAATATTAACGACCGACGTAAACCCAATTCAGATAATCAGTTTTGCTTTCGAACATATAGCGAAAATATTTTTAGCGACGGCGGGGCCGCCAAACGTCGCGGGGCTCGGAAAAAATTTGTCCCTTTTTCCCTCCCCTTCTCGAGGAGTCTGCTTGCAACACACAGAATTAGAATACTAAGAGCCAAGCTCGTCGGACCTTGTTCAATTACTCCAATATATGCCGTAAAACAGCAGATCAGCTAAAGTCACAGAAAAATCTACGTTAGGCCTAAACAAAACAATTTCTGTGCTTCCGGTTGCCGACCAGAAATGGCCTGCGTGCCCACCCTCGAAAATATGACAGCAGTTTTAGCTTATTTTCGAAGTTCTACTAAAACGGTTTGCATCTAGTTTGAAATGTTGCGATATCTTTGTTTAAGTTTTCGTGGCTACTATTTAGCGTGCCAGTGTATTTTCATGAGCTGTTGGGTAATATAACATGAAATGTCATGACACAAAAATTGAAATTTAAAAAAAACAGTCCGCTTGCGTCCCTACTTTTTTGCCGGCTGCAAGCGAAAGCATAGATATTTTCTTTTTAGACCTGAGTGATCTGCTGTGATGTGCGGTGACATGAAATAAAACGTGCACCTGAAACAGGACCATCATGCTGCGAAGACACGTCTCAAAGTTGAACAGTTCGTCCAAGCCGGCGCTGTGACGGACATGCATAAAGAACGACATGCCGAATATGGCGTAGATGAACATGATGAGAAACAACAGAAGGCCAATGTTGAAGAGCGCCGGCATTGAGACGGCCAGTGAAAACAGTAGAGTTCTGATGCCCTTGGCTGACTTGACCAGACGCAGAATGCGACCAATCCGAAACACTCGCAGCACTCGCAGCAGAGTCGGCGACACGAACATCTTCTCAATTATCTCCTTCATCGCCAGACCTGCAACGTCGCAGAAAGTAAGTAATAAATACCGCACTGCTGGAGTGGATAAGCAAGTACGCAGTACGAGCTTATACCACTCCAGACAGTGATGGTGGTGGCGTAGCATGGTGGTTAAAACGTCGGTCCTGGCCTGCGGACTTTTCCTATCCTGCGCTAGGCTGATGGATGGCTGCTTGACCACTTTGTGGGTACGGCGTCCGCTATCAGTCAACCGCTATCTGCAGCTGCCATCCCTCCGTGGTCGACTGAATGAGTAGTAACCCATTATATGGGTTACGAGAGGTGGGGATCTTTGTACAGCTGACTGAGCTGCCTGGCCGGCCGGTACGCCAGCCTGTGTTTGCAGACTGCACGTGGTGGCTGTGCGATCGGCGGCTCTGGTTAGTTACGAAAAGCGCATTAGAGGTGTGTATACGCGACGATGCGCTATACAAATCACATCCTTTACCTTTACTTTTGCTGTTTCGTACTTAAAACACGCTCATGTCGCATAGTTTGACCGTCGTTTGCTTTGCGACTCACAACTGCGGCAGCCAAGATTGTGAAAACAGCATCAGTGCGAGCTGATTATGGTTTTTTTTCGCGGGAAAGCAGAGCTTTACTGCTTTCAGCGGGTCTTATGGGGTGTTTACACGATCTAGCAAACGTCCAGCAAACTTCCAGCAAATGTATTCAAAATACAGGTGACAATGCTGGACGTTTGGTGGATCGTGTAAACATCCTATTAGTCATCGCAATTCTGTCCGTCTGTCTGTCTCTCCGTTCGTCACACGGGTGGATCAGTCAAAAACAGTGCAAGCTGAAGTCACCAAATTTGCACCGTAGGCTACCCGGAAGACTCTAGTTTCAGGAACCGTAAAGCTTTTTCATAAATTCGAAGGGGGTCACCCGGAACGAGGGCGCTAAATGATATCAAAGCAAAAACTTTAACAGTTTACAAAGTTATGTAAGCGCGATATAGGTCAAAACTCGAAAACGGCAAAATGGTTTTTGGGCGATATTATCGAGTGCTAATTCCAGACTGGCCCTTACCAGTCCACCCATCCTAAATACTTGCAAAATATCCTAAACAAAATTTCGTTGTAGACACTTTTACTTAATTGACACAGAATAGGTGCCAAGCTAAGTGAAAGCCGTTTTCGAATGTTGACTCGTATCGCCCTTATATAGCTCTGTAAACTGTAAAAGCCGCTTATGAGAATGCGTAAGCCTATATCCGTTATGTGAGAGGAGTGTCAAGCTATCTCCGAGCTTGAAAAATTTCTGGAGGCTGCATTATCAAAACTAGAACATTACTAAGGAAAAAGATACAGAAAATACCTGATAAACAGACTACAAATAAACAAACTAATAACAGTTGCTAAATAAAATTCTATTGATAAATGTCCGTTTGTGCAGTTCAGATGTTACTTGATCTATTAATAAACCATGACCTATATCTCTTAATCCATATTTGTTAGACTTGGCAACCGGTAATA
>Ga0209367_1013576_pt1 | contig 10461 bp, 8 predicted proteins | sample WorMetLIZISLAND2_FD_187412 | JGI IMG/M metagenome (GOLD analysis project Ga0209367, IMG submission 187412) | Marine gutless worms symbiont microbial communities from Max Planck institute for Marine Microbiology, Germany - Olavius geniculatus... ...
AAAAAGCGATATATTTACAGCGTCCGTACGGCAAACAGTACAGTGATCCAACGTTCTTCTTCTCAACAGAAACAGAAGACAACTCGTACAGTATCGCGCGACACACAACAATCCAAACAATCTACTGCGCACTCATAGAGACCAAGCACGAGCGAACGCGCCAGAAAGCCCCCCAGCGAGCCTTGGCGCCAAAACCCGTCTTATATATCACAGAGACCGAATTACTACCCCCGCGCGCGTGCGCGTCGGAAAATAGTGCTATTAAATGCCAATCAAATTAAAAAAATAATAGACGCAGGCGGTTCCGTGCCGTAACAGACGATCATCTGAAGTTATCTTTTACATGGTTAAGGGGGCATTTTTTGAACAGTGCTACAGTAGAGCAGAAGAATCTAAAAATAAATGCCTGCAATTTGTAATTAATTGTGTTGTGTGCGTGTTTTGCTGTCAAAGAACCAAGACACTATACTTTTGACAATCTTAACGACCAATGGATGGGCGTTTCACTGGCCAGCCAGTACAATATATCTGACGGCGGCTTTCTGGTAAGCTTACGTAGTTAACAGCTCCAAATAAAGTGCGGGAATTATTATGTAGTGCGATATAATATTTTCGGAAGCAGTTATAGATTCGATTTATGATATTTATTCTATTGTTATTTACTTTTAAATGTACTGCATTATCACTCCTTAGTTGTTTTAAAGATTTAAATGTCATTCTTGCTGCTTAAAATATAACCTTAACCTGGTTTACACACAAAAAGCGACGTATCTCCAGAAAGCCGGTTTCGAAAACATTTTCTTCAACAGGCCTAATTTTTCCAATTCACCTTCGACGACACATTCTAAACTGGATTAGTTTCGGGAATAATGACTGGTTAAAGAACAAAAAAACATCACAGAACATCAGGACGTTGACGATATAGGTTCTGTTCATGTCTTTGTTTCTGTGCTGTTAATCAGCCGCAATACGGGTCTTGCCCGTCCGTCTGTCTGTCTGTCAATTTGTTTGTCCCGTATATACGGGCTCAACTCGAAGACAAAAAGAAACACAAAAAACTAAATTATTGTGAACGTTTTCTGTTGTAGGTATGTCAGTTTTCAGTTCAAGAAGTCATAGGTCAGGGCTGCGATTAGGATTTGGGTTGCGCATGCGCAGTTGTAGGCAGACGGCCGCACAACATGTCGGCAGTCGACATGTTTTTAGTTGTTCTGCATTTGACAATTTTATAATAATAACGGGCATGCTATTCAGTACAAAATGTGCATAAATCGCGCAAACACAGGCGTGTGCTCATCGCTATCGGATCATCAACCGGGCGAGCGGCTACACGTGGGGTAAAGGAATCTGCGTGATGTTCAGTAATGACTTCTACGCGGACCAGTTGATAGAACCGTGTGATTACTACGCTACGATGCACGACTTCCGGCACGGACAATGTCAGTGTCAGGTCGGAGCCAGCGCCGCCATTACTTCGGTCAGTCCGCTTCGGCGTTTTTGTTATTTCTTGTTCGATCTACTTTTGTGTTTCCGCCATAGGCCTACGTGTTGGAGTTCTGGACGCATCAGGTGGCATCGCTGAACGCATCAGCGGGGTCGGATATTGCGACAGATGTTACTTCGGCGTGGTCTGTTCGTCTGTCACACTCGTGCACTTTACTAAAGCCGATGGACGCAATGAAACGCCGTTTGGCAGGGAAAGTCATATAGTTACCTCCGCCAAGGAGGTTATGTTTTTGCCAGACTTTGTTTGTCTGTTTGTTTGTTTGTTTGTCTGTGTGTTAGCAAGATAACTCGAAAAGTTATGGACGGATCTTTCTGAAATTTTGAGGATATGTCGCGCATGGCATAGACTACCAGTGATTCAATTTTGGGGGCAATCCGGCAGGAATCCTGGATTCTGAATCACTTTGAAATTTTCGTTAACATTGCGTTAAAGGGGGCATAAGCAAAACCGCTGGCAAAGCAAAGATGGTGACGCCACCTAGCGAATAGCATTGCCTTGGCGGAGGTACCTGCGAGCTATGATTGCTTTCTAGTTTATGTTAGCGATCAGAAACTGAAGGCCCCACTGCACAGTCAACGCCTTAAAGACGCTCTCCAGCAGCAGGAACAGCCGCATATTATGTCAGCACTCAGCGTCGACATCTTTTAAAGACGGAAACGTGGCCATCCGTGATCCTGCGTTAGAAGCGACGCACCGAAGACGCTGACGTAAAGACGCCGAAGACGTCGGAAAAGAGAGTAAAAGAGAACGAAAAGGGGTAGCTCTTCCCTGTCTGACTATGGAGTTAGGGGAGCATCGTTAGCTTCCCAGACTGGTCTGGGGCTGATTCTCAGCCAAAATCAGTTCTGGTGCATTTTAAGCTTGAAACAACACATCTGAAACGTATTTGTTTTGAATGCTTGTGGATAGCAGTATAAAATTTTGAAAAAAATACGCTAAGTCGGTATTTGCTATTGCACAAAATGAGTTTAATCGTGAACGCCAAAATAATAATCTATAGTGTTCGGTATAGGAAGGAGACTATCTGATCGGTGCACCTGGCTCTTTGAATCGTCGAGGGTCGGTTCATAAGAACATGATCGTGCGAAGTTTTGATGACGACGAAACTTGGTACAACGACCCGGCTGTTGACGATCTAGCTCTAGCCCTTGTTACACCGGACGATTATCTGGGTTCGTGTCGGAAATTGGTTTACAACGCTCAGCTCTAACTAACGCTGACTGATTGCATTGATTGACTTGTTATATTTTTACGCGCGAAATCGCGTCTTAGCCATCGCAATTCTGTCCGTCCGACTGTCTGTTTGTCTGTCCGTCCGTTTGTCACACGGGTGGATCAGTCAAAAGCGGTGCAAGCTAGGATTACCAAATTTTCACCGTCGGCTGCACGCTACTATCGTTATGCGATCCAGATAGAGAATTTGGTATTTGTATATTAACTTGGCGTGAACACTCCAATTTTCAGCTAAACTACTGAACCGGAACTGCTATAGGCTTTCGCACGTCTCGTGAGCATTAGTTCAAATTTCTTGTTTAAACTGGTTAGCATTATGTTTAGCAGCAATGTGTCTGTTAATGTCGTCAATATGGACTAATCAAGTTGGAATTGTGATTAACACCGAGTTGGTAATTCTGACGCTGGCTGTTCAGGGATGTCAGTCGGAATCGGACACATCATTGAAGGACGCATCAAGACATACGTGGCCGGCGCGCCGCGTATGATGCAAAACTTGGGTCAAGTTGCGTTCTATGTTCAAGCACAGGGCGGAAACGAACTGGAGCTCCAATTCACGTTCACTGGTCAACAGATTGCGTCCGGGTTCGGCTACGACCTGACAGTCGCTGACTTTAACAGCGACGGGTGGGCCTACGCTTAATTGTGTCGCATCGTCTGATGACTACAAACACGCTTGTTCTGCATTTCGTTCTATTTTATGCTCAAATATAAATGTACATTGTTACAAAAATGTTTATGTTTTGCTTACGCAATATTGTCCTTATTTTCTGTGCCGCAATGGGTGCCCAGCATTTATGGGCAAGCACTTTTTTGGAAGTTTTCTATGTTATTAAGTAATTGTTTCCTAAACTGTTTTTCTTCCATGTTTATCTGGCAGAAATATCTTTGCTTTTATTTGCCAAAGCTGGAGAAAGCTATAATGAAATACTGTACGTAGCCAGCCAGACTTAAGGGTTAATGTTCTTTGTTGCGAATTTTAAACATAAATATACAGAGCTGCTTCATTGTTTGTGTGTTTCGTGCTATAGCAAAGACGATCTGGTGGTCGGGGCGCCGTTCTATTTCGAACGCGGAGTGGGAGGAGCTATCTACATCTACCTCAGTACCGGCGATCAGGTCTGTATCAGACTGCACGCCTATTTAAAGATGACATGAAAATTTACGCATATTTCTTGCCTATACCCGTTCCTCTATCGTTTTCTGTTAGTTTTTTTTCAGTTTAACAGAGGGTCCAGGCGTAAGGGAGCTGATAGCTGTTCATTATCATCAGACGGCGAAAAAGGAGGCTATGGGTTTTAACCATATTGGTTTTCTGATTATAGATTTTCCGATTCTAGAAATTTGAAAAAAAACACCAGAGTGTTTTATATGCAGTTATTAATCATGTGATATTTTCAATGTATTTTTTACTTCGCCGTAAAAATGTTATGTTATGTTATTGGTTAGTCTGTTTCTTTGTTATGACGAGTGAACGAATAATAGAAAGAAACCCAGCTTTCGTTAGAGTGGGGCCGACTGGTTGTTACTGACCATGAAGATAATCCAAAGTCGATAATTTTTATTTTATCTGAAAGGGCGCATGCCACTTCCTATTAGTGATTAATAGTAACCTTGGCCGTATCTCTCACCGTTTTCGATATATGGCCAGTTTTTCGTCGAAAACGCGCGTAACGGCCTTCAAAGTCATCCAAGATCAATGTTTATATGTCATTTGAAAGCCAGTATGCGACATCCTGTTAGTGACCACTATCAACCTAGGCCCTATTTTGCACCGTTTAGCCACAGTACATCTGTTACAGACGGACGACAGACAGACGGACTACGGACGATGGACGACAACCGTAGCAAAGGGCCGGATCTTTAAGCTTACAGCTTAACGGTCGATCCAAACAATCGGTCACAATTTGATGAAGTGTGAACGTGTGAAAGTTAGGGGTTTGTTTCTACTACAACGCATGACCTGGTAGCCTACATGGCGGTTTGCACGTGTACGTACGAGCGTGTGCATGTAGGGAGTGACGGCAACAACTGGAGCTCAGCGCATCACCAGCAGAACGATGTCATCGTCTGAGTGCAACAGTTTGCAGTGTGAACACGCTCGCTTCGGCTACGCACTCGCCAGCATTGGAGACCTAGACCTAGACGGATATCCTGGTCAGTAATTTACTTGTCGTCACAGCAGAGTAGTGGGCCAGCGGTGACGCCATGGGGAAACCGTCCCCCATTTTTGATGGAGGGGACGCGCCAGTATGCCAGTAGATGGGGCCAGCTAGATGTCATGGTACAGTTGTAGCGCTATTGTGTTTATCAATGAACCTTTTTTGCCGACCGTTAAGTCGAGCCTTGGGTACGATGTGTGGCCTGTCTGTTTGTCTGTTTCATAGATGTAAAAACGTTTTTTACGTTTTTTATTCTTGCCCACGTTTTTACGTATTTTAATGTTTTTTATTCTGCTCAGTGTTTAAAAAATTTTTTTTAAACATGCATTGAAAATCCATTTAAAACCACAGAAAAGAAATAATAGGTCATAGTGATGTATTTTATTAAGTTAGTCCAAATATACTAAATAAAAAGTTTTTTTAACTAGTATGTTTGGTTAGTTTAATGATATGGTCTTATGACCACGCGGTTAAATTGAAATTAAATTAAGTTATCTTTGTCTATACTGTAGTTTTATGGATACTGCACCTACAACATTAGGCATTATGCAAAAGGTTGAACAAATTGTGGCCAACGTTTTTTATTTAACGTTTTTAAACGTTTTTTATTCTTGCCAAGTTTTTTTACGTTTTTATCGTTTTTTAAACATTTTTTTCTTGAACGCTTTTTACATTTATGGTCTGTTTGTCTGTAACGCATGCATTGCGGCTAAACCGTACGTCGTACGAGGTCGGCGATGAAACCGTTGGACAGAGCGATGACGAGTTCCTATAGGACATCAGTATTAATCATGTCTTTATCTGCAGCGGTTTGGCCGCAACTTGGAATGCAAAGTTTCTGTCTGCAGCCACCACCCACATGCGCCGAATTACCGTATCGTATCCTAGCGTTGATTGTAGCCTTCGATATAGCAGCATCACTATCGCGTTTATAGGACTATAGTCATTGAAGCACTGAAGCATCATTACGGCGTACGGTACGTTCCGGATTATACTCGGTTGACGATCCTTCTTTTTCTCAATTGGTTGGAGACATGGACGACAACTTATTTGCAAAGATACAACTCAATCCACATCACGTTCTGTACAAACATTTACCTGAGAAAACTGATCGCACTTACAATCTCCGACCACGGAGTCATTTTTTCACATTATCTGTCAAGACTGATAGAGTAAAAATTACATAAACAGAATGTTGTTCAAAGACATTTATTAGTCAGCACTTTTCACCTAATAGTCACACTACATTAGTAACCAAATGTTTGGACAAAGTTCTATTCAATGACATTTATCAGATTTTTGTCTTTTTGTATGTTATGTATGGTTGCGTTTTGTCAATCTGTTTTATTTTTATGATGATGATGAGTGTGGAAAATCGCTTGTTTCATCGACCGGAAGTTGGCACAGCGTTCACAATTTTTCTAGTTTTTTTCGCAGCTTGTACTATGTTTGCGTATATATTAAGATATTTTTTAGAGATTGTTTCTATGTCAACAAAAACGCATAGTTAATCGTCTGGCATTTCTTGTTGTTGTAACAGATCTGGCAGTTGGCGCTCCGTTGGAAGGTCGCGGAGTTGTTTACATATTTCGCGGTGGCGCAGGTGCTGTGATGACGTCACAACACTCTCAGAGAATCACAGCCGCCGACGTGTCACGTGCCGTCGGCCTCACCAACTTTGGCCACACATTCGGCCACACGCCTGGCCTCGACGTCGACGCCAACTCGTACCCTGACCTGCTCGTAGGGGCGTACAGCGCCCGTACGGTTGTCGTACTTCGCTCTAAACCGGTCGTCAACGTTGCCGCCAGTCTGACTAGTGAGCCGGGTATGATCAATCCAGCCAGTGCTCGGCGCTGCCATGATGGCCAGCCGAACATCTGCTTTCGGCTGAGGATCTGCCTCGCATTCTCTGCTGAACCGGCTGACAGGCAATTTGAGCAAATACATCTCTCTACTACCTACAGTACGCCTTGTGTCTTTGTATCGCCGTCTGTTTTCAAAATGTCTAAAATCGCCAGAAAACGGTGTATAATATGTTTATGTTAGCGTACGTTGTCGTCTGTGGTGTGTGTGAAGGTTCGGCAATCGTATGTCGATAATCTATCGCCTTGAAGCGGAGAAGTTCAAAGGTTCCGTGATATCGCGAGTCTACTTCAAGGGACAAGCGGAGACCAGCGACTGGCTGGAGAACGTGACTTCTGTACAGAGAATGAGCGCCGGCGACACGCCGCAGACCTGTCTGTCACAGACCGTCTACATCAGGGTGGGTTTTTTTACGCGCAAAAGCAGGAACTGCTATAGCGCGTCTTAACCATCGCAATTTTGTCCGTCCGTCCGTCTGTCTGTCTGTCTGTCTGTCTGTCAGTCTGTAGGGCCTACGTCACATGGGTGGATCAGTCAAAAACGGTGCAAGCTAAAATCGCCAAATCTTCACTGTCGGCTACTTGGAAGACTCTAGTTTCGGGATCAGTAAAGCTCTTCCATAAATTCGAAAGGGATCACCCCGAGCAAAAGCGCTAAATGAGAGAGGGTAGGGAAAATTTGCGATTTTTGGCCAGTAAGTCGCTGTATCTCAGAAACGGTGCGAGATAGGGCGTAGGTTACTATTAATTACTAATAGGAAGTCGTACACGGGCTTTCGATTGCCACCGACAATAATGACTTTGGATGACTTTGAACATTAAAATAAGGGTTTTATGGATTTTTTGGCGATTTCGGGCTGCAAGACACATTTCAATAGCGAATTGCGCCGAATTTACTACAGATTACAGATAGACCAAGACAAGCTGCGTATAAAATTTTCAGCATTGAACGTAGATTTCAACAGTACAAGTCCCGATTTTCTAGATTCAAGGAACCCTGCGCATCAAAGAGCGGTATATACTCCTTAAAAGTCGTTATTTGACTGTTGTTGGCCAGTGTACTGTAAAAACGGTTGCAGATAGGCATGGATATGCTGCTTATTACAACAAGCCCTAGTGACAAGCTTTTTTGTCGTATCAACATCGATGGCTTTGAAAGACCATGAACTCCAAAAATTAGGGGTTATATTGTTCTTTTTTTGCAATCTTCGGCTGCGCCGCGCGCTTCAAGAGTAAATTGCGACGAAATGGCTGGAGATAATAGACTAAGGCAATTTGCGAACAGGAACTGCTATAGGTTTTCTCGCATCTCGCGAGCATTAGTTCGTGTGACTCTCTTTGTGGAGCTGCGTGTTTGAAATTTTGAATGTCTGTTTGATTGTATGTGTGCTTATGTTCACCTGTCTTTTGGTGTGTGCGCGCTGTGTCTGTGCTCGCAGAATAATAACCGCGATATCCTGAGTTCAATCTATTTCCGGTTGGACTACCGTATGCCTGACCAGGTTCGACCAACGATGTCGGCCGGTCAGTTTCTGACAGATCTCAATCGCTTTCCTGTTGTCAACCCGTACTCGGAACGGCCGGTGTTTGCTGTACGTTCATTCACTTTTTTTCGACGACTTGCTGCTGCTTCTTTTTGTTTTAACGACATTGGTCCATTTTCCGGTGCACTCGTCACCTGTCGCCAGAACTTTATTATACCGTCTGATTTTAGCCTACTTTACTGCATGTCGCCATTTTGTATTTCTGAACCTGTATTTGTATCTCAAAAAAATACAAATTTAGTTAAAATAATACAGAAGGATGAAAGGATCATTGCTGCTGTACAATTTGAAATTAAACTGTTTGATTTTTTCTACCGGTCTAAACGGCTCACTGATTATATTTATATGGACATATACTGTAAACTATCGAAATGCATTGGACAGACTCCGTGTTGGTATAAACATTATCTTGTTATAGTAGTAGTCGTAGTATTATTAAGCGAAATCGTTTCTTGCAGCGCAAGCGACTTCGCTTATTGCGACACATTTCTCTGTAGCGTGGTCTGTCATCTGTCGTCTGTCACTTTTTTGCACCCTGCTTAACCGTTCTGCGGATTTGCATGCCACTTGGCAAGTACACCTGTCGGGTCCAGTGACACATTGGGTAAGATGGGGTTTCTGATCCCAGAGAAAGAAAGATTTGAGCCTGAGGGTTGAACCCCAAAGATAAACTTGCACTTGCCTACTTATGATTCACTAAGTCCTCAATGATTTCGCCTTTCACTGAATGATTTCGATCACTGGTTGTTATGTGGTGCTTAGGTTCCGTTCATGAAGAACTGTGGTACAGATGATGTTTGTACCAGTGAGCTTGACCTTACAGTCACTGTACACAACCTGCCCAGGTGCGTTCTTCCTTATTTTTTTCTCGATAATAATAATTATAATGGTTATGCCGTGCGGCCGATCTAATAGCTAGGCCGCATTATGTGACTTGCCCGTCCGTCCGTCCATTTGTATCTGACCGCCAGTCTATTAACACAAAATTTTTTTAAAAAGCTAAAAACAAAGTTGCATGGACGTGATGTGCTTTTTTGATGTTTTAGAAAATGGGTTTAGTGATTCACAAAATGTGCAGTAAATACACGCTAAAACAGCATCACCGGTACGGATAACGCGGTTGCATTAAAACGAGTGCATTGTTGCAAAAAGGAAGTGTTAGCAACCTGGCAGTGAATGGATTGGTTTTTGTATGATAGAAACGAACACGGCAGATACGAGCTAAACGTCGGTAAAGGTGCTGCCAGTGACGAAATGGTGCTCGATATCTCGTTGATAAATCGCGGTGAAGACGCTCACGAAGCAACAGTTACCGTAACTGTGCCGGAGTGTCTTGCATTTAGACAATCTGATGAACAGGTACAGTCTGTAGCTAAAGTTTGTTGTAATGTTTGCTATAACATAGACATGATTCTTGCTAGCTATTTCTCAACACTACTGGTAACTGCATCTATATTCAACTAGATGCATCTCAATAATTGCCACATGCCACATACCGGTATGCAGTTTCTTTCCTAATTTGTTGAATTCTCAGTAAATAATTGTGAAAATGATACGCCGCCTTTCAAGCTAGTTTGTTATGCGATCGTTATCATGGACACATTACACGCCTTGTTTCACCGTCCGTCTTTCCGTGTGTTTGTCCGTTTGTCCCATATACGGGCTCCTGACTGCTTTAACAAGACGAAGTAAATCAAAATTGCCGTGAGCGTTCTCCTGGGCAGGAATAACAAAATTATCATGTTTTAGTTAAAAAGGTCAATGCTTAAGGTCACATAACATTAGAAACTTCAGACAGTAACGCGCACCTAAGACACTCGGCAATTGGACGGACAACCGTATATCATGTCAGCACAAAGCGCCAAAGAGTTTTCTTGTTACCGACGCTGTAAGATATCTGTGATTAATAATCTTTGCAGCAATTTTTTGCCAAACTAAAATGAAACACTGCTTTTAAGTCAGATAATCTATAATTTAGTGCAAATCTGCGTTCGGCGAAAGTGGTTAAATACCTATGCCGACTGGTCAAACTTTTTACGCGCGAAAGCAGAATGCTTCGCGCGTCTTTGCCATCGTCTGGGCGTCTGTCCGTCTGTCTGTCCGTCTGTCTGTCTGTCACACTCGTGGGCTGTATCAAAACGGTGCAAGCT
>Ga0209367_1013577_pt1 | contig 10461 bp, 10 predicted proteins | sample WorMetLIZISLAND2_FD_187412 | JGI IMG/M metagenome (GOLD analysis project Ga0209367, IMG submission 187412) | Marine gutless worms symbiont microbial communities from Max Planck institute for Marine Microbiology, Germany - Olavius geniculatus... ...
GATGGAAAAACGGTTATTGAGATGATCTCAGATCAAGTACCGAAGTTGATCGGAGATCAATTTGATCGGCCATCAAATGTGCATGGAAAAACCGGACCTTACTGCTAGATCACTTACAAGTATGTTCCACTTTTTTATGCACCACCCATCCTGTACATAGACACGTTGTCAATGTCAATCTATAATACTGTTGAAATAGTCCAGCAAAACAGAGTCTCCGAGACTGACCTAGTAAATGGATGCATTTAGCCATCGTTGGGCTACAGGGTTCTTGCAGAGTTGCCAACACAGTTTACACAAGTTTGCATGACCAAAAAAAATAAACTCCAGGTTTTTACAGAACCAAATTACTCTTCATTTCCAAGATAAATGGCAAATTTTTGCAGGCATTGTTTAGTTTGCCAATAAAATTGGGCGACAAAGTTACTGACATGGCTATACTATCAATCATATCTCACTGGCTTAAGGTGTTATTTGACATACACGTCGAAACGGGACATGGTTATCAAACTTGTTAACCTGCCAGAACTTTTGGGGGGATTTTCCAGGTCTGAAAATTTAAACTTCTGAATTCTGGGACTTTTCGGATTCTGCATGAACCCTGGGGCTGCACCACAAACTGAATGACAAATGCAGAATGTCACAGCATTTAGTTTAACAAATCACACTGCTCTTCCAACACTTGGGGCGACCACTTTACAGCGTGTGGAATTCCCAAACTTTCCCCCAACACTTTGCTGCTCTGTCCCCCATTTTTTGGTTACCTCGCGATGCACTCTAACCGAAAGCAAATGAAATATCGCAGTATCAACAGGAAAGTAACACGATCCACTGCAAACAAACAGGCACAATTTTTTTTAAAAATAGGCTGTAAAGTGCCCACAACTCTGATACTATGAAATGTTAGCATTGTCCAAATGTGAAATTATGTTCAGCGCTGCCCAACTTGTCCAACTAATAACGAAGCTTTCTCAGAAAATAATCTTTCTTCACAATTCTTTGACGCTTAGTCAATTCCTTGAACTTTCCCCCAGTCCAGGCTTTCCAAAAAGTGGTCGCCCTGAATATCAACCTTTGGCTATGTACTAACAAAATATGCAAACACACCAATAAAATCATGCACTAAGCAGCATTTAAACTGACAAAGAACTTGGGAAACATTCGAGTGATGAACAATCACTGGCATTTACAGACTAAACACATATGTCTTTTGAGTCATACTTTAAATCCACTTTTCAGTATAAAGTACTGCACTTCAGAACAAGTCATGTTTTTGGCTAGTAACGCACTAAAGAAAAGCCCATCGAATATTTATCATCACACAGCAAAAGTGACATAGCAAAATTAAGTACTGTATTCTGCTACAGTTACGCTGAAGCATATTATCCGACCAAATGCAGCATGTAGTGTGCATTGAAAAGCTCACAGCGGAGGCCACGCATAAGCAAAATAAATGCAGCATCAATTAAGTCAGCTAACAGACAGTGAATATTGCACTAAAGCAAATTATCAAAACAAACGAAACATGTATATTCCGGCAGCAAACAATCACCCAGGTGGGATGTTGTTAGCTGTCGAGATATAGTATAATCCACGCAATGGAGCGTCCGCGGCAAAATCTGGAACATTCTCTATCAGATGGTGGTGAAATCGTACTTGACAGTTCTCACAATCTACAACGTAACGTAACACGAAGCTTAAGCTGACCTCAGCATGACCTTGAACAAACTGGCAAGGAAAGGTCAAATCTCATACTTGTAGCTGTGCTATTACGTGAGTTCATGTTTCGTCGAGAAGTAGGATTATCTTTTTTTCTAATCGGCATCCGCTTAATCTGACATCGGCTAAGAACCGAATCCGATTAACTTACTTCTTATCCACAGATGAACTGAAAACTGATTAGAAAGTTTTTAATCGCTAGGGATTAAGAAAATACGCCTATACTTTTGCATTGGAGCTGTCTGGTGTTAATCGGTAATGCTCGGATTAACTTTGGTGTTAGCTGCCGTTTCCGATTATCTTTCTTCTTATCTGGTAGATAATCGAAAATGTTGGTTCTTAGAAGAAAGATAACACCGAATTCTAACTTCAGTTCATGTTTCCGATTATCTTGGTATTTATTCTAAGAGAAAGTGTCCGACCGAAGCGATAATCCTACTTCTCGACGAAACACAAACTCACGTATTGTATAATTTTTAGAAGTGTGTTAAGACAACAAACACACACAAGACAGTAGCTCATTTGGTGATAGGTTTTTCGTTCTTTTTTGACACATGATCTGGACACACACATGCAGCTGTCCAATGGTTTAATTGGGTTCGCTGATAAGTACACTAGTCTCGTAAAGGTTTTTCAGGTCAAAGCTTTATTCAAATCGTTGTAGAGGCATTTGTACACAACTTAATGAAGACAAGTTCTTGTTTGTTGTTCATCGCTGACTGTCTTCATTAAGACAATCAATGATAAACGACAAACAAAAACTGAAAGTAACGGTGTATTAAGTGGGAAAATAGACGCCGGTGTGGTCACTGTTGGAGTTTCGGCTGCAGATCTAATCTGGTGTATTAAGCAGTCTAATTTGTAGCTATCTCAGCAAAGAAGTGGTGATATGTATTCCAGGTGGTCGATGAAGTGCTGGTATGCCACACCAGCCTGCGCCATCCCACTTCAAGCACCAAAAATAATGAGAACCAAGATGCATATTAACAGTATGATAACAATGACAATAATGGCGAAGATACCTCTACACCAGGCAGACCACTGCCGCTGCTGCCACTGCCACTTCTGTTGCTACTGCTGCTGTTGCCGTCATCACTACTGCTGGTGGTTGAAGCAGTGTGGCATCCATTGTTGCGCTCATGCAGCTGCTGTTCAACTGTCTCCTTCATCAGCAAGCGCATGACTGTCAGCTGCGTACACAACAATGCAGGCATGCATAAAGGGTGGACACAAAGTAGCGGAAAAAAATTCCCCAAGTAGTTGTTCCAGGCTTTTCCTGGAGCCATACTTACTTTTCAACCTACAGGGTGCGGCAAAAAAGTAGCCCCCTAAAGTTTTTCGCTGTTTTCTCAACAGCCATACAGGATTTTAAAGTGAAATTTTACAGTTTTGTTTAGTTAAACCTTCTACATCTTACTGCCAAGTATAATGTGACTCTGTTGAAAAATGATGAAGTTGTAGACTTTTTAACGTGACTGCCTACAGATTAAAAAAAATGCCATTTAATTATCAAAAACCAGTTAACACGTTTCTGCCGATGACGTCACAGTGACATTTTGATAAACAGTAATTTATTTTGTTTATAAATTATTACTTAATTATCATTTTTAAAGCAATCGCCGGCTACTCACCGGGTTCATCTTCTAGCAGGATGGCGCGCCAGCACACACAGCACACAGCGCACGGAACATGGCTGCGGGCAAACTGTCCAGATTTCAGCACAAAAAAAAACCAGTGGCCTCCAAATTTGCCGAATATAAACCCAAAGGACTATTGTGTGAGGGGTGCAATGTGGGAGGCTTACTCCAAGCTTAAAACAAAGTCGAAAACAATCGCCGAAGTCAAAAAAGCGCTTCAGGTTATCTGGGGCAACCTACCACAAGGACCGATCGACAAGGCTGTGAAAGACTTATCAAAGTAAGTAACTGAAGGCTCGTGTTGGAGTTTGGAGCTGGTGGTGGACACTTTGAACATTCACACTGACAATGAAATTCTGGCATCTGATCATTACTTAACTGTGTTGTTTCAACAATGTTACTGCATTGGTGTAGTAGCTTGAACATTTTTGAATGCTGAAAAATCGGTAGGCGGTCATGTTAAAAAATCTGTAACTTCGTCGTTTTTAGAACAGAGTCACATTTTACTTGCAGTTAGATGTAGAAGGTTTTAGTAAATAAATCTGTAAAATTTCAAATTAAAATTCCAAAAGGTTGCTGAGAAACCAGAGAAAAAATCTGGAGGGCTACTATTTTGCCGCACCCTGTAGGTTACTGCAACAATAAGTAACTGTAATAATGGTGTTCAGGGCAGGGGAGCATTGTAAGCTCGCCCAGTGGGTTCAGAGCGGAGACCCGGCTGCAAAGGCATTTTAGAGCATTTTTGCATTCCAGAAATTGGATATTTGACAATGTTTCAGTGTGTAAACAGAACTAATATTGTTACTTGCTACAATTTTAGGATACATGCACGAAAATAATTTAATAGTTAACTTTACACAAATTAACAAAGTAATTAACAAAGTATAATCATTTCCAAAACTGTCATCCAACTGGTCGATCACTTCAATATATGCAGCATGACAGATATCTTCATACTTCAGCTAATCCCACATCCTCAATTTACTTAATAACTATGATGCCAAGGGCCGTATGCATAACAACGTCATAACTTTAGTCTCGAACTAAATTCAAGTTACGACGGACTAACTGCTAAGTTGATATGCAAAACGTGCTCAAGTGTCATGTCAACACGAGAATGAACGACTTCATGCGAGGGAATTCCAAAATGAAATTACCAGACATCAACTACGTCGGAACTTGCTAGTCCGACCGCTATGCTGTCTTTCTGCATACCGACTAACTTTGTTGATTAGTCTCAGACTTGTTAGTCCCGACGTAGCCGCTAGTCTCAGCGTCAACTAAAACGTTTTTATGCATATGGCCGGCCCCAGGTGCATAAGACATGGTGACCAACTGACATTTTTGTGTGCGTGGTGAGATCGTCCAATCGCCAGCTGTTCAGTGCTGCGTGCCTTGCTCTGTGCACTTGCCACTGCGTTCATTAAGATGATGTGTGTAGCGTCGCTGATAACATGTGATGCAGTAACAGAGCTGAACGGCATCAGCGCCACTCTTACTTCCTGCTGATCCTACGATATCACACACACACATGCACCATAAGCTCCCCATCAAGCAGTCACACACTAGCTCTTTCCACAACGAAAACCTTATTTTCTTGTCTCAACGAGTGTCATCGGATGCCACAGTAACGACTAAAACTTAGACATGCACTGTATAATCAGTTAATCGCAAGTTAATACGGGTAATGTCTCCCGCCAACTGGCAGCGAGAGTACACGGTGTTTCATAAAAAGGCACCCTTTTTCTTTCTTTCATAATTCAGTCAAATGATGATCAATTTACACGAAATTTTCATCAAATGTACCTGAAGAAATACTAATTCAAAATATTTGGACAAAATTTGGCTGATAGTTGAATATTCTTTGCTAGTCGTGACGAAATGCTGACGTCATAGTGTGCTGCGAGTATAAACTGGCTTGTTGCAACCAGCGCTGACAGACTTGCTGAATGGCTGCCTTGCGTCGATGGCGAACTTTATCTGGTTTATTGATGGCAAATTGTTAAAAGTTTTAACATTGTAGCCACAAAAATGCCAAAAACGATCACTTTCAGACACTTGTATGGATAGCTTAACTTTTGCACCTGGATGAGTTTTTAGATTGTTAGACACCTGATTTTATGCCTCCATGTTCCTAAGTGCTAACACAATGAACATTTTTCATCAGTAAACCAGATGAAGTTCACCATCGAAGCAGGGTAGCTACTGACAGAACCAATTCAGACAAGCCAGTTTGCACTCATTATGATGTCAGCATTACACTACAACTAGCAAAGAATATTTAACTAACAGCCACATTTTGTTAATTTTAATAATTTGAATTTGTATTTCTTCAGCTACATCTGGTAAAAATTTCATACAAATTGATCACCATTCGACTGAGTTATAAAAGAAACAAAAAGGGTGCCTTTTTATAAAATACTGTGTAGAACTAGAGACAGGAAACCACTATATTGCATTTAGATGTTTAATAGCATCACTTACATGTCTAACAAATTTAACACATATTTTTCTATACACATAGTAGCAAACGAAATTATATGATATGATGAATATTCCATATATTTTGCAACTTTATGTAAGACTGATAAATGTGTGAAAGTCTGAACACCATGTTCAAAAAACGAGAACTCATCTTTATTTGGCATATTGCAATTCTAAAAACCCTTTGCTAAACATGTTAGACTCAGCACAGAAGGCTGTCTGTTTATAGTGACAGCAAGTCCAATAGTCTAAAAAATCACTTCCCATGGTTCTTCATGCTAAGAGTGATCAGGCATAAGACTCTGACACCTTTGAACCACTGCCAAAAAAGACTTTTCCCAGTGCCGGTCTAGGCAGTGCCAGTAGTGAATTAGGGCTAACAATGGCTAGTATGCAGTTGGAGCTGCAGTCGACTGACATGTAATTAAGCCAGCCAGTGCGCTGTCACTTGCTGCAATTAAACATTTATACACAAGATATCATACGTACATCATTTGCCAGACATTTCTGTTTACCAACAACCTTGATCACCAACTCAAGTAAGAACTGGCATAATAGTTACAGCTGACAGGGGGAAAGAATCATCCCAATTTCTGCTTTTTACACCATGGGTCAAAAAAAAACTTAACACTTCACTTTTGCCGATTATTGACCAATTTTCGAAATTCTTTCACTGGCACACTCTGCAGACAATTTGCAATAATGTGATTATTACACATTCCACCACATGGTACATGCATTTCTACACTACCTTGTGAAATGTAAATGTAAGCAAAAACTAACGACGATAACAAAAATTTAGGTAAATGAAAAAAACACTTCAGACCAACATTGCGATGAATGATCCCTATGACACTAGGCTGTGTTATACCCACACAGTTTAGTGTCATACAGACACTGCAATGTTGGTCTGAAGTGTTTTTTTCTCAATTTTATCAAAATGTTTCTTTGTTACTATCGTTATGTATGCATATTTCATTGATATTTCACAAGGTAGTGTAAAGACACATTTACGGTGTGGTGGGATATGTAATAATCATGTTATTGCAAATTGTCTGCAGAGTGTGTCGGTGAAATAATTAGGAAAATCGATCAATAATTGGCGAACATATGGACAAAGTAAAGTGCCACATTTTTTGGCCCAACCTGTAGTTTGCATTTTTTTTGTTACAGAGTTAAGAGCTGGCAGAGAAACACAGACAGATGGATGGGCAAGCCCTGTAATGTAGCCTAAAATGGCAGCATTATAACAATAACCACCTTAATCCATGTAGTCATTGCAGTGCTAGTTGCAATGTAGCTTCGAATACGATTGTCCGACAGTGCACACTCTGTTAGAGACAACAATGATTCCCACTGGACAAAGAACACACAACAGATTATCAACAGCTCCACATTAACCACCAGCAACAACAACAATAGTACACGGTGTCTGGACAGAAAGTAAACCCCTAGACACGTTGTTATTGATATTCAACAATTAATAACTTCACTAAGAAATAATACTTATTAACGAAATTTGGTGATCACTTCAGCAATTTATTGAGGATTAATGTACGAAATTTTGTCCCAGATTTTTTTAGATTCGACGTATCTATTGTAAAGGTTTACTTTTTTTGAAACACAGTATAGCAGCAACAACAGCTGTCTAATAGGTGCGAGTGACGGATTCATAACTGTCACATCATCTCTTCATCATATTTATTTATTAGTAAGTTTACAATTTAAGCAACTCACTCAAAATCAATTAAGAGAGTAAAAATAAAGATTGTCATTCAGATTACAAACAATATGAAACTACACAGCCTACAATGTTAAAAATGGTAAAAACAAGAATAGTGGCTAATTGAATACAGTTTGATCCTCACTCAAATCATTTCTAACAAAAATTACACAACTTTCCAACCCATTAAAAGCTGACAGTGTCAGGGAGCTTAGGTAGAACTCAAATGAGACAATACAATGAATTGCACCCTTGTAATGATGTGCCATGTTATGGTATGTCAGAAATTGTCAATGTTGTTATTACTGCTTACCACTGGTACTCCATTTCCAGGGAATCTTAAAATTAACTAAGCAAATAGATCCGGAGTGACCATCAGTAGTCTGGCAGATCTTCAACACAAAAACTGTCATGCAACAGAACGCTGTTAAACCGTTGTATGACAACTGAAAGGTGCTGGAAAAAGGAATGAACACTCGCGGTCATCATCAAAGAATTCAACTGCCAATTTTGCTCAACAAATCACAGCCGACTCGTTCAGTGGTCCTTGCCTGTAGGAGATGAGTAGAACAGACCAGTGTATTTGGTCGTTTTGCATGTGGCAGCTATTTTGGCTGCAACGCCTGCATAATGTAAAAATTGGCTGATGTACAAGACACTGTCACATCCCAGATGACTGGCCTTCCTGCCCGCCATAGAATGAGGATCATGCCGTCTGGATGCTTACCATCTCACTAATTATTATTATTATATGTTAAACCCTCAGTACAAAATTCTTGAGGGAAAAAACTTAGCAATATTATGATCAAGATTACAGGACTTCAATAAACAGATATCCCATGTAGGAGATGAGTGACTAGAAAGTGTAGAACTCACACTGGAGAAGACAATGACTCTGCTGTCAGAGCTGTGAATCAACAGGCGTTTCAGGTAAGAGACCAGGTACGCCAGCTTGGTGCAGTACTTCTCAGTTAGCTGACGCAGTTCTTCCGTCTTTGTGACAGATGCTGCAGCTGCAGACTGTCAACAAACCAGTTGCTATAATCACAATAATATTACCAATGCCAACGCTAATGGTGCAGTCATCATGTCACGAAGTTTACCGAGTTCATTCTGATGAATGTAACACAGCATCAGGTGGCCCAAGCCGATCAGCCTAATCCAACAAATCTACCTATAGCCACCTATATGGACTACATACACGATCGTCATTTATCATTATGACTTGGCTTAACAGCTGATAACCATTTTATCATACCATGGAGGAGTCAACCTGGGTAGCTCGTTACATACCAAGATGATTTGCCTGACTGCAGACAGACATAGACACCCAGCTATGATAACATTCAGTGCACTGATGACTAGAGACCACAGTTTTCAATGGCAATTTTTTTCCAAATTCCGCAGGCCAGTTTGCCAAATTCTGTGGCTCAACTCTATAATTTTCCTAATTCTAGTTACTAACTGAAGGGAGGAGTGTGAAACCAGCTAAACTATTAAAAAATCTATCACTCTGTGTGCGTAATGTTCAATAACGGCTGATTATACCTTGTTTATTTTTGCTGCATGCAATGCCACTAAATTTGCCCACATCACTGACTGCCTCCACCATGTAATTTTTGCACAAAGCTGTTATGCTGCTTCAAAGATACTGAAGTTTTCGCAGAGGGAGCTTTTTCAGTCGCACCGTGTATATGCTATACTAAACTAGACTAGCTAAAGACGAACCTTCATTTCGACAAGCTCGTGGAGTTGAGTGGCTCGTCGACAATTAGGACAAAGACCGTTGGCTTTGAGACAGGCAGTGATGCATGCATTACAAAAGCGATGTTGACACGGGGTCACAGTCAGCCGAGTTATCGGCTCAAAGCAGATAATGCAGGCATCGTCATCGTCAGCACTCGTGTTCAAGTGAGCAGGAAGTGAGTTAAAGTATGCCAACGTTGCTTCGTACTGTTTCACCTCTGACTTCACAGTGGACACGGACGATTTCAGTCGTCCAATACGAGCAGAGATGCTTCTTCTGTACATCACAACCACAATATCTACCAATCCCTGGATTTAACTCAACCTGACCATTCCTCTGAAGGACAATTTCAGTCGTCTGATAAGATTGGAGATGCTCCTTCTGTATATTACAACCACATTATCTACCACTACCCGAACTTAGCTCGGCCTGGCCATCCCTACGGGAGATTATTTCAGTTGCCTGCTATGAAAAAAGATGCTCATCATCACAACCACAATATCTATCACTACCTGGACTCAATCCACTTATTCCCATCACCACCTTAGTTCAGCCTGGCCATGGCCATCCTTCCACAGGTTAGTGTAACGAGTACTAGTGATAATTACAGCAACTGCTAGGAAAGAAATGGAGAGGACTGCTTTACAACAGAATGGCAGAGACTACCACAATGACCCTTATCGGTCAAAGGCACCAGATGCTAGCACAGCCAACCAAAACACTGCAAGGAGAATAAGCTCCCACCACAACAAACCTTCAATTCAGTTAAAAACAATGCTTAAAATTTTGTTATACATTCACTCCACTTAGCCTTCCTAAGCTAAGCTAGATTCAATAAGAGAACAAATAAAGGCTCACAAGTAAACCACCAATAGGAGATGGTATAACTGTCTACTAGTCAGCCAGTGGCTGGTATATGATGATAGCTGGGATAACACACCACAGACTAGGCCAATGAAGCACAGTTAATACTCATACAGATATGACTGTGGCACCTTAGTAGGAATTAGAGACCTGCGCGGGAACGCACAGTTGTTCCCATTCCCATCCCTCCTGACAATTTCATTTCCCTCACCCTTCCCTCACCCGCAAAATTTCTTCCCTCACCCGCCCCTCACTCGCGAGGTTATTCCCACTTCCCGCCCCATTCC
>Ga0209367_1013578_pt1 | contig 10460 bp, 8 predicted proteins | sample WorMetLIZISLAND2_FD_187412 | JGI IMG/M metagenome (GOLD analysis project Ga0209367, IMG submission 187412) | Marine gutless worms symbiont microbial communities from Max Planck institute for Marine Microbiology, Germany - Olavius geniculatus... ...
CTCCCTCCCTGGGAAAGGTAAGGGGAGAACAGGGTAAGGGAGAGCTATAAATTGCACATTCACACTCGAGTGAGACGTCAGTCGCACGAGGATGTCAAACGGCACGTACCAAATAGACTGTTTCGTTGACGATCGTCAGCAGCAGCAGCAGCATCAGCAGCGTGAAATCGTATACATTGCGCTGACGCTGTTTGTTAGTTCGCTGAGCGCCTTGATAGTTTCCTTTCTAGGTTTGCGTCGACGTCGTTCCGCGGTGACGACGCCGACAAAAGTGGAATTATGACTTTGCCTTTGCGCCATCCTTTCACGGCACTGGTGGCGGCAAGACGCGATTCGTCTTTAAGTTGATCGAAAATGCGCGCGTCATGGTGGATCCTCCGCCTCGTCGAGTAGTCTACTGCTGTGGAGGATAGCAGCAGTTGTTTAGCGAGTATCCGCGGGTGACGTTCCTTCAGGGCCTGCCAAACCTGGACGACTTTGACGGCAGGGAGCCAACGCTGATGGTGATCGACGATCTCATGAACGAGACCGACGGCTCCGTCGCCAACCTGTTTACAAAGAGGTCGCACCATCGCAACATCAGCGTCGTCTTTCTCGTTGAAAACCTGTTTCACAGAAATAAGAACATTCGAACAATCAGTCTGAACGCCCGCTACATGGTCCTCTTCAAGAACCCGCGAGACGCGAGCCAGTTCGCCAGTCTGGCGCGTCAGATCTATCCCAACAAGTCCGCGTTCGCCGTGGAAGCATATAAAGACGCGACGCGGGAGCCGTACAGTTATTTGTTCGTTGACCTACGACCGGAGCAGGACGAGGATTTGCGACTGCGCACCAACATATTTTCTGACGAGACCAGATATGTCTACGTACCGAAATGAGCACTCGCGTTAAAACCTATCTGCCCACGCTCAAGCGCATCCGCAGATTGGGTGAAAAAGCCAGACGCGACTACGTTCGCAAGTGCGACAACGGGTTCATCCACTGCGTCAGCGAGTGCGCGAAAAATGTTATAAAAGGAAATGTTCCGCTCACAACTTGTCAGATGAAAAACCTCCGTTGCAGACGCAACGACCTCAGAGCTCTGTCCACGTGCTGCACGTGAAAGCCAAATTGACTCACGGAAATGACACGGACCTTGCTGCCGGCTTCGTGGTGGGCCCGGTCAATCTGTTTTTGCACAGCCTGTTTTCGCAGGTGGACATCTCGCTCAACGGCACGCTGATAACTTTCTCGACCAACACCTATCCGTATCGGGCCATGATAGCGACGCTGCTGAGTTACGGCATGGACGCCAAAACGTCCCAGCTGACGTCCGCTCTCTACTACAAAGACACCGCCGGCAATATGGATAGTGTGGATTTCGAGGACGAAAACGCGGTTAACAAGGGGCTGGCTGCACGATGTCGTATGGCGCGAGAAAGTCGAGTGATCGATATGATGGGTCGTCTTCACGCGGACATCTTTTTTCAGGATAGATACATGTTGAACGAGGTCGGAGTAAAGATCAAACTGCTTTGCAGCAAAGACACATTCTGCCCGATGGGAGACGCTAATTACAAAGTCAAAATCACGCACGCGTCGCTGTTTGTCCGAAAAGTGAAGGTGATGCCTTCGGTATTCCTGGCTCACGCTAAAGCTATGGAGCGTGAAACGGCAAAGGACCCCATTCGTCGCGTGGTGTGCAAATCGTTCACGATTCCGCAGAATTACCTGAATATGAATTACGAAAAACTGTTTTTCGGGCAATTACCCACACGCATCGTGATCGGCCTGGTTGACAACAGAGCATTTAACGGCAGCAGAGAAAGAAATCCGTTCAACTTTGCTGATTTCAACCTGCACGAGATCGGGCTATACCTGGACGGCCAGCAGCAACACGCCCTAAGACCCATCCAGCCAAACTTTGCAACCGGAGAGTATATAAGAGCGTACAACACCATCTTTGCCGGAACGGGCAAACTGGGTGCCAACGAAGGACTGTTCATCTCCCGCGACGAATACGCAAACGGATACAGCCTGTACGCGTTCGACCTAACGGCCGATTTAGGCGAAGACGACCACTTTAGCTTGGTGAGGCAAGGCAGCGTACGCCTGGCGTTGAAATTCAGCCAAGCTCTGGAGGCCACGGTGACGGTGATCGTCTACGCGGAATTTGAGAACGTCATCAAGATAGATCGTAACAGAAACGTCGTATTCGACTTTGGAGTATGAACACGAGAAAAAAGAAAACGTGCTGAGGCGTGCACGTGTTAAAGACTTTGACGGAGTATTCAGTGCCGACACGTTACTCTCGAAACATCGCCTACTGGTCGTCAACACCGACGAATCGCATAAACCCGGGCGTCACTGAGTGTGCATGTGGGTGAACGACGGCTGCGAAGAATATTTCGATTCGTTCGGCAAACTTCCTACCGCGAATTTTGAACGTTATATGGACGAACACTGCCCGTCGTCGTGAACTTTTAACAGTAGACAATTGCAGAGTGTAATTAGTAGATTCTGCGGACACTATTGTATTTGCTATTGCGTACTTAAAAGTAGGGGCATGGATATGTCTAAGATTGTGAACCGTTTTACTACGGACACTGGGCTTAGCGATGTATTAGCTCATAGATTTGTGTGTCGTGTGTTGAATAAATAAATGACTGTGTACGACAAACTCGTGTTTTATTTCATGCTATTGTGTACTTATAAGTAGAAGCATGGTGATGCCTAAGATTGTGAACCGTTTTGCTATGGACACTGTGCTTAACAATGTATTAGCTCATAGATTCGCATGTCGTGTGTTGAATAAATAAATAAATAAACGAATGACTGTTTACGACAAACTTGTGTTTTATTTCTTGGCAAACATGCATACACATACATTAATAGCAGTAGTAGTAAATTATGTACAACATTACTAATAAATACTGTTTATAATAATAATGGTTATAGTAATTATATAATTAAAAAAGTACAAGTTACAACAAGAAAAAGAGAGGAAACGAAAAAAAGTTGCCCCGAGTGAGGATCGAACTCACAACCTCCGCATAACTTTACTTTTTACAAGTACGGCGCGCTAACCAATTGCGCCACCGGGGCATATAAAAATGACCGACGTAAATAGTGTATTTAACACACACTTATTAGAATAATTATAATTATTATAATTATATTATGCGGCCGAAAAAAAGTGGACCCCTAATTTTTTTCGCTGTTTTCTCAGCAACCGTTTAAGATTTTAATACGAAATTTTACAGCTTTATTTAACGAAACCTTGTACATTTAACAGCCAAGTAAAATGTGATTCTGTTGAAAAACGACGAAGTTATAGATTTTTTAACATGACCGCCTACCGATTTTTTGGCATTTAAAATAATCATGCTAAAAATGCTATTTAATTTTTTAAAAACTGGTTACACGTTACTGCCGATAACGTCACAGTGACGTTTTAATAAACAGCAATTTGTATTGTTTATAAATTATTACTAAACTATCGTTCCTTTAAAGCAATTGCAGTCTGCCCACCGGATTCATTTTCCAGCAGGACGGCGGGTCGGGCTCGTCAGCACACACAGCGCACAACGCCGCGCAGCGCACAAAACTGGTTGCGGACCAGCTGTCCAGATATCATCAGAAAAAACCAAATTTGTCGAATATAAATCTAATGGACTATCACGTATGGGGTGCAATGTTGGAGGCTTACTGCAAGCTTAAAACAAAGCTGAAAACAAGCGCCAAGCTCAAGGAAGCGCTTCAGGTTATCAGGGGTAACTTGCCACAGGGACCGATCGACAAGGCTGCAAAAGATTTTTTAAACAAGGCGACTGGAAGCTTGTGTTGTTGCTTGGAGCTAGTGCTGGTGATGGACACTTTGAACATTTGCAGTAACAATGGAATTCTGGCATTTGATCATTATTTAACTGTGCTGTTTCAACGATGTTATGAAATTGGTTTTGTAGCATGATCATTTTTGAATGCCGAAAAATCGGTAGGCGGTAATTTTAAAAATTTATAACTTTGTCGTTTTTCAACAAAACCACATTTTATTTGGCTATTAGATGTAGAAGGTTTCAGTAAATAAAGCTGTAAAATTTCGTATTAAAATCTTAAACGGTTCCAGAGAAAACGGCGAAAAAATTTAGGAGTCCACTTTTTTCCCGCACCCTGTACATTGCGATAAACTAGGTAATACGCAAACGATAATAATACGAGAACAAACTACTACATGCATGCATGCATGCACACATACGCAAACACATATTTTACTATACAAGCTAAAGCTAGAAATGTTGCAACTATGGAAAAATGCTCAGCGAATGCAAATGTTCGATATCGCACTCGTCGAGATGACGTGTCACCGCAGGATTGGTTACGATGCCGCACATGTAAAAGTAGGGATGGCGGGGCTGTATGCAATTTGGATCGCAATGATAGAACATGTCGCGTTGCGTGGTGAGGATACGCTTGCTGTTCTTTAAGCGTCCGTAGACGTACAACTCCTGGTGAGCGATGGCGAACTGAGGTCTAACGTTCTTGAACGCAGCCCTGCACCCGCGGCACTGTTTGATTCTGCCATGGTATCTTCGCAGAACGAAAGGATTGGCATTGTGGTGTAGTTTCCGATGAATTTTAGGGTCATAGTGTCGACTTTCGCGATGGTCCATACTTGACTGTGATAAGGAAAAGCGATGCGAACTGTATGGTGACCTGCAAGCGAGTGGCGAGTATGGCTGAAATTTTCGGCGTATTGTAGTCGAAAAGTCGGTGCAGCCGTGATGCTGACGCAGCAGAAATCAGCTTAGTGCATGAAGGGATTGCATTTTCTGCAGTGCAGTGCCCCGAGCTGATTCTGGTGATCGTTTGCGAAGTAGCAGGGAGTAGCATTGGCCAGCGCTGTATAGACAGTGTTGACGAGCTTTATCACTTTCTTTATCTGGTCCCACTCCGCGAGGCGCAGAGCGATACCCTTGCGCGTTGGCTTGATTTCGGTGTCACCGTAGGGCACGTAGAACTGCCGAAAATCGACGCACTTAAAGCCTGTGGTCACCGACACGTAACATCCACCACCGATATGCTTACGACAGTTGACGGGCGGATCATCTTCGTTGACGTTTTTCAATGCCGCTTTAACTTGAGCATCGATAACGTCAAAGCCGAGGCGAAACTGAGCCCATCTGCAACGTCAGCAAACAAAATTATTAGCGAGTGTGCAAAAACGCAAACTATGTATGCAACAAATACGATGAAAAAATAAAATATGATGTAGAAATAATGGTAATATTCTCACCGGTTAGGTGTAAACTCGATGAATTTGTCCACGGAGTCTTTCTGCTTGATGATGACCGTCCACTGGCCTTCCTTCTTCTTAACCGATACGGTTTTGTCGTCGATGAGCTGATACGGTTTCATGTTGCTCATTCGATGGTTGTCCGTAGACTGAATGCGGATGGATGAAAAAGCACCGACTTATATGAGGGATAGCTGGCTAGGCTGTAGGCTAACAGGCTGATTGGACGAAACAAGGACCTGCTAAGCTAGAGGGCGGGGCTAAGGCTAAGCTAAAGCTAGACAAAGAGCCAGAGCTAGCTAGAGACCGGCCTGAAAAAAATGCTTAGTTGACAGGTAGGACAGACACCAGAGCTAATTAGGGTTAGACAAAAAAGACTGTAGTGTGAGCTAGGGCTGTGGGACAAAGAGGGAGGCAAGGGCAAACAAAGACAGGCTTGGCGAAGGCTGAAACAAAGAAGGCCGGCTGGGAAACAAAGAAACCGAGAGCAATACACTAGAACCGGTGCCTCTACACTATTTCTGTCTCCATCCATTTTGTCGCAATTAACTCTTTTGCAACCACAAAATTACTTAAAATCAATATTTTAGCGTTCAAAGTCATTTAAGGTCATCGACGATGACATTCGTAAGAAGTTCGCCGTCAGTGCTTGTTATGATAAGCAGCATGGCTGTGCCTATTTGCAACCATTTACACGCTAGACGAGCCAACAGAGGATAAATAACCACTTTTTACAGGGTTACCCCTCTTTGACACCCACGTGCGCAGGCCTTCTTGAATCTAGAGGGTCCGGACTTGGACTGCAAAAATCTACATTCCATACTGACAATTTCATATGTTGGTTGTCTTGGTCTATCTCCAACCATTTTGGTGCAATTCACTTTTGAAATGTGTGTCGCAGCCCAAAATTGTGAAAAAATTCACGAAAACCTGCTATGTTGCGGGTTAAATGTCATTCAAGGTCATCGATGCTGACATTTCTAAGAATGTCATCAACAGTGCTTGTTGCGATAAGCAGCAGGTCTGTGCCATTCCGAAACCATTTTTTACGCTCGATTACTTGTTTCACTCACGGCGAAAATTTGGGTGCCTTAACATTTATAATTTTGTCGTCGTAATATCGGCGATTGAGTAGAAAGTCTTAATTCTAGAGTAGGCTACAGATAATAACAAAAAATTGAGCTAATGCTCAAGAAACGCGCAAAAGCCTATAGCAGTTTCGGTTCAGTAGTTTAGCTGAAAATTGGGGTGTTCACGCTTAGTTAATATACAAATACCAAATTCTCTATCTGGATCGTATGACGATAGTAGCGTGGCGCCACCTTGTAAATGATACATACTTTTGTCGCATCCCGAAATCGCCAAAAAATCCATAAAACCCTTTAATTTGGCCTTCAAGTGCTTCTAAACTTTTTGTTTTCAACAGTGTTTCATCATTACCGAAAAATATGCGTAAATTGACTTCTCACTATGGCGATCATTGAAGATTAGTGACAATTCGCTTGTCAATGCTGTTTTATTTTCGGACTTGTTTTTTAAATTTCCAGTTTTTAAATGTTGGCGAAATAGTTTGATTCTGTCTTTTTTAGTCTTTGTGTTTGTGTTTTGTGTGTTCATGGGCCTCGAGCCTGCCATTGAAAACAAATAAATAAATGAATTGAATTCGGCGCCAATCGAAAGCCAGTGTACGACTTCGTATTAGTGATTAATAGTAACCTAGGTCTTATCTCGCACGTTACTGAGATATAGCAACTTATTGGACAAAAATTGCAAATTTTGCCCACCCCCTCTCATTTAGCGCCCTCGTTTAGAGTGACCCTCTTGGAATTTATGAAAAAGCTTTACGGTTCCTAAAACCAAAGTCTTCCAGGCAGCCGACGGTAAAGATTTGGTGATTCTAGCTTGCACCGTTTTTGGCTGATCCACCCGCGTAAAAACCGCTGCCATTACTCATGATTATCGTCATGCACAGTATGCAATGTGTGTTACACAATTGCCGGCGAACGCAATGATCGACACAATAAATTAATGTTTAAACTGCCGGGTAGTTGGAAGGCTGACCCCGGAGCTGTTTTCTCAAGCTTACTAACACACTGATGTTTTAGTTCTTTCAGAGATATGGTCCTATAAGAATAATAAGAAACATAAATTATTCAAAAAATGGTTATGTTCACGCAATCTTGATGATGACAAAAAGTATAAGAATTGTTTGAAAATATTTACGCAAGTTACAGCTGCAGCACAAACTGCATTATGTAGAGAAAAATTTGATACACGAATAAATACTACTAAGCAGCTATGGAATAATTTAAATAAAATTGCCGCTTTTACTAAACCATAAAATTTTGCTGATAACACACAAATTACACACAATCACGAAAACATTACAGAAACTAAAGAAATATGTAACAGATTAAATAAATGTTTTTGTTCAATTGGTGCAAATCTAGTCTAGTAATTGCAGCCTTGTGGACAGTTCGACTTTGAGAAGTACTGTTCGCATACTGGTAACAATAGCATGTTTTGCAGTCCTGTTTCTGGAGAAAACATTATTAAACTGATCTCTGGAATTTCCGAGATCATGGCGCCAGAACACTTGGTCAGACAGTTTTCTGAAATTTCGAGAACTTACAGGCCGTCATGGATGGTAAAAATGTTAGTTACACAAATCTCTAAATTTTCCAGAAATTGCAATGCGACGTGAATGACAGAACACGTAATCAGACAGTCTCGAAAATTCCAAGAAGCTACAAGGCGTCATAGACGATACAAACGTTTATTAGACAGATCTCGGAAATTCCGAGATCATGGCGCCATGAGTGACAGACCATTTAGCCAGACAGTTCTCGGAAATTCCGAGAAGTTGCAACGTGCAAAAAAAAACAGAAAAAAGCACTGTAGTTGGACAGAGCTCAGAAATTCAGAAGTTACAAGACGCCATAAACGATATAAACGTTTATTTGACAAATCTCGGAAATCCCGAGATCATGGCGCCATGAGTGACTGACCACTTAGCCAGATAGCTCTCGGAAATTCCGAAAAGTTATAAGGCGCCATGGACGATACACACGTTCATTAGACAGATCTCGGAAATCCCGAAAACATGGCGTCATGAGTGACAGATTACTATAGTCAGACAGTTCTCAGAAATTCCGAGAAAGTATAAGGCGCCATGGACGATATAAACGTTCATTAGACAGATCTCCGAAATCCCGAGATCATGGCGTCATGATTGACAGACCACTTAGCCAGACAGTTTTTAAAAATTCCGAGAAGTTGCAACGTGCAATTAAAAACAGAACACTGTAGTTGGACAGAGCTCTAATATTCCGAGAACTTACAGGTCGTCATGGATAGTACAAATGTTAGTTAGACAGTTCTTGGAAATTCGGAGAAGTTACAAAGCGATGAAGGGCAGAACACTATAGTTGAACAGTTCTCAAAAATTCCAAGAAGTTACAAGGCGCCATGGACGATACAAACGTTTATTAGACAGATCTCGAAAATCCCGAGATTATGGCGCCATGAGTGACAGACCACTTAACCAGACAGTTCCCGGAAATTCCGAGAAGTTGCAACGTGCAATTAAAGACAGAACACCGTAGTTTACAGAGCTCTAATATTCCGAAAACTTACAGGCCGTCATGGATGGTACAAATGTTAGTTAGACAGTTCTCGGAAATTCGGAGAAGTTGCAATATGCGATGAAGGGCAGAACACTGTAGTTGGACAGTTGTAGGAAATTCCCAGAAGTTACAAGGCGCCATGGACGATACAAACGTTCATTAGAGAGATCTCGTAAATTCCGAAATGTTCCAATGTCCGATGAAGAACAGAACACTATAGTTTGACAGTTCTCGGAAATTCCGTGAAGTGACTAGGCGCCATGGACGATACAAAAGTTTATTAGACAGATCTCGGAAATCCCGAGATCATGACGCCATGAGTGACAGACCACTTAGCCAGACTGTTCTCGAAAATTTCGAGATGTCAGAAAATTTCCGAGACTTCGAGCAGCTCGACTTCTCGATATCTCGGCGGCTGGATTTCTCGACATTTCGGTGAAAAAAACTTCCTAAAACACAAACGTATTTCGAGATCTAAAATTTGTGTTCGAATTTTTGGTTACCGTGCTTGTAAGTGTCAAGCACGAATTGTTCAATTCCACTCACGAAAAAAAAAATTGAAAATATTTTGCGCACAAAAGCTTGGATATCCAGAAGCTGCTACTGTATGTTTTGTTTTAGAGTTCGCGGCAGAAACGTAAAAAGGATAGTTTCACATTACAGTATCAGCGGCAAAAGCAGTAAAAAATATTTTAAAGTCATTTAAATGCAGTATTATGCGGAAAGCAATAAATTGTGTTGTACCCAAAAGTTCGTTTAAAAGCCAAAATTACTTGGAATTAATTGGTGCCGTTGCCCAAATTACATGCGCGCGCGGTAGTACAGCCCTGTGTTGATGGCGACATGCTAAGTCAATAAAGAATAACAAAATTCGACCCCGCGCAGATCCAAAACCCCTCAAGCGATTGACACAAAATTTGACACATGTGATTATGTCTGCGAAACGACCCAATGAACAAAATTTCCTGCAAATTCGTTCATTGCGGGCTTTTCGGCAAATGGGTAAAATATAACGAAATTTTTTTAGTATATTTATTTATTTATTTATTAGTTCAGCACTGACATTCAAGAACAGAAGCTAAACACAGGTACAAATAAGATTACAATGTCAGGCAAGGACAGAAAGGCTCCATAGGAAGCACTGGCAACTATCTTAATTAGTACAATAGGTTAAAAACTTTGACAAATCAGTACGTTTCAAAGCAGCTTTAAACCTAGCAAGGGAAGAAAAATCAGTATCAAATGGTAAATGGTTTCATACATTAACCACACGCCTACTAAAAATAATAACGCACATTATCCATAACGGTGACCACGAGCGTTGTTTGAAGGTGCAAGACGAAAAAATGTGTGAAAGTCAACATTAATTAGTCTAAAAACGATTTTTAACACGTTACTAAGTCAGCATAAAGTCGCCTGGATTCAAGGGTTTCAAAATTAGTAACAGCCAACCGGTCGCGATAGGCAACATTCTTTAAGCCTGGGAGACGCTTGGTGAATGACCGCTGGACTTGCTCAATGCAGGATATATCGCCAGTCTTATAAGGTGACCAAACCACAGA
>Ga0209367_1013579_pt1 | contig 10460 bp, 5 predicted proteins | sample WorMetLIZISLAND2_FD_187412 | JGI IMG/M metagenome (GOLD analysis project Ga0209367, IMG submission 187412) | Marine gutless worms symbiont microbial communities from Max Planck institute for Marine Microbiology, Germany - Olavius geniculatus... ...
ACATTACTATAAGCCTAAATAAAAATACATTGACCATCATCATTGCAACTCAAGACATACTAATTATATAAAAATGTATATACATACTAGCCCTACTTAAAATACTTAAAATAATGCCTTGTTTAATAAAAATTGAAAAAAAACATCAATACAAAAAACTCCTATGAAAGTCACATCGCCTAAAAAACAAAAATATCAAAATACATGTACATATAACAAAAAAAATACATAATCAATAATATTATAGTCGTAAAATGAAATCAGTTTATCACAGAGTCTTAGTTCACAATCACACTGTACGTTTTGGAGTGGTGACGTTTATAGCGTTTTTTCTACGTTTTGCAATGTTTTCGTCGTTTTCCATTGTTAGCTACAGCAATTCCACACCATACATTCCGCAAATTACCACCACGTCAAGCTCGGAAGGTAGGCAGTAATTTACGGAATCAGGCTGATCACGTGATCATGCCCGTCAACCAATCATCTTCATTCCGCAGATTTCGTTCCGCAAATTACTTTCCGCATTTCCGCAAATTACCCATACCCACTTGCAACGGGAAGAAAGTACAACAGTCACTCATATACACTCATACAGTCTGACAGCATAAGTACACATCATAAAAACATGGCAGCTAAAAAGCTAAGAATACTCTTACTGGGATATTACAGCTGCATAAAAAGACACATTGCAACAGCTGAAAATAACCGACATGAACTGAATCATGAATCAAGGCCCTTCTCTAATACCGGTACTCACTGAGACAGTAAGAGAGTACAAGATTCTGCCTAATAATGTCCTTTTACTCACCAAAAATTACAAAATTGAGCAGCGACATACGATTAAACCTACGGCGTGGTAATGAAACCGATCATTCTCTTTTAGGGGTAACAGGACGTTTTAATATCTTTTTATCATAGACATTTTGCCAACGTATCTATAAGAATAAAAAGACAAATGCATATGCAAATAAAGTATCCCAAAAATGTTCATATATGAACGAAATACTGCCATACAATAAAAGTTTACTACGGTCTGCTGTCATCTGATTCACCCCTAGAATAGTGGACTCATCCGCAACAGCGCCATCTTGGAAAAATCGAAAGCGCATGGCACAAGTAAATGCCGCAAACGTGGCATTCTTTCAGTGTCAAATGCAACGGATACCGTACTGACACGTAAGTAGTGGTTAAAATGTAGTAAAAACCACATATTTGTCTGTAACTACAATCGTGGCACAAAACTTTCGAGATTTACTCCAGAGTAGTGATGGGTCAATATGAGAATTTCGAATCGATACGATATTGAGTTGACTAAATTAGCGATATCGATGCGATAGCAATATCTAATAAAAAAACTTGATTTATTCAACCCAATCATTGCTGCTTATTTAACGTAGCAATCTTTCAAATTTTGGACCATTTCTATTTTCTATGGTAATGGCCCTAATGGGCCGCTATAGCGAAGGGCCGCCGTAATATAGTGTAGGCGAATCATTACGCAACATTTACATTCACCAGGGGGCGACAATTTCACGTGTAATATAGTACGATTTTTGTGCTTGTGCTTTTTACCAATAATAGCCAACGCTGAGTAACTTAACGCGCAGGTTGTTGTGCACGATAGTCTGGCCACACTTACATTTAGCAGAATTTTCACAATAGTTAGCAACAATAGATAATAAAGGCGTCAACCAAAACAAGAGAACGATGATACAGCAGGCCCTACACAGTTAAAGGCACAACATCGATGCATAGATGGTAGAGAAGCATGAAAATTAGAGCCAGTGGTCACATTAGCAGGATCAGCTAGAATTCATAGTCTCCTACTCAACTCAACCGCACCGCAAACGCGTGCCACTGCCAGCTCCCGTACACACACTCAGCGTGATCGGAGTCGAGTAGGGAAGCTTTAACGTCAAATGCCAGAGATCTGGGGCATCACGCGGTGAAAAAAAGCGCGCATTTCCGAGCGAAACCGCGATATGGGTAAAAAAACGGAAAACCCCCACTTTATCGAAACTGATGAACTTCGGTCCACATATTTTGACACTTTTGGAAAGCACTGAGGCAGGGCTACATGACACCAAAATTTTGTGGGCCAAAGTTCAAAAACGGCGGAGATATGGCGATGGGGGCAAAAGCCGGAAAACCCCCACTTTTGAAAAAAGTCAAATTTTTTGCTCAAAAAATACGTCTGACCTTAGAGGAAAACATTTGCGTCCAAAAAGATTATTTTCGAGAAACAAAAAAAATTTGGGGGTGGGGCTGACCCCCCCAAAAATTTTTTTTCCAAAAATACGTTTTTTCGAACGGCCACTCGAAAAAACGCATTTTCGCGAAAAAAATTGAGGGTGGGAGCTTCCCTTGACTCCCAAATTTGGGGACCCCCTAAATTTTCGACTTTTCGTCGACATCTGAACATTGTGTGAAAAGTTTGCATCGATCGGCAAAGACAAGCTTGAGTTATAGGCCAGCGAAATTCTAACGCAATGCAATGGCTGGCCGAACGGACTTTTCTCGAAAAATCGACCAAAAAAGACAGTTTTGGGGCTCTAGCCCCAAAACGGTGATCCCTAGCGGAAAAGTGTCCGGGACAAACATTGTTCGCCTTGGACCAGGCTATCCTTTGGTAGCAAGACCGGGGATCTAATTCGCCAGAAGGCGCCAGCCCGGGCGTTGAAAGGTTCATTTTCGGCAGTTACTGGGCATAAAAAAATCGATTTTTGGGCTCTAGCGCCTAAACGTTACACACTAGCGAAAAAGTGCTTCGAACAAACATTGACCAGTTTAGTCCAGGCTATCGTTTGGCACTTATACCGTAGCGCTAAATCTACAACAGAGGTCGCTGGCGCTTGCGAAATGTCAGATTTTGCTACAGCACATGCGCGAAAATAACACTTTCGAGGGTCTAGCACCCAAACGGTGGCCCCGAGCAAAAAATGTTCAATACAAATTTTGAAGGTCAAGACCCCCTCCACTATATACCGGCAACAGAAAAACGATATAGTTCACAATAGAGTCGCCAGGCGGCGCAGATGGGCCGAAAAAGGCCAAAAAGGGGGTCTTGTTTGGGCACTCGTGGCCACGCCTCCTTTAAAGATATCAAAAAAATTTTTATGTAATTTGCTAAAGGACGACCAGCACTAACGTATCTGTGTAAAATATTTTACTTCGCGCACGACGGACGAGATGGCGGCAACGGCGAACATTATACGCAAAATAGACAGTTCTCGGGTCACACTTTGGGGGCCTGTGACCCCAAATCCCCAGCGCTCACGGCTTAATAAAGCTGCGCGTTACGTTTAGGGATACCTATTCTACAATACGTCACACGAAAAAAATTTGAGCCGGTTGCAGATTTTTTGGGAGAGTTTTTGCAATAATTGTCGAAAAATGCCAAAAAAATCGGGTCAACTTTGCAAAGCGATTTTTGAGAAGTGGGCAAAAATTTGGAAATTTGTACCCCCGTGTACAAAATGCGGACTATTCCTTGAAAACCAGGTAAACAAAACAGATTGATCAACGAGATACTTTCTGAGAAAAAGTGATAACGGAAATCGACTCACCAAAATTAGGGAAATCACTTAACATTTACTCCATCGTCCCCCGTTTAGTCTAGGGGGCTGAAATTTTCCCGGCACACGTCCCCCTCAGAGGTTCTTTAGAAAAAAAAATTTCAGCGCCCCAGCTCCCCTGAGAGGGGAGATATGGGGAGTCAAAGAAAAATTTTCCCCTCACACCCCCTCAAAATCCCCTCGATGTATTCGCCCAAAATTCCGTCCCTGACCAGCAATCGATGCCCCCGACAAATGACCAAAATTTGGTGCACATAGCGGCCATAGCTTTTCGGCTAGACAAAAAAAGTGGGTTGAGCGAATGCCAGGTCAAAGCATGCAACAATTCCTCAAGACGGAGTCAGCTTGACACTCCTCTCATATTCCTAAACACACTGCTGCATGACAGTCAAATCTTGTAACAGACCGGCTGTTGGGGCCCACAGATTAGGACAGATGGAAGTTATTGACGTTTTGTCATTCATTTTAACACGTATTCAGATTGGCCTGCATTCTCCAGGAGGTGCAAAAGCAGATGTTGGGTGAAGTGGAAACTGAACACTTATTAAATAGCCAGTTGTGTCAGAAATATTTATGCTAAAATTATTAAAATATGCTAATTTTTGTTCAAGTTACGACTGATAATGTTGGGGATGATTTTTTTTACGTTTTTGTGTTTATTTCAACACTTATTGCGCTTGATCTGCTTTCCCTAGGTAGTGCAGAAGCATACATTGGGTGAGGTGGAAAGCTAAACAGTCATTTGATGGCAAGTTGTGTCAGGAATATTTGTACCAAAAACTATTAAAATCTGATGAATTGGTTTTCAAGTTACAGTCGAAAATGTCGGGGATGTTTTTTGAGACACAGCGTACACAGATGACTTAAAATATTATAGCTGGACAACCAGGCAGTGCACTTACGGTTGCCCATACTAGAAACTAATAAAAACACTTTAAAAGGCACACATGCTAAATACTACTCAATAATAAGAAAACTGGTGAAACCAATTCTATCAAGACTATGCTTAAAACAATTAATAAAAATAAAATCAACGTCAACCGGTAGATAGTTCCCATATTTGACAACTCTGTTTGCGAAAAAAAATTTTTCTTGATATTATTTCTGGCTAAATTAACGAACATTGACTGCTCAGAACGCAGTAGGAGTTGCCAGATTTTAAAAAAAGATTTTTTGGAAGTTATGCCGCACAACGCTGCCAAAAAGTAGCTCAATTTTTAGCCGACCGTACTTAAGTAACGGTCGAGCTATTGGCATGGTTGTCGTCCGCCTGTCCGTCTGTTTGTCCGTCCGTCCGTTACGGATGTACTGTGGCTAAACGGTGCAAGATAAGGCCTAAGTTGCTATTAAACACTAATAGGAAGTCGCATACTGACTTTCAAATAAGATATAAACCATTAACTTTGGATGACTTTGAAGGGTCATAACGCACTATGCAATGCCAGTCATGCAATATTGTGGCTAAACGGTAAGTTGTAGGAAATCTGCAATGGTATCAGCGGATAGGGCAATGACAACTTCCTATAGGCTGTCAACAGTAATCATGTCTTTATCTGCAGCGGTTTCGCCGCAATTTTTAGTGGAAAGTTTCAAGCTATATGTGGCCATATCTTGAAAACGGTGAGAGATACGGCCTAGGTTACTATTAATCACTAATAGGAAATCGCATATTAGCTTTTAAATGACATGAAAATTATTTACCTTGTATGATTTTGAAGGTCAGTACTGCAACAGAAACTGTATAGGCTGTAACGTGTCTTCCCGAGCAAGGCGTTTTTCATTGTGAGAAATATTTGCAAAACCTGCGTCCGATATTTTCCTTAGTCGTTTACGCTGTAGCTATGTATATCGCTTGGCGAAATGACCACGTCCGATGTCTGTTATATTAGCGTTCATTGTAGATTTCGAGACAGCGTTCCGTTAACATAGCGTGCATGGAACTGTGTCACCTTTGACAAATCACTTTCTCTCCGTGACTGGAATTCGGACGCTGGGCTTCGGACGTAGGCGGTGTACGGTCGGCTTTTTCTAGCGATAGCTGGGCTTTTTTTTATCTTTTATGTATCACAACCAAAGCTAGTGATTTAAAAAGTAGCCGCCAAAAAGTAGCAAGCAAGGCGTCAAAGCCAAATTTTAAAGCGCCAGCGATAAGTAGCCCCATTGGTGCTTTTTCGCTCAATCTCCATGGCAACCCTTGAATGCAGTCGTTTGTTGTCTACGCTGATGCTGCTACTGTTTGAGAAAAAACACGGACGACGCTTAGGCTTGGTTCGTTTTGATCGATAACAACATTGTTAAGTCAGTCACGCATTTAAAAAAACCAATGTGAATTCTTACCCAAGTCAGGGCGGCGCTAATGTAAGAGCGTTTGATTTCGGGACAAATGAAAATTGTAAGTGGCAGGAACTATAGAAACATCTGCGGCGTCATTCGACGTCTCAGTTTTCCGTCCCCAGTTATCAGTCCCCCCTAATGTTTTGCGTCGTTAATCGGGTCACTGACGATCCTGGTTGGTCGAGTTTTTCATGACGTGAAGAGATGCTGCAGAGATTCGGGTGGGTCCGCCATTTCGACGGGTTGTCAAAAGCCCATTTTTACACTGTACTTATAAAACGCTAAACTGACTCTAACACTGGCAACCCTATTCCTAACCGCGGCGATCTTTTGGAATGGCGAGGCGGCACCGATGCTGGAGGTGAGTGAAAATGGCAGACCTTCTAGAGCGCGGATAGCTACGTGCTTGACTTGGCTGCGACTGACTGCTTATTACATCAAGTTGCAATGAGGTTAGCATGCTGACGACGTCCACGCGTAGAGCCGTTTGGATCACGCCATAACCCAGCCCGACAGGCCACCAACTCCCTTCCCCTCCCCTCCAGTGTCGTCTCTGTCCTTCCAAAGCGTAGCAACGGCAGCAGCTGCACCAGCAACCGGCGGGCGGCAGGTCGCCGTCGATGGCGAAAAACCATCCGCGTGCGAAATGAGTTCGCGGCATGGCGGGGCGGCAGTAAGTCGTAACTTTGCGTTAGTGCGCGTGGAACGAACGACTGGTCGGTCGACCGACGGACGGAGGACGGTGGACGTTTTATGAGTCAATGAAGTCGCTAAGCTTGCCGCTTGGCGCTTTATTGCATAGTTTGTACCCACCCGGTCCGTCGCGCCGCCGTCCGCATTCGACTATTCATATCGTCGCGCGCAGCGCGCGTCACGGAAAGATACGCAGCGACACGCACGTACAGACAGACCACCGGAAGTAGCAGCTTCGTCGTCGACTGCTATAAGACCCTGACGCCGCTGGAAAAGTGGGTGAGTGAGAAAAGGGGAGGAAATGTCGTAAAATACACCATCAGCACCACGCGCGGTGACGGTGATGCTGTGTTGACACTTGTGGCTGTTTGGCTGGAGTGATTGGTGTCTGTCTGTCAGTACATCTGCTCGTCGTGTTCCGTGACTGTCTGTCGTTCCTGGTGATCGTTCTCACACCGATCCTTCCAGCGGCGTCATGAGTCGAAAAAGTGTGTGTGGGGGGAAGTTGCAATTTTCCGACAGACAGCTGCAAATTTCCAACGGAGGAGATTACGGATGCTCAGAATTCAAATTTTGCGCCTAATTCCCCCCAAATCAGGGGTTTAGCCCCAAATTTTGAGTTTTGAACTAACATTCTCCGACAAGGGAAAGACTGTCAGACAATTTTCTCGCAGCCAAAAATTTAGGGTGAGCAACGCCCCGCCCCTTCCCTGCACAACAGCACTGCCCAGGATATCTACTTGTCGTGTTCCGTGACTGTATCGTCTTTCTTTGCTCCAGGTCATTGATCATTCGTTACACTGCCTCTTCGTCTTGTTACGTGACCCATCCAGCTGGACGCTTTCTCAGCTTGTTTGCCAGTCTAGAGACAGTCGATAGAATGATGAATCCATGTTTGGCGCTGTTCCGTCATCGCTTGTCTACGACCAACGCAGATTAACAACTCATGATGTACTAGTTAAGTTTGTAAAAGTATCAGTTGGCTGCTAACAATATCACGACTGGTACACTCATATTTTTACGCGCGACAGCAGAATGCTTCGCGCGTTTTAGCTATGGCTTTGGCGACCGTATGTGTGTCTGTCTATCACGCTCTGCAGCAGTCCTGTCAAAAAAGGTACAAGCTAGGATCACAAAATCTTTACTGTGGGCTACCACAAGGACTCTATTTTTGTGATAAAATTTCGTGCTTCTGGGTGAGAGGGTTTCCCTCGAAAGAGGGCGTGAAAAAAGAAGTACCCACTACCCCTACCCTAAAAGTTTTTTTTAAATTTTACCTCTATTGGCTCCTTTAGCGTAAAAACGGCTACAGATTAGCACAGACATGCTGCTTATCCTAAGAAGCACTGGTGACGAGCTTTTTAAAGATATGAATATCGATGATCTTGAACGACCTTGAATCCCAAAATAAAGGGTATTATTGAATTTTTCGCGATTTCGGGCTACCACTCACAATGGCTTGAGATAGAACAAGACAATCAGCACATAAAATTTTCAGCGTTAAACATCGATTTTAGCAACCCAAGCACAGATCCTCTAGATTCAAAAAGGCCGGCGCACAAAGGCGTCAAAAAGAGTACTTCTAAAAATGGTTATTTTACCGCTATTGGCTCGTCTAGCGTGAAAACGGTTGCAGATAAGCTGAGACATGCTGCTTAGCATAGCAAGCACTAGGCTAGTGAGGAGCTTTTTAGTGGTGTCAACATCGATGACCTTAAATGACTTTGAACAGCTAAAATAAAGGTTTAAAAATTTTTTTTAATTTTTGGCTTCAGCGCACGTTTCTAGAGTGAATTGCTCCGAAATTACTAGAGATAGACCCTGACAACCTGCGTATGGAATTTTTGCATGGAACGTACATTTATAAGCATTTGAGTTTCGACCACCGCACGGAGGCTTCAAATTTGGGTACCTCTTCAAGACGCATGGACCTATGCTTTGCTCAAATTACTTGTGTAACTTGCGAGCGAAATGACGCTAAGTGTGATTTATACAGAAGCGTTAGTTATTTACAGCATCACTAAGCAAGCGCCGCCGGAAAACACGTAGCACAAGACTGCGCTATATACACGGTGTTTCATAAAAGGCACCCTTTTCTTTCTGTCATAATTAAGTCAAATGACAATCAATTTGCACGAAATTTTTACCAGATGTAGCTAAAAAAATACTAATTCAAACTATTTGAACAAAATATGGCTGTTAGTAAATATTCTTTGCTAGTCGTGACGTAATGCTGACGTCATAATGTGCCGCGAGTACAAACTGGTTTGTTGCAACCGGTGCTGACAGACTTGCTGAATATAGCTGCTCTGCGTCGATGGCGAACTTTATCTGGTTCATCGATGACCAACTGTTTTAGTTTTAACATTGAAGCCACAAAAACGCTTAAAACGATTACCTTCACACTTGTGGGGATAACTTAACTTTTACACCTTCCAGCAACGGAGTGCACCAGCACGCACCGCTTGCGAGATGGTTGAGCTTATGGATTGCGAGATGCCTGATTTCATGCCCCCATGTTTCTTAGTGCTGGTACGATGAACACGTTTCACCAGTGAACAAAATCAAGTTCACCATCGAAACAGGGTAGCAACTGACAGAACCAGTTGAGACAAGCTAGTATGTACTCACGACACATTATGACGTCAGCATTACATCATGACTAGCAAAAAATATTTAATTAACGGCCACATTTTGTTGAAATATTTTGAATTAGTATTTCTTCAGCTACATCTAGCAAAAATTTCATGCAAATTGATTACCATTCGACTGAGTTATAAAAAACAAAAAGGGTGCTTTTTATGAAACACTGTGTAGACTAGTGACGAAGACTGATGTTGACTGAACATCTAGCAGCTGCAACACAATGTCATCGCTAAAGCCAGTCATGCAGTCAGCTGATCATTTCTATACAGTGTCTCGAAAAATGCGCCAAAATGTCTTTGTCAACAAACTTCGCGTCAAATGTCCGCTAACTTTGATAATTTTTGGCATAATGATCATGGCAAATGGGATTTGAAAAGTGAGGTGCAGGTGCAGTCATTTTTTATTTCGCCAAATTCACGTCAACTCATCGGCAATTTAATACTTATTTACAGCGTTGTGTTACGATAATTGTGAACATCGGCAGTGTTTAACACGGAAGATCGTTGACACGAATTAGGTGAGGTGAAAATAAGTGCACATCACATAAGTATGTATTATCTTTAACATATTTGTGCCAAAAGCTATCAAACTTTAATGTAGTAGAAATCTGACGAAGTTTTAACAAAACAATTTTGCACTTTTTGAGGCACGGTGTACTACAAGTCATAGCACAGAAAGCAGAATTCTGATCTTACTGCTCTGACAATGGCAACAGTTTATTCCTACTGTGCTGCTTATCGCTGCCTGCTGCTGCTGATTTATCAGTCTAGCCATCAATATTTACGAACTTCCGATGACTGCAATTTTATTTCTGTATTGTCTTATATGGAGCCGAAGCAGCCATCGGAGTCCAAGCGACCTGATTGTTGCTTATACTGGTGTTTAGCAGACGCCAAGAAAATCAGTATCATCTTCCTCGCCTCGTTATTATCATTTTACACAAAATAGAATAGTGTACTTAGAAATGCAGATCAACAAGTGCACTGTCAATAAGGCGTTACGGCGAAGCAACTGCATGTCCGCATCTGTATCTTTGTGTCTATGCCCGGAATGTATTTATAATGAAGCACATAGCGATTACTACACTGTCTCAAAAAAAAGCATGTGACTACATTTTTTGCAATAACTGGAACAATGAATGTCCGATTATAATAATTTTTGGCACACTTATTAATGAGACTATATGTCATCGAATGGTGGTTTCATTTCCCA
>Ga0209367_1013581_pt1 | contig 10459 bp, 7 predicted proteins | sample WorMetLIZISLAND2_FD_187412 | JGI IMG/M metagenome (GOLD analysis project Ga0209367, IMG submission 187412) | Marine gutless worms symbiont microbial communities from Max Planck institute for Marine Microbiology, Germany - Olavius geniculatus... ...
GTGGCATGGTAAAATGAGTACTGGTGGTGGTCAAGGCCATCGCTAGGGAAGAAACGGCGAGTTCTGCGCAACAGTAGGCCCTGTGGCCAGGACTGCAGGTATACTGACTCAGTTGGCTGTTAACTTGAGCCGGCCATCCGGCCGACTTGGGCTGTATGCTAGCTTAATTGGGCCCCGCTCTCGCCGGCTCAAAGTGCTGTCAAGGGGATGAGCTCCCACGCAACGGGCCTAGTTTAGCTTCGCTGCCTAGTGCCTATGCGAAATCTTCTTCTTCTACAGTGTTGTGGCATGGTCTGTAGGCCTTCTATGACTACCAGGAATATAAGTTCTACCATCTACCTAATAATGTGTCTACCTTATCTACCTCTAGCAATTTTCCAGTGCTTAAAGCAAGATCACCGATCTACCACTAGAATTATTGTAACAAAAATGCAGAAAAAAATTGAACTGTTGTACGCAGACTGCGTACAATGGTTTAAAATTTTTTCTGCTCGATTTGCTCACAGATTATTTTTATGTCCATTTTTGAATTTGTTCTTCCTCTCTTGTTCTTAGTGTGATTGCAAGCGATTGAAAACCGTCATTGGTATTTTGCATGAATAGCTTAGTCAGGGAAAACGATTCATTTTGTTTTGGAAAGTCAGGGAAAAGTTAGGGAAAATGAATTCTGCGAAGTAATAGGAACCATGATTCAAGCAAGTATGCAACAAATGCATTGAATGCAAGAAAGCATGCAGAGATAGAAGCAGTTGTTGTGTCATCTGTGTTCGATGCATTACATTTGTTGCATTATAAATGTACATTGCATATGTTGCATTAGGTGGAAACCATACTTTAGGTATGGGGTGTAGTATCTGCTTGTGGTTCTGTAATAGCTTAATGTCTGGTTGATCATCATCATCGTCATCATTTATTTTTTTCATCATGACTTCAACTCATATTTTATCGCCTGCAGATCCAAAATTAGTTCCTCAACTTTTTAAATCTTGCCAAGCATTTCTGAGAAATTGAGAAATTGACTTGGACTTTACAGCTGAAAAAAACTGAATGCAGCTGATGTGTCATTGTTGTGTTATTTAAATTGTATATTTGCAGACTACTTGTTATAATCGTAAAAATCAAATCTTGTGTATTGTGTTGTTTTGTTTATAGAACATGCTGCTCTACGAACTGAAAATAGTGCAATTTGTCATCTGAATCTGTGCAAAAAGTGACTGCTGCAGCTGTTTGAACATGGGAGCATTTCTAGAGAAGCCCAAGACTGACAAGCACAATGAAACTGGAACTGGAAACGGCCTTCGATTTGCGTTGAGCAGTATGCAGGGCTGGCGCATTGAGATGGAAGATGCTCACTGCGCTACCATTGGACTGCCGGGATCTCTGAGCGATTGGTCGTTTTTTGCGGTGTTTGATGGCCATGCCGGTGCGCGAGTGTCTGCTTATTGTGCCGAGAAGTTGCTGGATGCTATAATTAGCAGCGAGGAACTGTCCAGTGGAAGTGACGGCAATGAACTTGTCTCAGCTGGCATCCGCAGTGGATTCCTGCGGCTTGATGATCAGCTTCGCGAGTTGCCAGAGATTGCAGCCGGTGAAGATAAGAGTGGCTCAACAGCTGTCTGCGTGCTGGTGTCTCCTCAGCATATCTACTTAGCAAATTGCGGCGACTCGCGCGCCGTGCTGTCCAGAGATAAACAGGTGGCTGTGACCACTCAGGATCATAAACCGACAAATCCGACCGAGAAGGAACGGATACAAAATGCTGGAGGCAGTGTTATGATTCAACGCGTGAATGGCTCATTGGCGGTGTCACGTGCCCTCGGTGATTTTGAATATAAAAATGTTCCAAATCGAGGTCCTTGTGAACAGCTAGTATCACCTGAGCCGGAAATATTCATCGAGGAACGTATAAAGGCCGACGACGAATTTCTAATCTTGGCCTGTGATGGTATCTGGGACGTCATGAGCAATGATGAGTTGTGTGATTTCGTCAGAGACCGTATGCAAGTTACAGAAAACCTGGAGGCCATTTGCAACTGTGTTGTAGACACTTGTCTTTCAAAGGTGCAAAACTCATTACCATTTGTCATATCTACTGCGTGGCGCAGGATCAAGTAGAACATTTAATTAAGATTGTTTTACGTTTAATACTCTGTGAATCACACGCATGCAGAACACATTGACAGATTTACTTGTCTCATCAAAGAAGTGTTCACTGTTCAGCATTATTATTACAGTTAGTTAGGACATTCTGAGCTCCGGTTTGTTATTCTTTTAGTTAACTAATTGGTCATTAATAGTTAACTGACATTTTAGCTAATGGTTAGTCATTCCAAGAAGATGTCTTAATTTGATTTATTTGTAATCAACTGACTGGTTAAGAGCCAGAAACTGACCAACTTTAAATATGTACTCATAATAATTGATGGCCAGCTAACACAAACTGCTTCTTTTCTCCGCAACTTTGCCGTTGTTATGGTTCAAATGATACTGGTATTAGCTTACTGGCTGACTGAGTATTGCTTGTTGTAGGGAAGCCGGGACAATATGAGCGTCGTCATCGTGGCATTTGAGGGGGCGCCAAAGATATGTGATGTGGCAAAGCAGAGGGAGGCAGAGTTAGATTCTCGACTAGAAAATAAGATTAAAGGTTTGTTTTAATGATGTGGCAACTTAGACAGACAGAATTGCAGCAGCACATATCTGTACCATGGCTGTATATTGTTGACATCTTTTAAATGGAATGTAAAATTACTCTGTTTGCAAGCTTTTTATCTCTGTAGTTTAGTGTAAAAAATTTGGAGTTATCTTCTGGTTTTATTTAAGGTTTTAGACATACATTGAATAATTAGTATTGTAAATTGTAAGCCACTGGTCATTCTTGTAAGTTGTTATTTTTTTATTGATCGATTGATTGACTGTAGTAACATACTTTCTATGCTTATTAGTACAAATTATTGGCCACTAGTAGAAGAAGCTCAGTGCTTGTCTATATGTAGTGTCTATTGATAATTAATAGTGTATTGCCATACTGTGACACATGTTGAAACTGTGGACACTTTGTTGTATTTGTTCCGTTGATGCAGACATAATTGAAGGTATTCCGCATGATACCGGACTGCTTCAATATATCATGCACATGCTTGCAACTGAAGACATTGAGGGTTTACCGCCTGGCGGTGGCATTAATGCCAAGTACGTGAACTGAACATATAGCATGATTTTTCTGTGCATGGTGAATGATATCAGCAGCAACAATAACGTAACGTAACATTGTGACTTCAGAAGCGCTAAAGTGGTGAAGCTGCATGGTGTGGATTGAGAGAACACTACGGAATACTGCGTCAGCAGGAAGTCACTTTGTTGCAGTCTTTTTAGTGTGCATACACACACTGTCCAGTGTCTGTTTGTAGAAGAAGATTTATGCATAGACCAAACTCTGTTGTTTTGGAGCTCATCCTCTTTGCAAAACGTTGGTCTGCTTACTGCGTTAATGGCCATTGCCATTAAAACCTAAAGCTTTTTTCAAAATATATTTTTTTCAGCCCTGATCTGTGGCAACTTAGTTGCATTGATTAGCATGTGTGTTTCAGACGTGCAACTGTAGAAGAAATATTACACAGGCTGCGTCCAATGGCCGTGTTAACGGAGCAGGTAAGAGATGAAGGCTGTTTGTAATTATCAGTAATGTGATGGTGGCGATAAGTTCTCAGTTGGGCGTTGTTGTTGTGTGTTTACATTATTGTGTTTTATTGATGATTGTCTTTAAAACAGTTCAAGATAAAGCTGTCATTGTCAGCAGACCTGTATGTAGTCTGTATATTGGACAGGAGACTGCCCAGGTGTTGCCTGGTCTAGAAATCACTGAGCTGAAAATTCAAGGAACCTTGTTTCAACCTGTAAATCAAAAAATTTTTTGTATATATTTTTGAGTTTGTCCAGAAGGTTTGTTTTAATTGAGTAAATGTCCAGTTAGTCCTTTTTTGCCATTTTAGTTTGTACCATAAGCTGTAGAATTTTTTTGATTGTGAAAAATGCTAAACGTTCGTTCATCTGTAGAGTCTTTGAAATAGACTGAGGCAGCCAGTGCCTGGATTTTCCAGTGTGATGTCCATCCTCGAGTTTGTGAGTCAACCATCCTCAGAACATGCTCCTTTACCAAGTGTTTGTGTGACATTTTGCAGGTGTGCCTGTGCCATAATAGGTGTTGCATCCTGGGGAATTTCATGTCAGAACTCATGTTGTTTTGGTTGCATTGTTAAATGCCGTTGGTTGTTTGCTGGTAGGATTGACAGCTCGTCATCATATGTGTGTGTTGAAGCCTACTCTCATGCTGGTGATTATTGCTACCAATGTTTGACCTCTGAATTGTATTATATACAGTATAATGTTTACTCCTCGTGTGCTACTTTCCTAATGTAGCGAAGAGGAGTATATAAGATCAGTGTAATATTGAAGACCAACCGACCTCTGTTCCTGGAAGAGCTTTCCTGGAAGAACTTCAAATGGCCATATCTCCATAACGGTGCTAGATAGACACATGGTCACTATGGACCTTCGATAGGAAGTCGACCCTCAGGAGTCAAATGGTCACGTGACCGATGACGTCACGTGACCCCAAAAGGTCAAACTCATGACCCCTTTATCTTTGAGGCACCATATCTCCATAATGTTGCTAGATAGATGCATGGTCACTATGGACAAGACCATGCATCTATCTAGCACCGTTATGGAGGATTGGCACCTCAAAGATAATTTGGTCACGAGTTTGACCTTTTGGGGTCACATGACGTGATGATGTCATTTGCACAGTTGATGTTGTCAAAGAGGTGATGCTGTCCGGCGGTGTCCGCATTGCTATTTGTGGTGTGAAAAGAAAGAAACTAAAAAGCAGTTAAATGAATACAGGAGAAAATAATGCGCATGAGGAGTACATTAGATTGGTCACAATCTAAAATATTTCTTGTATAATATTAATGTCATTGTGTATGAAAGACAGGGGGCAATTGTCCCTCTCCCCAAAATTTTGGGCTGTCAGAAAATAGGTGGAAAATTTTTTTTGTGTCAGAAAATTTTTTAGCTATTTGGGACTGAAAAACCACCATATGTTTTGCATAAAGTTTAGAGGCAGAATTGAAATTTTGAGCATCCGTAATCTGTACTGTAATTTGTGTTTAAGGATGATGAGACATTTGTTGATCACTTCACGGTGCAAGTTTCTTGGAGTAAAATATTTTGTGAAGTTACGACAAAAGCTCTCATTTCTATACAGTCACCCTAATAGGTTGCATTATGGTATTTGCCTATCCATCTGTCGCATATGGGTTCTTAACTCAAAAGTTTATGGTGGTACAGCTCTAGGCAGATGACCACGTAATATGTCAGTACTGTTGTATATTTCTCCAGTTTGATTCAGTCTCTGTGTAGATGTACGATTATGTTGTGGGATTGTTGTTGTAGGTGTGACTGTCCAGTCCAACTGCATCTGTTTGATATATCAAACCACAATCAGTTGTTGTTGCTCTTTATTTCTGCTCTGAACATTTTTTGCTGTCTGCCATTTCTCACTTCACTCACCGACCTACTACACCGACTAACTCTTGGCATGTGTGCGACCGACGGCATTCAGCATTTGTACCAGTGGTCGTCTGTACTGACAATAGCTACTGTATAGTCACTGGTTGTGTGTGATAATTGATTGCGTGACTGCATGTACGCGTGCATTGGGCATTAGACACCAGCGGCCTCGTGACAGCCGCAGTTTATGCATAGTTCAGTTGTCTGTTGCAGTGGCTGCAGTCCTGGGATCCCGGCCGTTTTCGCCAATACCGAATCCCGGAATTAGTGGCATCTCAATTCCAGGATTTCAGATTCCAAAAAATGTGGTAAAATAGTACGTTTTAAGTGTTAGACGATAAAATAACAATTCTAACTATCTGCTGAAAGAAATCAATCCTAGGATTGCAGTTACTATTCTGTTGCTGCAGTATGCTTTGTGGGAAGCTGTTAGTATTGCAGACTGACTCGGTAAGCATAAACTGGCTTAGCTGGGAACAGCAGTACTGTGCCATCATGTGCAACAGACATGCCGAGTTTGACATTTTCAGTTAACTCGTGCTTTTTGTCCTGATCACTAAAAATATCAGATCTCACTCGTTTCAGTTTCACCTCAGTTTTCTGAGTTTTTCTTCGCAACGATGGAATTTTTGGCTGAATGCATAAAAATGTTTTGACACTGGGTTTTAACCCTGAACCCACTAGAAGATTACGGCACTAGACTCCTTAATTGGATTTTTTGGTATGGGAAGGTAGGAAAGGGGGAGGGGAGGGAAGTGATTGGTCTTCTGTATAATTTTTCCCACCCTTAGCAGGTCTGCTGGAACTATCACTAGTGCTTATACTGTTGACTGTGTGTCAGTCAATGAGTGAACTAGTTTCCGCTGTTGTTGTGTGATGATTTTGTTGAATGCGCTGTATGTGTTGCATGAGCTAGCTAGCATGACAGTCCTGCTACAGTGCTACAGCAGAGCTAAGTACATGTTAGCATGAGCAGTTGTGTGTAGTGATTGCAATCCCAGGATCTCGAATCTTGATCCTGGCTGCTTTTGCTAATCCCGTGATTTTGGGATTACAAAAATTTAGTAAATAATACCTTCTTGAATATTTTAGATGATAAAATACTAATTCTAGCCATCTAATGAAATATTTTATGCGTGCACGAGATCTTGCTGTGAGTCGTAGTTTGACCGTCACATTTACTCTGAAGTTCCTGATGGCTTACTTACTTTACTGTCATGCATCCTGCGCATGGAAGAAGTCTAGTAGCGTTACTATAGAAATACTAAATAATGACTGATCTGTAAGCTTAATCCCAAACGTGGGATTCAAGGATTACAAATTTCTTAATCTCAGATCCCGGGCTTGGAAAGTCGATCATCGGGTGGCAATCACTAGTTGTGTTTATGTAATGTCTGCGCTGTAACACTCTCACTACTTGTTGCTACTTTTATAGGATGCTTCAAAGAGATATGCAGTTGTCAGCTATGTATTTGGTCCGTGAGCATGCACGCTGCAGTCAGCTGGGGTAAAGTTCACTGTCGAACATCATCGACTTGGGTGCTATGCACTGCTGCTGCAGCATGATGTATTTTTCATGCATTTTTATGCGGTAATGTTTTTTACCCATCAGTGCCGGCCCGAGATAAGGTTGTCAGCATTGCACTGTGGTGTGATCTCGGCACTTTTGATGTACTCGTGCAACTGTTGCTAACATTTTCTGCTCTCCCATAACTTTTGTTTCTGCAATATCTCGACTAATTTCTCAACTTCTTACAATAAGTAGAATAATATCAGTGCTTCATTAAGTAGTAGGCTCACTGTGAGAGAGTTTAGTCAAGCATTCTGTATTGCAAGTGTCGTATTGTTGCGATTTGTAGCCAGGTTTGCGTTGTGCACACTGTTTGCACTGTTGTCTTTGTTGACTGTTAGAAGTACACAGATTTCAGTGGACACATACTAGCACCACGTTGCTTGTATTAGCGTCGGCAAACAGTCGTAGCGTGTGCTAGTGTGTGTTGAGACTAATAGTATGCTGCTTCAGAGTGTGTGTAGTGTATATTTTGCTGATACTGTAAATGTTTCTTTCTTACTAATTTATGAAAGAAAATGTGAATAGATGGAGGTGTTTGTCTAAATAACTACATGCATACGCTGTTTGTTATAAGTGTGGTGTGTCCGCAGAAACTGGGTGGACTGGCTCCACTTGGTCAATGTCGGAATAGTCACTTTTCAACGCAAAAAAAAATTATACTTTTCATTGCTAACCGAGGAGCATTTGTTTATCGTTTGTTATTATTGCCCATTCACTGCCTGTCAAGTGTGTATAGTAACATGTGCCCGGCAGTGTGTGCTGAATTACTGTCGTTGCACATCGCACAGCGTTGGCATTGTATATCTGTCTGTACAAACTTTATTTTACTGAGCATGGTTTGCATTAGGTTTATTATAACGTGAAACGTGGATGTGTGCACTGATCAGCTGTAAATCGCCGCAAAATCCGCCGCTGTACATTAAAACGTTTTCTATGAACATTTTGTTTTATTGCTGCAAACCACACATTCGTTATAATAAGTTTATATGGGATCACACCCAACAACCTGCCACCCTACACAGATGAACGCACTCTCTGCTGAACTCGCCCACCATAAGGTTGCATTCGCATAAACACGAGTACGAGTCCGGCACTGTATGGGTTCCCGTATACGAGTTCCGGCAAACACGAGTTTGCGTGTATTTCAGTGGCGGCCGTTCACATACATACGAGTACAGGTTACTCGTAAATTTCACTCGTACGAGTATTTTCTGTGCAGGTCATGTTTTTATCCAACCCTTGCAAAGTAAACTACCCGTAAATAACAATAATATAATGTACAAAAGCTGTGGCATATATTTTTCGTCAGAACTGACGTCATTGTAAAATTATTAATCATTAGATGTGCGCAGTTGGCAAAAAATTATTAGCAATGTGATGAAATATTATTGTTTATTCGCAAAGCATTTCCTCGATTCCATTTCATCCAATAGGGCCGACACGCGTTGAGTTATCTGCTTGTACAAGTCACTGTAAATATTCCACTCATACGAGTGAAGCTTCTATGAGCCATAAACGAAAACCCAGACTCGTATTCTTACTTGTACTCGTCTGTGAACGCAGCCTAACCCCAGTCAAACAGAACGGTACTCGATCTACCTACCCCATAAAAATGGATGCTTGACGAGAATGATTGGTTATATACCAGTTACCTAGATGGTTTACCTATCTGTCCAAGTATTAACCAATTGATAGTGACCCAGCTGGGAGCTGAACCCACGATTTGTTGATGACAGTCACTACCACTGCTTGATAGCAGATGCTTGCAGTCATTAGTGGCACCAAGAAGGGTGTCCGGTTTAAACTGCTTTAGTGCTATACAGAAAGTTTCACCTAAGAGTTAAGTACAAGCCGACCAGCGTTTGTGAAGGACGTGCAGATGTACTATGAACTAGGATTATTGCAATGGCTGGGTTCGGCCACTTATCAATCCCGAATCCCGTTAATGGCACAATCAGAATTCCTGGATATCAGATGACTGCAAAAATGTCTCGAGTCTTGACCAACTACTAACTAGTAATTTACGTAAAACATACAGTCCTTCCCAAGCCAGAAGGTCTACAGTGCACTGAGTGCAGGGTGGCGCTGATATCCGTTTCTTTAGACTGGGTGGGCATCAATTTAAACTGCGACAATGGATACGGGGATAGTGCATCGCGGTGTGCTCGTTTATGTCTCATGACTTATCCCACTCCAGAGTCCAGACAGTGTTTAAACGTACCCAAAGTACAATCAGATCGCATGGACTACACCGTCGTTTGCTTTGTGACGCACGACTGCAGCCGAAAGTTGTAGGCCTAAAGACAGCACCAGTGCGAGCTAAATGTAAGTGTGGTTTAACTAAGTAGTGAACAGGGTGGTGGGACTGGTCAGCGGGGACGACGTCGTAGGCCGCGACTTCCTGGACGTCGTCGTGACAAACTGACGGAAACTTTCGCGTATCCTGACAGCGGCACTTCGACCAGATGACGACACCGGACCCTGCACGTCGTCGTCGCGGTGTGGCAAGTGCAGCTCTGACGCCGACGTGGATGGTCGTAGACTGCTGACGGTGTTGAGGGGGCCGGGAGGGGCGGACAGGCCGCGTGTCAGTGACAGAGCGCCGCCATGTGCTGCTAGTTGCTCGTCCCGCCGTGGAAGGTGGGTGTCCGTCGGGCGCAGTGGCGGCGGCGGCGGCGTCGACCGGCGCCGTTCAGATACACCTAGGCCTATAGCAAAAAAACTGATTGTTTGTAATCAATCGATCAAAAAAATAAGCACTTACAATAATGACCAGTGGTGTACAATAATGCGCCTAAAAGCTAAGATAAAACCTAAGGATAACGTACGGATTAAAAACTAAATCAGAACTTCCGTTTAATACAGGGAGTGTCACAAGTACATTTTGAATGTAATGAATTGCATTTATTTCAGCTAAATAGGACTAAGCGTCTTGTTTAATAGGCTCTCAGATTTCTTCGCCATTTGTCACAATAATTTTTTCCTTGAGCTGAAAAAAAGTTTTTAACTAAAAGTTAAAACTCTTGAAAATTAAAACTCAGAATAATTATCAAAACGACGACCTTAGGCAGCGGTGTTCTGGATAAAAGAACAGGCGGGCGGAAGTTGCAGATTTTCGACAGAGGTAATTACGGGTGCTCACAATTTCAATCTTGCTCCTAGATTTTTAAAAATGGGAGTTTTCAGCCCTAATTTTTGCATATTTGCACGAAAACTTTCCGACAAGAACATTTAATACAATATTTTAAATAATTTTTTGACAGCCCAAAATTTAAGGGAGCGGGGGGGGGGCAATTGCCCGCCGCCTACCAC
>Ga0209367_1013582_pt1 | contig 10459 bp, 7 predicted proteins | sample WorMetLIZISLAND2_FD_187412 | JGI IMG/M metagenome (GOLD analysis project Ga0209367, IMG submission 187412) | Marine gutless worms symbiont microbial communities from Max Planck institute for Marine Microbiology, Germany - Olavius geniculatus... ...
ACAGTAACACAGTATTTAATAAAATATGTGACAAACGCACATAATAAAATAGCAAAACAGAAGAGAAATGTAATTTAGACAAGGTAACATAGCATAAAATAATTAGACACAGTCAAAAAGTGATCTAACTAAAAAGACTGTTTAAGACTGTTTTTTGCCTACCCTTACATTAAGGCCCAGTTGACGTTCAAGTAAAGAGCCGCATCAATGGAAGCAACATGAATTGATAATAAAACAAAACGAGGATTTTTACCATAAGTAATCACCTAAAATGCGTTGCGACACAATACGACATTTTGTGCATCAACTCTACTGGTGTGAAAATCGCTTTGATTGTCACGAACTTATCCACAAACACAAAATGTTTCTTGAGTTTGAAACAATTTAAATCATTGTTGTGCATCGTCGCATTTGGTGCATGTTCAATCGCCCACGTTTTGTGGGTATACACAACGTTACAAAAGCATGTGAATATTCTGACGTTGATATTTTACAAAGTTGTGCAACGACAAGTTTTAGGTGTGACGGTATCTTAATTAATCTTACTTTATTACTGGTTTTCTGCAGATATGTCAATGTAAAAAAGCTAAAAATCAAACAATTTTTTTGTAATTTTTTCATACTAAAACAACTCGGTGGTTTAGTTTTTTTGACTCTGGCTGTCATCTTAATGACCATCAACCAGTTCTCCTAATGCACTTCACTACAGGGTGGGCCAGAAAAATAAGCCTAAATCCTCTGTCTATATCATTGCCAAATAACGCGCCAGGAAAAAACTAGAAAGCAGTCAGAGCCCACACACCTCCGCTAAGGCAATGTTGTTCGCTAGGTGGCAGCACCATCTTCGGTTTTGCAGCGGTTTCCCTTATGCCCCATTGAAAGCAATGTTAACGAAAATTTCAAAGTGATCTAGAATCCAGGATTCCTTCCGGATCACCCCCAAAATTGAATCACTGGTAGTTTGTGCCATTCCCGACAGACCCTCAAAATTTCAGAAAGATCCGTCCATAACTTTTTGAGTTATCTTGCTAACACACAGACAGACAAACAGACAAACAGTCTGGCAAAAACATTACCTCCTTGGTGGAGGTAATTAAAATTGGTCAGTACTTGGCAAAGATATCGACAAAAATTAGAGGCTTACTTTTTTGCCTACCCCCTTGCATTAAGGCCCAGTTGACGTTTAAGTAAAGTGTCGCATCAATGGAAGCAACATGAATTGATAATAAAACAAAACGAGGATTTTTACCATAATATCTGGAACTGCAGACGACCAAGATAAGGTTGCCTGGCTGTTGTACTGTACAGGCCAACACATCAAATATGAAAACCCAATAAACAATAGTTTCTTCATCAACAAACACACAATACATGGGGCTTTAATCATATTTTCGTGAACAAATAACTGACTGTTCACGTTAATCCAGTATGCGCTTCCAAGTCGTTCCCGACATGTGGCGATATATAAATGTGTTTCTTTGTTTGATTAATTAATTGAATCATTCATTTAGTCATTCACTGATTAGTAATATTTTAGCGAACGTTAAACTTTGAATTAAACGTACAATACTGTAATTAGCCAATGTACAGTAGTCAGAAACTTTATCGGCTGAAAATTACAACGACATGAAAATCAAAATTTAATTTAAAAACTGCATATTTTAAAGGTAGACCTACTGTCGTGGCATGCTCGATGTTTTTATTCACTTTCTGTGCTCTGTGGGTAGTGATTACAAGTTTGATAAAACTTTACAAAAAAATTTGCTGACAAGTAAATCGCTCTACGACCGTTCTAAATAACTTTTTGTTGACAGTGTCATTTCGTCTGAATATCTGCAATAAAATCTTACTGTTTGTTAAGGCGCGTACAGAGCGACGTAACCGAACTGAACTGACACAGTTTAGTTTTTGACGAACTGACCAATGCTCAAGCAAGGCGAGTACATTAGTTATTTGACGCGAACGTGAGTGTAGTCACATAGGCCACCGAAGCCGTTAGTCGGTGCCCACTGTAATGCATCACTGCTTGCCCTCTGGTCAGTTCGTCACTTCAGTTCTGATATACCCCGTTTACACGATCGAGCAAACATCGAGCAAACATCAAGCAGGCCTGATGAAACCCCTCGATCAAATGTAGGCCTAGGCTTAGCTCACAGCTGATCACGTGTTATATAGGCCTTCCAATTACAATCCGCCTGCCCTCCTAATTAGCATGCTAATTACCATAGCTAGTCGAGCTAGCTGAATAAATGCTAACAAACATCGAGCAGACGTCGAGCAGACGTCGAGCAAACGTAGAGCAATTAGCACGTGTATTTTAAATACATCTGCTCGACGTTTGCTCGATCGTGTAAACAGGGTATTACGTCACTCAGTACGTGTCTTTAGGCAAGAAATCAAAACTGCGCACAGATACAAATCAATAAGTATTGTATAGCTTTACCGGCATCGAAGAAGCGTCAGCCTGGTCTGTTTCACCGCTACTGCTACACACAATACAGAAATAGACAGATGGACGGCATTATTATGATTAGGCTACGGTACTAGTACTGACGCAGCAACGATACAGTAGTGGTAAAGTAAGCAAAAATTAGATTTGTATAGCGCGGCGCGTGCCGCTTAAACAATCTCTATTGCGCTGGTCATATATAACTAGTAGAGGCTAAATATATCGACTTAAAAACAGTCTGCAACTGTCACCGCGCCGAAACTCTGAGCTCGTCAAGTACCGTCGGCCAAACATTAGAAACAGTTTACAATTTTACTTTAATGAACCGCAGGAAAAGTACGCTACAAAAAACTTGCAAATTCAAAAAGCTGACAAAATCGGAAAAAAATGTTTCACACGCTAATAAAGTTTTTGCACGAAAAAAACTTACTCTGATTCTGCTGTACATATAAGAGTAGTCGAACAGCTTTCTGTTGCTCCTTGGGTACGGACACCTTCGGGACAGTTGTGGAATGTGGAAAAGGGCAGTGACGGCGTCTGTAAGCGGACAGTAGCAAAGACGCTTTTATACCCATGACGTCCACGTTGCTGCTGTTAATTAAGCTACTTATGACCAGTTAACCCAAATATAATCTACGTAGAATGTTTGACGTTGTGAAAACGGTCTTAGCGGTAGCAATTTGAAAGCTAAACTTTAAATTTCGGGCATTTTTGTTAGCTGACATTCTGTTCTTATTAATGTTTACTTCTATTAGTCTACCTTTAAGCTACTAAGATAAACTTACCGCCTCCCCCCCAAAAAAAAATCGCCCACGTTGTCCCTCCCCATGACATGATACTAGCTAAGATGTTGGACTTGGTAAAGTGGCAGCAAAAAAGCTTACAGAAGGGGTCGGCGTGGATCATCTTCTGCGTCCGCTGAAACTTGTCTGCAGCACTTGCAGCAGCAGGCTCTCAGAAACATCATGATGAACTGATGATGATGGCGAGAGCGGCTGCAGAGACTGAGTTGCGATGAAACTCGGTGAAAAGTTGCTTCCTTCCTGCGTCCTTATATTGTCATCGCCGCGAGCCGCGGTTTTCACGTATCCATTAACTGTAACATGTGTAGACTGTAAACTGTGGTTGACTATAATAACCGTAACCCAAAGCCGGATTAAAGAACGGGATAGGTGCACAGTTGCTCAGGGTACTAATGAACACTGTTACTAACGAACTATCCAACTAATAGAAAAACGGGGAAAAAAGTGCAAGTCATTTCGAGCGCTGTTATGACAAACGAATAAACAAACACAAATGTAGACTAGCATAAGCCTAAATTAGACAATAAACGCGCAGGGTTTCGCACAACGAAACCTAACGTGCAAGGTTTAGCGTTTGCCTCTGTGTGGTAGCAGTAGGCCTAAAGCCTAGAGCTCCGCGTGCACAACATAATTAGTACAACCGGAACAACAAGGAAAAAACGCAACTTTATAACACTGACCTGAAGATCATAAATATTTACAACTTCCATAATAACAATAAGTGTCCCACCAATTCAAACTTTCTGTCGCAATTTCTGCTCGGCAGTTAAACCATTTAGTTTCAACTGCAGTGCGACAGCTTGTGAATTTAAGCTGCAATAAACTAGCAATAATCGATAAGATTAACATGTTGCTGATGTTTATTTGCAAGCCGATAGAATATAGGCCTAGTACTGTAGTATGGCCTATACAGAAGGAAAAATGAAAAGAAAACGTTACACACAGAACAGTAAACTGTAAGCCCTATACGCCAAGACATAAACAAGCGCAACTAAATTATTTCAGCTGGACAAAACAGTGACGCCTTTATGCAGCAGTCGTGACAAAACCTAGCGTAAAATAGCCTATATAGCAAACAAAACAGACCCAAGCATGAAATAAATGCCCATCTCGACTTCGTAATACAAGTAGGCCTGTTTTAACGTATGTGTACTTGTATGCGCAAACAAATTTACGGTCTCACAAATTGCAACACTACACGATGTAAGCCTAGACTATAGGCCTATACAGCAGACTAGCTAAATTTGTGCAGACTATTAGCCTACTGTTGCGCGATGAATGGCTGTGCGCCTACAACAAACTGGTTGAAGAAGGGAGACTATAGTATAGGCCCTACCGTGTATTTTGGCTACCGCTTCGTTAGGCCCGTCGAGAGCCACAGCGGGGCCCGGGGAAACATTCTCGCGGGGCCCCCGAACATTTTCACGGGGCTCCTCTGGGAGGAAGATTTTTGAATTTTTCTTTTTAAAATGATGCATTTTGGCGTACTATGTATTTCTGGCCGACGGTGGGGCCCCCAAACGTCGCGGGGTCCGGGGTAGCTAATTCCCCCCTACCCCACTCTCTCGACAGGCCTGCGCTTCGTCCATAACTATCTGCTTTAACTAGGCTACGAGACCCGGTTTAAGACTCTCTCCAGACCTGTTACTGAAGCAGGTGTTTCAAAGAAGTTACTGTATAGCCTATATGTCCAGCCAGTTGAATACTGAGATAAACGACGATTTCTAGCTATACGTGTAAGTAAGTAGGCCTAAGTAAGTAATTTATATAGCGCGTTAACTGTAGCTACCTCGAACGCGCTCGATTTGCTGGTAATGCAAGACGTAAAATGTTTTAGATGACGTATGAAAGTAGGTAAACAGTGTGAACTGCATTTAATAGTGTTCGGCAGAGCGTTTCAAGTAGATGGACCGGCATGTCCAAAAGCACGGCTTTTGTAGGTTGTCACCTTGATCCGTGGAACCTGCAGCTGACCACGGCTTGTAGATCTCAGATGCCCGCGGCCGTCAATGCTGGCGACTGGCTGGCAGAAATCGATCAGGTATCGAGGAGCCATGCTGTGTCGACAGTTATACACCTGAATGCACAGCCGGAACCTAATCCGGTCAGTGACATTCAGCCAGTGTAAAACATGTAGCATATAGTCTTGTTATTTAACCGAGCAACTCAAGCCAACTCGGCCTGACCATCCCTTCGCGGTTAGTACTGGCGATCGTTACGTACATTACTGAGGAAGAAAGAGTTCTGTTACGTACACGGATCATATACGGATGCAGGAGTTGAAGTTGGGGGGCACGAGCCGAGTCGAGGCGCCGAAGACGCCAAGGGCAGTGCCCCCTCCCCAGAAAAAATTTGTTAGATCTTAAGGTAAAAATGGCGTATTTTCGTGGACTCTGTGCTAAATTTCGTTTTTTTTCTATCACCGTAACAGTATAGGAGCAGAAACGTCATGGAGATTGAGTTGCATGCGATAAAAAGCGTTATTGAGGGGCGTCTATCCTCTTATAGAGCAACCCCCCAAACTCAAGGTGAGGCGCCGCAGGCGTTGACGGGGAGGAGAATGGGGAGAGAGTATTCCTCTCCCCAGCCGACTAGGGACTCTGGGGGAGCGTCATGAGCTCCACGCTCCCCCAGCAAGGTTCGGGGCGTAGCCCCAGCGAAAAACGAATTTGGTGTATTCTAAGCGTCACAGAACCCTTCTGGTTGCAAGATATCGTAAATTTATAAAAAAAAATGCAAATAGTAATATTCAACTCCCAACCTAATTTTCCAAAAATCTTTTCTTGGTTTTTATTGGTAGCGTTTGCTTCAATTAGGTTTATATGATTTAAACTCTTCTGGCGTTATTTATTGTTTATTGTTACTTACTCTTACGTAAGCATAGCCAGAAATTGGAGTCACGAAAGGCGAACTAGCCCCCAAGGGCCAAAAATTAAGGCCGAAAGCCGAAAACAAAGGTGGATTTCTTGGGAAGAAGCCTGCCGCCGGGGCACAGCCCCGGAAGCAAACGCTTTTTTGTTCATGAAAACCACCTAAAATGCATACATTGAGTATAAATTTTATTAGTTTTACTGCAGAAATGCACTGCATATGCTAGGCAAAAGGCGACTTTGGCATTTTGGCGGGCATGGCCCCTTTGCCCCCTCCTAAATCCGCTTATGGGACCGACTGCTGCAGCGTTAGGCCTACCAACTGAACGTCGGTGTGATGCCCCAGTCCTGGGGCCCTGCCGACTAACTATCCAGATCTGAACTGGCCGAGCTAATAATGCAGCCGGTGGTTGTCTTTGGGTTGTATCGTGAGTTATTGGCTATTACCGTACTACACCCTTGCCTGTGTCGGCTCAGAGAGCGTTTCAGAGACGATGAGCTTCTACTCAGCACAGTGCACACCAGCCCTATAGCTAAGTCTCGTCTCTGTCGTGGCGAGAAAATTGAGCTCATAGACAGTCAGGTAGACAGTGAACAGCTGATTATAGCCATAGGCCTAACTAATAAGGAGAGCGTAAGCGGGTTACGAAAATTTCACTTAGGCAGAATAATCGTTGTGCTTTCCTACAGCAGAAAAGACTCAAGACTCACCTGGGCGCTGAAGTACCTGACGCTACCTGCAGTGCCAGACGTGAGAAATAATATCCGGTCGTGTTGTCAACAACAGTTCGAATGATAATGCGTCCGCGACTGAGCAGCCTGTTCGCTCAACCACGGCCTGTGTCTGGTCTGGGTTTTCCGCCGACATCATATTGCGGCTGAGTGCGTAGGCCGAAGCCAAGAGCTTTGCTTTCTGCGCAACGCTGCCCTAGAGGCTTACGTTGCGGCGTGTGATTATGAATCACCTGTAGGCCTAGCATAGGCCTATCTGTAGCCACAGAGCCAGTGTTGCAACCTTGCATCGTGAGCTTATAGAATCAGACACGATTTGCTTAGATTTGCTGAGGATTCATCTTGTTGTACATGCTGTATAGAAAGTTGGCGTAGAACAAATCAACTTTGTACAACAAGTATGCAATTCGAAATCAAATGGTTACAACAAATCCACAGCATTGTGACACATAAAGACAGCTTGTTGCACGACTTGTTGCTAAACAAGTCCAGAACAAAATCATAATATTATATTATATTATATTGTATATTTGAGTCATATACAGTGGCGTATTTAGGATTTGGCAAAGGGGGGAGCATGGCGAGCGCGCGGAGCGCGAGCCTATAACGGGGGTCTGGGGCGGAGTCCCCAACGGGGTCCAGGAGTAGAAGCTGAAACACTTTTTGCTTCTGAATGTTCAATGGAAACCACAAATTCGCCCATTTTTTCTAAAATTTGGAAATGCAAAAAATCACAGATATTTGCGTTGTTTTAGCAAAAAAATAGAGTTCAACAAGCTGCAAAACGTTGTCACGGATTAATGTGAGTTATAAAAAGGCAATAAACTTCACAATAAGCACAGTAGGCCTACAGTACAATAATAAATGGGCCGTGTCAAACCCGGTCTGTCGTCGTCAGAATGCTTGATCCGGTGATCGTCGCCGATGTCGTCGCTCGCGGGTGGGCGGGAGTGTCCAAACTGTCTAGGCTATCTCTCCAGTGAAATAGGGCACTTTGTCGCTCAATGGCACTATGATATCATGACACTGGCATAAGAAGCTTGGTTCCTGGAATTCTCATACTGATGAGTTCTGATAACGTCGCACATAGGATCTATGACCTCTGACACGCTGCGATGCCACTGCAACTTGTGTTATCTGAAAATAGGGCGTGTCACAGTCTCAGGGCAAAGGAACGCATCTTAAGAGCGCTGTCATAGTCGCGTTACATAGGCTTATGTCTCATTTGCTGTAGCTTATGCAAGTTGTGGGCGAGTTCATCTTGGGTTGAACTCAGATGTGACATTTTAAAATATTAATTAACCACCGCCCATGGCGTGCGCCAGCCAGCCGCCGACTGCCTTGCTGTTGGTTTCATAATAGTGCCGTGTCACTCACCCATGGACACTAAACCCGGCCGCCGCGAAATATTATAGGCCTCAAAACATTCAAAATTCAAGGTAATCTGGTAGTGCTGAAATAAAGACTCAATATCTGTAATATTGGCGGTCAATGGATTCATTATTAGCTGACTGGCTAGCGGCGAGACCGCAGTCTGTAAAAATTAGCTAATTCTGTAAACAATAATTGTAGACAACTTTATGCGCAAAGTAATGAACATCACAGCTAATACAAAGATAAACAAATACAAAATAAACACAAAATATAGCAGTTAAAATCAAACATTAAAATTAAATTCAACATACGCTGCATAACATAAATTGAGTGTGAGATTAATACAATGACAGGGGCCTAATTAGGCCTAGGCCTAATGTGTCTAAACAATAATTATGACAGAGTCCGGAAAAATTGGCAAATACGAAAAAAACAATTATGACAACTACGACTAATTATTCAAGTTTCACTGGCAAAATTGGCAAATTCTGTAAACATTAGTTATGACAGAGTCCGTAGAAATTAGCAGGCATATACTCACCGTGATGAGATCCATGCATTGTATAAAGTTGATCGGCTGTGTCGGGGCACATTTCGAATGTACCGTCACAGACGATAAACTCACTATCATGGAGGACCTTTAGCTCTGCCTGTGCGCAAAACACTAGTAGCCGACCGCCTTGGCCACTGTAGAGCAGGAACGGCTCGTTCTTCTGTGGGTCGTCGTCTGAAACTTCGCGGCCTCTCGGAGTTGTGCGCAACACCTCAGGGATGTTTAACGGATCAGGCACTGGTGTACATCGTTGCTGACGATGGCGACTTTCCTGAGCTTGCACGTCTGAGAATGTCGGCAAAGAGGCAACTATCTGGTTCTGCGTCGCCGAATCCTTGAACTTCTTCGGTATAGACGCAATCATCTCCGAGTAGGCGTCGCGTGGCCGTTTTCCGGTTTCTCTGACTTCATGGCGCATGGAACGGTTCAACTGCGTAGTAACACTTTCTGCACAAACACAAACCACAGTTTACTACTAGCCTATGTCGGAGTTAAATTATTTCACAGGAAAGACAAACAACAAGCTGTGCTATCGCAAAGGTACCGCGAGTAGCTCTGTTAGACAGATGCAGAACCGGAGTTATAGCTAATAAGTTTCAACGCCGTTCAAGGTCATTCAGCGTCACCCCAACAATGTAAAATAACTGAATTGCTTGTTATGCAATAGACTACACGACATACTATTAGTGACAACACTCTACAAATTATAAATCTCTATCACTATCACTGACAAAAAAATCGCTATAACAAGAGTAGGCTACGGTATGCCTATAGGCAACTTTAATAGAAACCGCGAGTTGGGAAACCCATACGATTTCCTATTAATGACTCGCAGACACTTATATACAATACCGGTTTGTGACGGACAGACAGACGGACGGTCAAACACCGGAGTTGAGTTGAGCTACTTGTAAATCTTACTTGACATCTTACGAGGAATTTATATTTAGTATAGTTTGGTTTTTACCCGCAAGATGCCATGCATAGGGCGGGTCTTTGGAATCGTACTGTATCCGTCTGTGCGTCCGTCCGTCCGTCACAAACCGGTATTGTGCCTGAACGGTGCGAGATACGGCTATGGTTACTATAGAAGTCGAATAGGAAACCATACCCAAGGTTTCTTATAGCACCACTCTCGATGACCTTGAGTGACTCCTACTCCCATTTTCAAGGTTATCGTATATTTAGGGGGCAAATAACTGACACAAGCATCGTGCGGGTTTGTCAGCGTTAGCTGGTCTTTCTTGTTAGAAAATATTTTTTTACATTATAGCCTTTATATTAGCCTAAAATTGTCGACTGTTATTTGTTACGTACATGTATATTATACTTTATTTTGGAAAGAGTGAATACAGGTTATGCACCATACCTATATCTGGGTGTTTCAATCCAGCGACTATCGCACCCGCTCGAATAACAACAGTTCGCGTTTTTCCTAACTTCTTGCACTGCGCACAGACGTAATAGTCGCCTGTTCGTTTAGTGAATTCATACACACATCCCGGTTACCTAATGCTATCGTACAAATACATATCCTGTAGAAATTTGCTCTTGGTTGGTGGCGTGGCGTAGTTGGTAGCGCGTTTCGGTTGAAACGAAGTTACTCTACGCCGGGCCTGGTTAGTACTGCGATGGGTGACTGCCTGCGGGCAGGTAAACCATCTCGGTGCGAAGCCTG
>Ga0209367_1013584_pt1 | contig 10458 bp, 4 predicted proteins | sample WorMetLIZISLAND2_FD_187412 | JGI IMG/M metagenome (GOLD analysis project Ga0209367, IMG submission 187412) | Marine gutless worms symbiont microbial communities from Max Planck institute for Marine Microbiology, Germany - Olavius geniculatus... ...
GTCGACATACCGGTCTAACGGAAAGGAAAAAAACTGAGTCCAGGGCTATTTCTTCTGTTTGATTTACAATTTATCGCAGCACAGTGATTTCCCGCATACATCGTCTACTTTACAAAATGGCGGAATCGGCACTGTGTCAAGTGCCGACGTACAACTGTGTCTTAACACTTTTCAAACGAGTGTTGGATTACTGGTCGCGCTTCGCGCTCCGCGCTCCCTATACTGTGGTATTAGTATGCAAGCATATGTATTGGCACCCACCATTCACTTACCTAGAAGGTGCGGACGTAGATCGATTTCAAAGTCTGCAGCCGTGAAGTGCGCGCTACGCAGACGTATATTGTCCAAGTCAGCCGGCTGATCAGCGCGTCTTATCCGCTTCATCCAGACGGCCCTAAGCTTTGCATCTTTAGGCAGACGATGAAAAGTAATGCCTGGCGTGCCATGACGACTGGGACATCCCGGTGCAAAACACCCCGGCATGGTCTTCGATCGCAATCTGATCAAAATTCGCCCTGGGACTGAACAAACTAACCAAATAACTAACGTTATCGTCCTAAATTCGATAAAAATCCTATCTACATAATGCTACCTCTAACTCACTTTGGCACCAATGACGTCACGTCTCGTACGTCTGCACCAAGTGTGTCAAATGGTATGTTTTGTGTCGATTTCCAAAAATGATTAAAGTTCCCTTTTTCGCGACAAACAGTTAAAATTCGCTTATAATTGTCTCGCCATAAATTTTATCTTGTTTCCATGTACACGTGTGCCATTTTTTCCAAAAACTCATATTTTCATGATAGTTTCCCTTTAATGTCAGCAGTTCTGTTTTTCTAACATTATGATTACGTCATCACGTGCAGGAAGGTAACAAAATACTGACATCATAAAATGTGTAGTGAGTACAAAATTACGTGCAAATAAAAATGAAAATGAAAAATAGAAGGAGAAGAAAAAAATCCAATTTCTGTAGTGCCATTAGGTCTTTGACTTCAGTCTTTAGAGGGTTGCACGAGGATGTTTTTTACAAGTTGCTTGTTAGGCCTACCTGGTAGTTTATTTCCATTCAGCACACAGTATACTGACTGGTCTATGTGGATTGGTTTTGCAGGCACATGTGCTGCATATAGGTTTTCAAAGGAATCTGCTGCAGGGTAAGACTGTTGTTATGCTATTTAAAATGCTATATACAGACACCAATAGTTTTGTTCTTTTAACTGGTCTACTTTCTGTGTCTAGTTAATGCTAGGCTGTGTTCTTTGTTTATCAAATCCTAAGGTTTTTTGCAGATTAGAGGACTTTCTGTCAAACATCCAGCAGCACTGCTAGAGAAGAAAAAAAACTTAGTTAAGTGCTGTACAGAAATGAAATTATTTGATCAATTAGTGATCCGGTGCATATTTACTATTTGGTGGTGGCGTGGCGTAACGGTAATGCATTTCATTTGATCAATGAAGTTACTCTACGCCAGGCCGGGTTAGTACTGCGATGGATGACTGCCTGCGGACAGGTAAACCATCTCGGTATGTAACCAGCTGCCTAGGTCAACTCAGCCTTCCATCGCTCCGGGGTAGGTAAATCGAGTACTGGCCTATCTGGCTGGGGTTAAAGCGGGACGCGTTCACCTCTGTTGGGTGGCAGGTAACACTGTGTGATCTCATACGGCAGGTGACGCTCCGTAGCTTTGTGAGGGTTTCGCTTCTGAAGACCTATACACCACCTAGTAGGTCCTTATGTTTAGCTGCATATAGCTGCATAATCTCAGTGTAGTGATGAAATAAGAAAAATATAAGTCTCCGATAGTCAGCATTGTTGTTTTCACAGCTTTGTGGCCATAAGGTCAATATGTCTAGTGATCATTTCCATTTCCAATCTCTGAGCTTTTCCGAACATTCTTTCTTGCAGCATGTAAACCACACTCTACCTACATTTAGAGTAGGCGTCATTTAAAATATTTTTACTGCACGTTTTACTAACACATTGAGCACGTTCGAGTTTATTACAGTTAACATATATAAATTACTTACTTACTTATTTACTTACTTACTTATGCAGCTCAGTTATGTGGTCACCGGTAATGTGTAGGCTGTAGCAAGAAGAATTATTGCAATTTCAGGTTTTTTTAACTTTGGTATAATTTGTGTGTAGTTTTTTTGTTGCCCTCTGCAAAAATGCCCTTGTATAAAAATTTGCATTTTTTTGTGAAATAGGCTGGACCATACGCATGGGTTGGGATTTTTATGACAACTGTTAAACCAAGTGTGTGCCTAATTGCAGCTCTGCTGATAATGCTTTTAATGACATGGCGTGTCAAACCATCTGGGATTGGAATAGAGACAGAGTGCTGATGCAAGAATATCTCGGGCTAAGTACAGGTTCCTGGAGAAGATAATTTTTATTGTACAGTATACACGTGAACTGTATTCTGAAAGTGACATTTGAAAAGTTTTATTCTATTCTTCTGACTTGAAAACAGAAAGATGCAGAAAACCAAAATTTGTGTGAATTTTTCCTGTGGCGAGAGTAACAGTTATGTCAATTTTAGTAAGTATTTTTGTAAGTGAGTAAAAATGTAAGATAGCTTAGTAGACGCAGATTACCAGTAACAGTTAGTCACCGTGCTTTGCGACCTCAACGTTAAAACAAAAAAATGTTTTTAGCACCACTTAAACTGTTTAAAGTAAACATATGGGACAGTAGTCACTCTGGAAAGTCAGACGCTGGCCTTCTGATATAGTCAGTAGTCATTAGTCAGTACTGTCAACCAATCCTAGCAGCAGCTGGATTTATGTTTAGTTTGTGTTGCTGTGCATCTGTGCAGGTGTTCAGACAGCGTGGAATGAAGATTTGAAAGATTCTGCTGCAGAGGCGGGTGATTCGTTCTTGGAGGAGCATGATGACCGTTGTACTGTTGATGAGCATGCTGCGGAGGCTGCTCCTACTGTTGCGCAGGTGTGTATAACTGATATTCTGCATCCAGTGGCCATTTCAGTGGAGGGGTGAGCCTCCCCCATTGATTAGATGCATTTTATGACCTAGCAGAAATTTTGCACAAAGTGTATTATTTTTGCATAAAACTTTTTAAATTGGGAAAGGACCCCAGATTTTTCACTCCCACTTGAGAGAAGGACACCCCTTTCTTGACCCATCCTTAATTCTCGGCGATTATGTGTTGACGTCTTTGGCGTCCGCTGAGGCTCTGCCCTTCATCTTACCCCCATTCCAAATTTCTTTATCCACTGTTGGTTAAATCTAGAGACTAATCACTTTTAGTTGGTGTTAATATTGGTAATTGTTAATTGAGTTTGCATTTTTCCCAATCAGCAACAGTATCTGCAGCTTGCGTACGAGATATTAAGTTAGGTTTTGTTTCTTCCCACTTCTGCATTTTCCGTGCTACATTTTCCAGTCCCGAATTTTTCAGCATAACATTTTTTCGTCCTGTATATTTCAGTCCTGTATTTCTGCCATTGCATCTGTGCATTTTTTGTGCCAAAAATGTTAGTTTTGTGCATTTTCAGCATCCCTGAGAAATGTGGTAGTGGATTCGGCCTAATTAGTTTAAAAAGCAAATCTGTTCACCCCCTGTCATTTAGTGCTCTCGTTCGGGGTGACCCCCTTCGAATTTATGAAAAAGCTTTACGGTTTCTGAAACTAAAGTCTTCCGGGCAGCCGATGGTGAAGATTTGGTGATCCTAGCTTGGACTGTTTTTGCCTGATCCACCCGTGTGACAGACAGACGGACAGAATTGCGATGGCTAAGACGTGCTGAAAGCAGTAGCTGCTTTCACGCATAGAAAATGGAGGATTTATTCAGCACATTTCTGCTGATCAGCGGAATGATGATTCGGCCTATTGTGATGTTCTGGTGTAGCCTGCGTATGAGTGGTAATATAAATGATGAGCCGGTTGCATAATTTGCTTTATGATGTGAAACATTTTTTGCTTTTTATCTCGGCTAATATGAAAGTGTTTTAAGCGAAAATTTCTACACATATTTGAGGATGTTTGCTCATTACATACGTGCTTTTTGTTAATTTATTTTGACTACTCCGCTTCATAATGCACGCACATGTTCGGGACGTTTTTGGGCCACCTGATATAAGTTGAAACTAAGATCCAAGTTAGTTCTGGGACGAACTGCTGTAGTGCAAAGCTTCAAAATCGAAGTCATTGCTCAGGTATTCACGCCAGTCATTAACTTTTTGTTAGCTGCAGATATCAAGGTGTCTTTGAGGTAAGTCTATTTGATGAAACTTAACACATCACATGTTGCACATGTCTGTTTCATGTCTTTCGGCCTACTTCTGACGCTTTGCAAAGCATTTTTGTATTAAACGTTAATAGGTTAAAGATAGTGATATAGCTCTTAATGCGAAGCCCATCTCAGAGCTACGGAGCGTCACCTACCGTATGGGATCACACAGTGTTACCTGCCACCCGACACAAGTGAACGCGCCCTGCCTTAATCTCAGCCAGATAGGCTGGTACTCAATTTACCTACTCCGGAATGATGGAAGGCTGAGTTGACCTAGGCGGCTGGTTACATACTGATATGGTTTACCTGCCTGCAGGCAGACACCCATCGCAGTACTAACCCGGCCCGGCGTAGAGTAACTTCGTTGATTGGATGAAACGCGTTACCACTACGCCACGCCACCAACTACTATTGCACATGTGTCTTAATGTCTGGTGTTTTGTTTATTGTCATCTTGTTCGTTATGGCCAGCATTACGATAGTGTGCACAGGCCTGCCATTATGTTTCACATCAGGTATTTGTTTAGTGCCTTATCTTTGAGGATCTTTAGCTAAAGACTGAAAAAATATACTGCCATTACCGCGTGATTGCAAATGTGTCTAATTTAAAAAAAGTCCTAAAAGTTGGAGTTCTGCCTCGTAAATTTGAAAGGAAAAACTAAATTCGTAGAATTTTAGACGACTTACTTACTTTATTTGCGAATTACTTTTGAATGGAAAACGCCAAAATAGCGTTGCAGTCTTAAAATTTTTTCCGCGCATGATGACACAGTTTGTTGGAATTGGATCTACAAATGGTGAAAAATTGGACCACAGTTTAGATCCACCAGCCTAGGGACATCCATTATGCAGTGCAGTGTGCACTATCCAGTTTTTGTGTTTTAACAAACTTTTATTTAATATTTCTAAGAAGTTTTCAAAGTTTTGTGAGCATTTGATTTGCACATTAGCACAGCTTTCACTCACGTTTCGCACTGCGTTATTTGTTATTTAACTGATCGTTAACTGATTTTGTTTACTGTTTCAAAGGCTGGAAAGAAATTCTGCACCAGATGATTGCTAACTCGTTCTGTGAAATTTAGTTGAAGACATTTTTCTCTCAATTATTGTTTATCAGTAAATACGATGTAGTTGCATCATTGCCTTGTATAAGCATTTGCTAGTGATTTGCAATTACTCTTATGTTTATCGTGTTTAGCTTTTACTTAAGGATATTGCTGATTTGTTACGTTTGGCACATCACTTTATCAGGTGCACGGTTGCACTGTGAACTTGTTAATTTTTTAGCTGCGTCATGCATGTGCAGTGCAGTTGCTTAACTCTGTTTCCGCATATGACACATCGATAAAGTTAGAAGTTAAAGATTGTTGTATATAGCTTCCATTACAGAGCTATGGAGCGCCACCTGCCATACTGGATTACCAAGTGTTACCTGCTATTTGACACAACTGGTCGTGCCCGCTTTAACCCCAGCCCGACAGATTGGTAGGCCTACTTGATTTGTCTACCACGGAGGGATGAAAGGCTGAGTTTACTTTGGCGCTGGTTATATATGAAGATGGTTTACCTGTTAAAAGGCAGTCGTTCGACCTGTTCCTAGTAGTGGCATTTCGTTGTAGATGCCACGTCTTTGGGGTTTGGAATATTGATGATAAATTGACGCCACTGGGCCCTATGTGCATGCAGGTCTAGGTCAAGTCATTTATAGCTTTTAAAGATGAGCTTATTTTAAGAAAATGTCAGCATAATTTACTAATTATAGTGTAGTATGTAGTTATTGGCCTGTGTACCTCTGTGACTCGGTCATGGGGGTAATTGTCATGTTGTACTTTATTAAGATTTTAGATATATTAGATTTATTAAGATTTGAAATATAAATTATATTTAACATTTTAATAAAGTATGCCTACGACATTATATAAATGATTTTTTTAAATTAGCAAGTGGTGGAATTATTAAAATTAATTTCACTTAATTTGTGCTATGTTCTCATAGAACATCAATGTGGATACTGCTTCTCAGCCATACATTGGTGACATTCTTAGCAGCTTGCCTCGCATCCTTCAGGTAAGTCCGTTTTCAGAGCAATTGCCATCTTATAGCTAGTTATACACTGTGTCTCAAAAATGCACCTAGTATTAGTGTTAGCATTTATTTTATAGTCTTTTTATTATTTACCTTTGATTAACGGCTTTGTGGTTTGAGTAAGTTGGGGGGGGGGTGAAAGTTACAATTTTCTGACAAATTTTGACAGACAGCAACAGAATTTTCTACACAGCAGACTATAGGTGCTCAAGGGTTAAATTCTGCTCTTAAATTCGCTCAAAAATAGACGTTTTTCAGCCCCAAATTGTGTACTTTCGGAAGAAAAGTTTTTGACAAGAACGTATTTTTTTTCGACAGGCCAATTTAGTGAGAGAGGCAGTTGCCCTATCTGATTTCTCCTTTCCCCATCACGTTGCCACTGTCTCTAATTTGTTTGTGGCATTATATGGTCCTGTATAAACGTGTTTTCATTGATTGATTGAGCAGTTAATTGATTTATTTATTGATTAATAGGTACCACTGGAGAGTCGAATGCCGATTACTAATCAGTCGCCAATCTTTTCGTCTGAGTTCAGTCAGTCACATTATGAAACTATTGACGCCACTCTTCACAACTACATTCTCACATAGGACGCCAAGGCATGGCGCCGTTACCTTCGCAGTCTCACAGTCTGTCTGTTCTGTCACAGTCAACTTACTTCAACCGGATTTTCCTGTTGCCAGAGGTTCGTGGAATTCAGCCGTTCCAGTACCACTGCTGGCAGACCGTGCGGCCAGGAAGATGTGAAATCGAAAGGTGGCAAAAGCAGCGGAAATAAATTCGGTATTACGGATGAAGCAAAAGCAAGACGCAGGACTAAGGATCATTTAGCAACCAGGTCTGTGTAAATATTTGTTTATTTATCTGCCTGCATGTTAGCAAGATTACACAAAAAGTTACAGGTGCAAACATTTCGGAGACGTTATGGGAGGCAGACTGTATTCCAACAGACAAATGCTATTTCGACTGAAATTCACGTCGACAGACACGTCATTATGTTTTACATTCACATTCACCAGGGGCCGACAATTTCATTTGTAATGGAGTTAGTGGCGTAACTTCAAATTTCGGGCCCCCTGCAAGAAAATCATCCAGGGTTCCTCTCTTTTCTTTTCCATCCCTTCACGCTAATTTTCCTACTGCTCTTACCGATCCTGTCTCCTTTCTCTTTCTTTTGGTCCCTTTCTTTTCCCCTTACGTCCCCTTCCCTTACAAGTATAGCCCTCTCAATGCAGCTAAAAGATCTGGGGGAGCCCTGTGAGCTCCACCATCGGGGTACAAGGCGCAGCCCCGGCCAAAAACGCATTTCAGACCATTTTGCTGCCCAGAAACCGCATCAGACATCAAACTTCGTGCTTTTGCTGTTCGAAAAAAATAAACGCCATAATTTTGGGCCCCCTAGACCGCCCCCCCGCATTGTGGGGTCAGTAGTTACGCCACTGAATGGAGTACGATTAAAATTATGGTTTTCGCTTACAGTTGCAGTTAGGGTTAAGGTTATCAGAGTTAGGATTTAAGGCTTGGGGTTAGGGTTAGGCTTAGCGTTTTTCAAACATTTATGTGACTAATGCACACCACATGCTAGCGTACAGTATAGGTAATAAGGTGGTGGACGTAACTACAAAACTTGCCAACTGGCTGCCAGTGACGGTCTACTTGTTAGGCCTGAGGAGCTAGTTGGTCGACTGGCGATCCGTGAAGCAACGGCCGAGGTCGTCAGTCGCTCGGCTGTCGCTATTCCGACAGCCGCCGTGTCCCGCCCGGTCTGTCCACGAGAATTTCAGTCGAAATAGCATTTGTCGGAATAGCGTCTGTCGGAATAGAGTACTGTACCCCAAACATTTCGGAGAAGTTCTAGATATGGTAAGATTTGGTAGTGATCGAGATCAGAATCTGGATGGCAACCTACAACATAAATGATTTTGTTGTTGTCTGTGTCCAGAATTAAAGGAAACCCGTCTTCAAGACACCGCTTTGGGTCTATCCGTAGTCAGCAGATGTTGGCGTCAAACAGATTACTTGCTTTACCGCAAGTTGCTGGATCTGATGTGGGAAGCACAACGCGATGTAAGTGTTTTTGTGTGTACATTTCATTTTGTGTGATTGAGTATTTTTTTCTTTTAAATGGTCTCAAGTATTTGACACTTTATTTTTTATGCGAAAAAGGCCCAACCTGTTTCTGTGCTTTCCTTGTTCTTGCACTTTTTGTCTCTATATACTTTTTGTTAGATTTTTTTCATTTCATAGGTCTGTCTTGTTTTCTCATTTTATATCTTGTCCCGCTTTATTGGATAACCTCAAACACACATTTAGGGTCACGCATACTATGCAGATTTCCATTTCGATGCGTATTTTTTACTGTTATTACACATTATGCTTGCCCATTAGGGGTGTTTAGTAATCTGTCTTCTGTCTGTCTCTCTGACTGTCCGTCTGCTAGCTTGTGCAATGTCGCCAGGCAGTGGCGTTGTAGCATAGGGGCAACGGGGAGGTAATTGCCCCCCCCTTAATTTTGGTTGACGGGAAAATGTGAAAAAATTTTCTTTATGTCTATGAACAGTAATTTTATGAGCAGCTTAACGGTTACGGGTAATATGAACAGGTTCTATAAATGTGGCTGTGTTATTGCGACACTAACATGCATTTTGTAAATTTTCTAGCATATTACATGCTCGTGATTTATGTGTAAGGTAATATAAACAGTTCTGTTTTAACGGCTTTAGAATATTATGATCACACCCTGTTCATATTACCCCCGCTGTGTGTTTAGATCATACCCTCCATGCCAGGAATATGAACACTTTCGTGCTTTTTTCAAACAATCATTTTTCTCAGATTTCAACATATTTTCATTACTTTTCCAGTCGTCATCGATAGACATTTCATACATCTAACATCCAAAACCCGTTGCCATGCTATACGATTATGTATCACTGCAATAATCATTAACTCGCTTAAGGTGTTCAATGTTCATATCCCCCTCCCTTTACCCTACCGCAGTAGACTGCGTGCAGTTAGGCTTATAGGTTTATCAGACGTTGATAATGTTAATTGTGGCACCCGTGTGCTATGGATGAGGGGCGCCATAGCAAATGATATGCTACATACTATGATGTGATATTATTTGATTCTGATATGTTGGTAAAATATTGTCGAATACAGCTGTTGCTAGTACGGATGGCCAGTCTGTCACCGTCTCCTACCGGTTGTCGTCACAGAGATGTCTTGAGAACGGCTGGACTGTCTGGCCGCCTATTCATTCATCAGTTCACTCTGTCAGCGAAGCTGATGATACTCAGAGTACGTCTGATACGTGCTGTCTATCCGATGAACTGTTGCAACCTCAGGATTCATTGTACAAGGTAGGTTCAAACGGTTAACGGCGTTAAAAACGTCGTCACCTTGAACCTGCAAGCACTGCGCAAATTGCCAACAAGAAGCCCAGATGTCGCTAGGACAGCCGACCGTACTAGTTGTCAGTGACCTTCAAGATCATCTAAGGTCAATGGTTGTCATGTAGTTTGAAAGCCAGTATGCGACTTCCTATTAGTGATCAAAGCCCTATCTTTCACCGTTTCTGAGATTTGGCCAGTTTTTCATTCAATTTTTTAACTTGTAATTTGAAAACGTTTCCCTTGCGCAGTTGCGCTAGATGACTGAAATTTTGCATACCCGAGTTTTACACGCATGACTAATTGTTCATATAAAAAGTTTTCCGTTGCGAACTAAAGCTTAGCCACAATACATTCTTTACAGATGGACAGACGGTCAGACAGGCAGACAGACGACAACCATGCCAATAGCTCGACCCTTACTTAAGTACAGTCGGCAAAAATGCAGTCACTTTCATAAAGAAGTTCTAAAAATCTTGAACCCCATATTTTTCCTTGCATAGGTTGTTAATTAATTAAACACCGCAGCGTCAGTCCAAGCGTTCCGAAGAAATTACTATTTATTCGCATATTGTTAATGCTGTATTTTACAATTTTTGGTTTTAGAGAATATGATATCTTATGTACAAGATATTCTGTTACCAACGGACAGTTTCGCAAGTGTGTCTGGAATGCTTTTTTATCGTGTTTTTAGCTTTACCTAGCTTTAGTTTCTCTTT
>Ga0209367_1013586_pt1 | contig 10457 bp, 2 predicted proteins | sample WorMetLIZISLAND2_FD_187412 | JGI IMG/M metagenome (GOLD analysis project Ga0209367, IMG submission 187412) | Marine gutless worms symbiont microbial communities from Max Planck institute for Marine Microbiology, Germany - Olavius geniculatus... ...
TGACGCGCCTCTTGGTTGGGGTGTTAACGCAAATTTCGGGGCACCGCCCACCTTAAAATTTGGGAGTGCAAAAAACGTCCAAAATTTAGTACGTTTTACGACAACTTTCGAGTTTGACCGCGAATATCTCTGGAAACGATAAAGATAGCGACAAAATCTAAACGGCGTTGACGAGAGCGATCCTTTCGGCATTGAACGGAAAAAATTTTGTGAAATTCGGTCCACGACGAACCAAGTTATAAGCGCTCATGTTGACCTACCGTAAGTCGACAATGCGCATTCAGCGTATACCAATGCATTTGAGTTCGGGCCACGTGACTTTGATGGCGGGGAAATTTTACCCCTCCCTTAATTTCCCCCAGTCGGACTTAGGGCGCCGGGCGGACTCACGTTGGGCTTTGCCCCAAATTTCTGGTGCTAATTTTTATCTTACGCCCCATATCTTAGTACTTATTGACTGGTTTATTCATGTGTGCCTATGTGTGGTTATCACTTTGTAGAACCTGTTAGTAATCTCCACTGTCGACCAGATGGGAAAGTACGTATCTTATTTACATTTGTTTTTCTGTTAGCTTATTTCATACGAATGCAGCCATGTTTGTTAATAGTTTTTTAAAGCTGATATTGCTGTGTAGTTTTATTGCACACATTTCAGATATATGCTGTATTTATTTGGCCGCCCTGGAACGATAGTTCAGGAAGGCCCCTTATGTTTTACTGCTGGCTGATGTTTTTTATTTTTTTTCGGTGCGAGATCTCCAAGCTCTTGGTCGATTGGTGCAAAATTTTGCAAGATGCTTATTAGTGGGTCGAATTTGATATTGCCGGTTAAAAATTTCAGGGGTCCTTTCCCAAGAGAATATTATTAACCAAAAACATGCAAAATTTGGCCCGATTTCAGATGACTTTATACTTTGGTGGCAAATACCTTTGGAGCAGATGAAGATATTCAAAATCGGGCTTGCAAGTATTTGATCTGCAACAATTTCTTCCGCATTAGGCGAAAAAAGTTAGGTGAACTTTGGTCCACTAACTTTGGAGAACTAGAGGTAGAATCATACCCACACAAATCGACTACTTCGGAAGACCATATTTCGGCCCCTAAGGGGTGCAGCACCCCAAAATTTTTACAAACGCTACAGAATGGGCAAGTCTTGCTAGCCCATACCCCATAGGGGCTGGAGGTTCCCCCAACTGGTTTTTACAATGGGGGTCAAAAATTGGCTTAAAATGTAGCGTATTAGCCTCTATCACATTGTAGCTAAGGGGAGTAGCCTCATAAAACTAGACTTTGTGACGTGCCGTTAGGTGGTTGTGATAAGGCACATACAACTTTCGGGAGGCATCGCCCTCTTAAAATTTGGGAGGGCAAAAAACGTCTAAAATTCAGCGCGATTTAGGATAACTCTCGACTTTGGTCGTGAATATTTCTGGAACAGACAGAGATATCGACGAGTGGTAAACGGTGTTATCTATAGTCATCCATCCCCACCGAACAATAAATTGGTGAACTTTGGTCCACAAACAAAAAAGTTATAGACAAAAAAGTCATTTACCTACCTTAAGTCAACAATGCGTGTTCTGCGTATGCTAATGCATTTGAGTTTGGGCCATGTGACTTTGCTACGAGGGAAAATTCGCCCTTCTAAACTTTTCCCGAAATCGGACGGCACCGGGCGGCCTCACGTTGGGCTCTGCCCCAAATTTCTAGTTGCTTTGGTTGTGGTTTAATGTTTTATTATACTCTGTGCTTTTTAACAATTCAGTGCTGCCATTTTAAAAAAACCTTACTAGTTTTTGTCTAAAACACTTGGTTTTTATGTGCGACAGCAGAATGCTTCGCGTGTCTTAGCTATCATCTGGGCGTCTGTCCGTCTGTCTGTCCGTCCGTCTGTCTGTCACACTCGTGATCTGTATCAAAACGGTGCAAGCTAGGGTCACGAAATCTTCACTGTGGGCTGCCCAAAGGTCTCTAGTTTATCGTGACAAAATTTCGTGCCACTGGGTGCAGGGGTTCCCCTCGAACGAGGTCGACGAAGAGGATACCCCCCTAAAAAAGACGTCATTTTGCAGTTATTGGCTCGAATAATGTGAAAACGGTTGCAGATAGGTACATACATACTGCTTATCATAACAAGCACTGGTGACAGGCTTTTTGGATTTATCAACATCAATGACCTTGAACCCCTCAAAAAGAGGTTTTTAGTAAATTTTTCGCAATTTTTGGATGCAGCGCACATTTCAACACTGAATTGCGACGAAATGGCTGGAGATAGACCAAGACAACCTGCGTTTGAAATTTTCAGCATTCAACGTAGATTTTAGCAGTTCAAGTTCTGACCCCCTAGGTTCAAGGACGCCGGCGCAGGTGGGCGTCAAAGACAGCTACCTCCCTAAAAAGTGGTTATTTTACCGCAATTATCTTGTGTAGCGTGAACACGGTTGCAGATAGGCACAGATATGCTGCTTATCATAACAAGCACTGGTGGCAAGCTTTTTATTGCTGTCAACGTCAATGACCTTGAGTGACCCTGAACCCTCAAAATAGGGTTTTTTGGTGAATTTTTCTGCGATTTTTGGCTGTGACACACATTTTAAGAGTGAATTGCACCGAAATGGCTGGAGATAAACCTGAACATTTTCCGCCTGACATTTTTTTTAGCATAGAACGTACATTTTTAAGAATCTACAAGTCGTTATTTTACCGCCATTGGCTAGTGTAGCTTGAAAACGGTTGCAGATCGACAGAGATATGCTGCTTATCATAACAAGCAATATAGTGACAAGCTTTTTATTGGTGTAAACATCAATGACCTTGAATTTCTAAAATAGGGGTTTTAATGTTTTTTCTGCAATTTGTGGCTGCGGCATAGATTTCAAAAGTGAATTGTGTCAAAATGGATCGAGTTAAATCAAGACAACCTGCGAATAGGAACTGCTAAGGCTGTCGCGCGTCTCATGAGCTTTGCTCAAATTACTTGTTATATCACTATCACTGTGTCTGCTGTATAGCTTAGTCTACCCACCTCAAATGCATTGCGGCCCTACCTTGTGAAATATAAATCTTCAAAATAGGTCAATGTCTAGCAAGGATGTGGACACAAGTTTGATGCATGTTGCTTTGACTCACGGTTTGCTGCTGTTGCTGCATTCTAATAACTATTGCATCTATCCTGTCTTTGGTTGATATCGTACATGTAGTTGTTTGTATCACTTAGGCCAACGTAACAATCTTGGGTTGACTGATTGCTACTGCTGCTACTGATATTTCAGAGTTCATACACTCAAAGAAGTTTTTGAAAATGTTTAGTCTCGCAACAGCATTGCTCATGTTGAAGATACTAACTTTTACAAATTTGTACATATACGATGTTTTTGTATCAGCTTAATAGCCTTGATCTTACCATGTTTTTGTCATTTCTAGAGCTGTCAAATTAATGCATTAAGTTAACGCATCAACACGTTAATAAATTAACGAGCATTGAAAAAAATTGATGGGTGCTAGAAAAGTTGACGTACATACGTGAATTTACTAAATTCTGTGAAGCAGGTGTTTCAATATTTCATTAAGCTGCGGTTATTTGTCGACTGAATAACGTTCAACTAATTAAAAATTGTTTTGTTGCCATTCCATCACTACTGGCACAGTCCTGCGACACAGCCATGAGTTCATTGGTCATCGCTCCAGTCACGCTCTCAATGTATTCCACCTACAATATCAGCAATATTAATGATGATGCTTTATTAATGCATTACTGCATGCATTGAAAAAATTAATGCAATGAGTTAACGCGTTAAAAACAATTAATTGCATGTAACGTTGCTTTTATATAATATCAGCTTAATAGCCTTGATCTTACAATGTATTTATCATTTCTTTGAAATGCATAATTTCAACCACTTGTGGCACTGAATGTCTTGGTTTTTTTTGTGATGGGCTGTTAAAAGAAACTTGAATGCTACTTGTACTTTACTGGCTCCTTTGCAGTGATGTGTCCTCGAGGACTTATACTCATTCTCAAGGCACATTGAGGATCGTGGCCCTGGGGGCCTTGATTATTCTTTGGCTTTGTCTTTAAGGCGTGATTTTGGTAGGTCAAACATGTCAAACGGCATAAACTCTTTCAACTTCCATTCATTGGTCGCTGACGAGTTGTTTCGTGAACAGCCGACAGCCATCCAAAATCACGAATGTTTACGAAATGCTAATTATGCAGCCAGACCACGCCCACCCCAGGCTGCAATGGCTCAAAACTAGTAACTCTGGAATTTCCTGTCGTAACTGGCTGGCGTCGCGATGTTTTATTAATAGCTTTATAGCCCAAACAAAAAGTGTCAACAGCTACTAGCATCGGTTGACTTGTTTGGCAAACACTGTTCGTCGGTTAGCTCAAACGGCTCTCAGAAATCACGACTGGTTGTGCAAACATAACCACGGTCGACCGTTTGACCAACTGAAATCACGCCTTCAGTCCCAAGTCTTTAGCCTTTTGCATGTCCTCAGTTTTGGCCTAGAGTACATTTTAGCTGCCCTTGGCCTTAGTCCCAAGTCCTTGGCTTTGGCTTGGTTTTTGTAAGTCCTTGGCCTTACCCTTGAATGTCGTGGCCTTGGTCTTGGCCTTGAACACAAAGTCTTTGATAACATCACTGCGTTTGTTTGTCTGCTGCAGCAAAATAGTGAAAGAAGCGGTCCAGCGAGAGAGCCACCACATATCTTCTGATAAACTGCCACCGTCACGTGCGTTGTCATCTCCATTTGGCAGTCCACTGGTTGCAGCAGCGGACACCAGTCCCATATCATCGCAGTCAAACTTCCACCTTGGTTCATTCCGATCTCCATTCCATATCACCGCCCCACCCGACGTGTTCGATTCTCCGTCGGTCCGCTGCAGTGGGAAGGGTGCCACGGAGACAACCTCATCGCGGCGTAGATCCTCACCGTTTCCGTACCATCTTTCCGAGCACTATGGCAAGCGGATGAAGCTTACTGATCCGGCACCGGACAGTGGCGACAACAGTTTGATCACGCCAAACCACAGTTCACTGAATCTTTTCAGCTCGTTGTCTCCCATCCAGTCCCCAACATCAGACGAAGCTAAGCCCGACCTGCCTCCTGTGCCATTGCTCCCGAACTATTGCCATCAGGGTTTGCTTCGACCTCTGATTCATGTGCCAACTCATAACACCCTGGACAGCACGCCCAATGCTGCCCGGGTGAACTCTTCCAGTTCTGGGACATCCGATTTACCATCTTCTCCATCACTGAGCCCATTGCGAGAAGATTTGCTCGCTCCAGTTTCGGCTAAGGAGATTCATTCTGCTTCCAGTCATACCGGATCACCGGAGTTATCTGCACTACTAGCCAGTCGTGGCCCGAGATCACCGGAAATACCTGACTCAGGCAAGCTGCCCGGATCAGTTGGGATACCTGTATCAACTGAGATTTCTGCTTCGGTTTCTAGTTGGACCCATGGATCACTTTCTCACAAATCTGGATCAGTTCGTGATGCGCCTGGATTGCCTGATATAACTGTGTCACCTGAGTTACCTGGATCACCTGACATAACCACATCTCCCGAGTTACCCGGATCACTCAAGATGCCAGTACCTGGATCACTTGTGGCTGAGAAAATTGTATCACCTGAGCTGCCTGGATTACCTGATATAACTGCTTCACCTGGATCGTCTGACATATCTGCTTTGTTATCCGAGCACAGTCCTGGATCAGCTCGTCAGACAACTGGATCACCGGAGATACTGGGATCACCTGAGATAACTGCTTCGTTGCCCAGTCCCCTGGCTAGCTCATCTCCGCCCAATTCACTCCAGTTATCTGCTGCCATGGAGCTCGAACCAACGGAACCTAAAATCCACCACCATTCTCCTTCATCTGAATCTGAGATTAGTTCACTCACATCTTCGCCGGCATCGGTAGCAGACATAGCTCCTCCTGATACTGAGGCAAAACTGGTGGATGAAGATGGAGAAATGGTGGAATCTGGCGAAAAAGCATCACTTGTGTCAAAGGCTGATGCAGAAGCTGGTGTTGATGATACACAGGAAGCTTGTTGTGATACTACTAAGTCATGATCTGCATCAGCCAAAGGTAATGTTATGTGAGTTCATGTTTCGTCGAGAAGTAGGATTATCGCTTTGGTCAACACTTTCTCTTAGAATAAATACCAAGATAATCGGAAACATGAACTGAAGTTAGAATTCGGTGTTATCTTTCTTCTAAGAACCAACATTTTTGATTATCTACCAGATAAGAAGAAAGATAATCGGAAACAGCAGCTAACACCAAAGTTAATTCGAGCATTACCGATTAACACCAGAGAGCTCCAATGCAAAAGAATAGGCGTAACTTCTTAATCCCTAGCGATTAGAAACTTCTTAATCGGTTTTCAGTTCATGTATGGATAAGAAGTAAGTTAATCGGATTTGGTTCTTAGCGGATCTCAGATTAAGCGGATGCCGATTAGAAAAAAAGATAATCCTACTTTTTGACGAAACATGAACTCATGTATTGTCTTCTTGTTGGATGTTTGAATATTTTATTTTGCTCAGACACGTAACGTGTAGAACAGTGGACATTGAGTACAGCTGTGCGCTAAAACTAGCTAGAGCTGAAAACCTACTACGGAAGGATAGTAAAAAGATGTGACTCAGAGCAGAGAAATAAAAAGTCTAAATTGTTAAGAATCACATTTGCAACAGCGGCTGAATTATTGTTATCAAGAAGCTTGTCCATTCATCTACTGATATGTAATTTCATCAAGTGAACATTGTCGTAATCCAGACAGCTGTTTGTTTATTGATTTTACTTGTCTAAATGGCTCTTGAGTCGTAATGTATATTGTCATGTGTTGCGATTTTATACCATTGAATTTCTGGGAGTGATTTTCATTTGTTACTGTTTTGAAACTTTTTTATGCATTAACGCTAATGGTGTCGTCTTATGCATTTTTATAGTATCTATAAATTTATAGTAGCTATATAGTTTATACCATTTCTGTGTATTTGTATGTCCAGAAGTATGACAGAAATTCTTCTTCGTTTCTTTGACTTCATTATCAGCTCGTCGTCATTAGATGAGACAAGTCTACGTAATATTTCATGATTTTGTACGTTCAACATGCCACATTATGCACACTCTGCTGTGTTGCGAACCGTGTGATGAGTTCTGTTAACCCTTATTGTTTGCATATCCGTTCATGTGAACTCTGTTCCTAGATACTACTGTGGACTAATGGTAGATTTTCCCACATTTGTGTTATGTTGTACTTGAACCGGGGCGCACACAGATCTCGGAAATTCATGGACTTTAAGATTCAAACCTTCCAGGCCTGTAAAGTCATGAAATCAGGCCTAGGTGCCGGTATTCCATGGAAAGTCGTGGAGTATAAAACCAAATGGTTGCAACATTTTAGACTCATGTGCATGTTGTTGTCTTTTGCATATTTTATGATCATTGCCTACTGTTAGACGTGGTTAAACTGTTGTTTACGGTTTGTGCAGTAGCAACAAGCGTTGTATAATTGATGTACCAACTCAATGGGAAGGCTGAAATTTCAACACTTCCCACATTTTTAACCGATCATTCTAAAACCTTAAACCAAGAAAGATATCCAGTATATGACTCCACACGCAAAATTTGGTTGACGTGGAACAACGTGACAATGACTACGCAGGAAGTGCATTAGTATAATTATAAACATAGTGACTTGCCACTGCTATGTATTTTGTAATGTAATTGACATAGTAAATGTATTTTAAAATCTAACATGTTTGATATCCAGTCCTGAAAAGTCATCAAAAGTGAACGTACAAGGTCTTTTAAAGTCCGGGAAACGTGCACAAAAAGGCTCTGGAAAAATAGAAGACATTTTAGCGTTCTATATGCATCCTGATGAACAGTTCGGTGCTTGATTGAGTCAGAACTGGGGCCGAATTTTTTTCCTAAGTTATTCTTAGCTTTGTTATTTCTACAGGGTGCGGCAGAAAAAAGTAGCCCCTAAAGTTTTTCGCTGTTTTCTCAGCAACCGTTTAGCATTTTAATCTGAAAATTTACGGCTTTATTTACTAAATTGTTCTACGGCTAAATGCCAAATAAAATTTGATTCCATTGAAAAATGACGAAGTTGTAGATTTTTTGACATGACTGCTTACCGATTTTTCAGCATGAAAAAATGTTCAAGCTACAACACCAGTTCAATAACATCGTTGAAACAAGTCAAACAACACAGTCAACTAATGATCAGATGCCAAAATTCCATTGTCACTCTGAATGTTCGAAGTGTCCACCGACAGCTCCAAGCTCCAACACAAGCCTTCAGTCACTTAATTTGAGAAGTCTTTCACAGTCTTGTCAATCGGTCCTTGTGGTAGGTTGCTCCAGATATCCTGAAGCGATTCCTTGAGTTCCGCGCTTGTTTTCGGCTTTGTTTTAAGCTTGCGGTAAGCCTCCAACATTGCACACCACACGTGATAGTCCACCGAGTTTGCATTCGGCGAATTTAGAGGCCATTGGTCTTTTCTGATGAAATCTGGACAGTTGGCCCACAGTCAGTTTCCTGTGTGTGCTGGTGCGCTGTCTTGCTGGAAGATGAATCCGGTGGGCAGCCGGTGATTGCTTGAAAAGAACGACAATTTAGTGATAATTTATAAACAAAATAAATTACTGTTTTTCAAAGCGTCATTGTGACGTCATCGGCAATATCGTGGTAACCGGTTTTTGAAAATTAAATAGCATTTTAGCGTAAACATTTTTTATTGCTGAAAAATCGGTAGGCAGTCATGTTCAGAAGTATTTAATTTCGTCGTTTTTCAACAGAATCACATTTCACTTAGCAGTTAGATGTAGAACGTTTCTGCAAATGAACCGGTAAAATTCCATGTTAAAATTCCAAGCGGTTGCTGAGAAAACAGCAAAAAACTTTAGGGGGCTACTTTTACCTCACCCTGTAGATTCTTTCTCAGTTCAACGTTATTTACACTATTTCCTAAGAATTGATTTCCAAACGTTTTCTCAAATCAGCTCAAGAGATGCCCTAGGTTTGTTGCATAATTTATTTTTATTTCTTTAAGGAATTTTTGTAAATTGCATTTTTACGTCAGATTTCTTGGGGATTATCTGGCAAGTGTTGTAAATTGGGCCCCTTATCTTAAAATCCAGTATTCCGTTTACTGAAATGAGTTAGTTTTCCGACACTTCTCTGATGCTGTAGAAGACTAAGGTGCATCATAAAATGAAAAGAATTCAGCTCATTGCTGACATTTTGTGCAACCGTCTGCCTAGACCTTCACAACCTTGACCCTTATTTTTGACCTGAAATTGGTACACTGGTTACTCCTATTCTGGAAAACGTTTGCACCAATTTTTCTTAATCTCCTTCTTATAGTTTTCAAGTGAGGAACCCATTTGGGGTGGACATATGGGCAGACATGCATGATCCATATTGTGACCAATTAGGATGGCTGAACACTAAAATTTTTGCATCAAAGATAATCTGGTTTGTTTTTGCATCAGGGTGTCATTTGCTATATTTTGTATTTATGCACTGCAGCGACGTTGGTGTCAGTTTGGACCGATCCTGATTGCGAGTCAGGGATAATAGATTATTCCGTTGTCTATTGCTGTATGTAGACCTGCGAGTCGGGTCGATCAAGTCGACTTGGGCCTTCCAAGTCGGGTCAAGTTGGTCTGTAGCAGCGTCACCGTCGAAATTTTCTGGGTCGTCGGTTTCATTACAAGTCATTTCAAGTCGACTTGAGAAGTCGACTTGACAAGTATTCTTGCACCTACCAGTTCTCTCGAACGCAGCTATCGATGAGTTCGGGCAAATAAGGCAATTTGTAACATATTTTAGTAACCCTATATAAAATAACGGTGTAATATCAATTAGGACGAACGGATTATCGAGTTTCAACGCTTCGCACAGTTCTAAATATTGTTAGATGACGTAGAAACCAGAAACCTACGTGTGAATCAGCCTAGGGTGAATGACGTAAGCCTAATTTCTATATGTTGTTGTTCCCCTTGCACTAGATTGCTGAAATTTTGCATGTTTAGTTTTAAGACACAGCAAATTATTCGTGTAAAAAGTTTTCATAAGCCCTAACAGTTAGCCACAATACATCCGTTACAGACGACGTTACGACAACGATGCCAAAGACGTCGTACAGAATAGCTGTAGCGCGTCAAACACAGTTTTTAGCTGTGTGTACAAACTTCCTTTAAAAATGACAATAACAAAAGACATCCACCGAAGGAATAAAACACTTTATGAATAACCTACAGTATACGGTCTTTCATAATTATTCACTCAAATGACGACCAGTTTTGAGTGAGTTATAAAAGAAAGAAAAAGGGGTTGCTTTTTTAAGAAACACCGTGTATATCTACAGTGTTCACACAAATTTATCACAACTTCTGAACGTCTCAAGTCGTTTGAAGT
>Ga0209367_1013589_pt1 | contig 10455 bp, 11 predicted proteins | sample WorMetLIZISLAND2_FD_187412 | JGI IMG/M metagenome (GOLD analysis project Ga0209367, IMG submission 187412) | Marine gutless worms symbiont microbial communities from Max Planck institute for Marine Microbiology, Germany - Olavius geniculatus... ...
TTCATGCTTCTGTTCATTCCCTGACCAGATAACCTTACAGCCATGCATCTCTCCTGATGCAGTCCATCGCATTTCAGCCAATCCTAGTATATCGAAGCGATATCTTTCCATCTCATTCTCCAGCAGATATAAAATATAATATGTTGATATAAAACAGTACAAATCACAAGTTAACAATTCAAACTTTACCATTACACAGTCAGCAAAGTTCTTTTGACATTTACCCTTACTGTACTCTTATCCCTGCCATAAACTACCTTACCCCTACTGCTACCATAACTTTACCCCTATCCTACTGCTATCCTTAGTACTACCTTACAACAGTGCTGCACTACCGCCCAGCCTGTGGTGTCAACTATAGCAATAATTGAGTGATTGGTTGACTGATTCACTGATGAATTTATCGGTTGGTGTAATATACACCGTGTCCCAAGATTGGCGTTCTTTCCTCTACCCCCGAACTCCTGCTTCAAACACACCTAATTCAGTTTGTAGTTCATGGATTTCAACTAAATATTGTGCACTGCACTAACTTAACATTAGTTACGGTCACACCCATTATGACGTACACACTTTATCATGTGTGTGTTCAGTGTAACGTCATTATGACGTCAGAGTTTGTTTACATTAGGGTTCATTGTTATTGACAAAGAGGTCAAGCAGCAGCGTATCTGCCTTAAACTAGGAGCTTACGTTGATGCCAAAGGTGGCCACTTTGAGCACAAACTGTAAAGACAAGTTTTTAATGATTGTCTCGATAACCGTTTTAAAGTTTGTAAAAATCGCTCAGGCATTAACGATTTTACACTTAACATCTGTAGGGGGCCGCTAATTTTGGGACACTGTGTATTTTAAGCAGCATGTAAGGTATCGGTACTCAGTTTCGTAAGTCTAAAATATTATTTCTTTATTTAATAATTAGATGATTTCAATCCACGATGCACATGCAAACAATGTGATAAGTTGCAAGCGAGTTTGCATTACATAATGGCGGTGACTAGGCTGAGTTAATGTGCAGGCAATAATATCAAACAAGTTCTGTCTGGTTGTTCAGTTATGCTTTAAATGCAATGTAGTCTAAAGTTGTTGTTGTTTTTGTCATGGTGGTGTAGGTAAGATCGAAATGGTAAAGTCCAAGTGGGGTCTAGCGTTCAGTGCAATGATTACGGTGTTTGCATCTCTTCTGATGTCTGTCTCGCTCTGCGTATTTTTCGGACTCGCGCCCACTCTCAGCGGCAGGTCAGTACAGTGTTGAACATTTTTATTACCATTTGTTGATTCCTATATCAGTTATTTTGAGAAATGTGCAGATAATAAAGTATTCAAAATGCTGTCAATTGCTAGTAATCGAAAGCGAGAATGGCTGACTACTGGGCCTACGTGCCATGCCAGACAGACGTGTAATCAACGTCATTACATTAAATGATGTCGCTGCGGTTCTGTTGTCATTTCTAGTATACCTCACTTGCTACAGGGGACCACACAGGTGCAGTGGACCGAGAAGGCACACTGCAGGTGAGTCCAGTGACGAGAGAAACAAACAGATTGCTGACGTTGATTACATGTCTGTCTGGCATGGCACGTAGGCCCAGTAGTCAGCCATTCTTGCTTTCGATTACTAGCAATTGACAGCATTTTGAATACTTTATTATCTGCACATTTCTCCCCTTTCCGCGGTAATATTGTGGAGTTAATCCTCATTACCGCGTTATTACCTTTATATCTGTCCCCATTACCGTTACTACCACGGTAAATTATTATTAATTGTCCCTATTACCACAGGATTACAGAGGATTACCGCAGTATTACCGTTGTACTCATTACCGTGCAGCTATCTACTATGAGATTAAACGTCGCATTTTGCGTGTTCGGCGGTCGTCTGCTACAATTTGCACATGAGACGATTGGGACAGCACTATGGAAATGGGCAACAGATTTATTTTGTCTAATTACTCATCAATTAACTAAGACTGGCACAAACCCTAACTACTGACCCTATCCCTAACCAACCCTGACCCTAAAAAGTCTGAAAATGCAAAAGTCGTAATTAATTTTTTTCGAAGTAATAAATGTTTAACTTGGGGTTAGATGTTGGGAAAAAGTAAAGTGAGCATAATACTAATTACGACAGCGAAGAGAAAAAAGTTGCACTCCGGCAGTGGATTCTCACGCTGCCCACTCGGCCATGCAGCCGAGGTCAGCAAACGTGCTTCAATGGCGCTATTTATGCTAGCACCATATAACCATTCTATACTGTAGTTATCAGGTACCAGCCTACTGGCCGCCTATTGGTTCTTGCCCATTTCGATAGTACTCTCCTGAGGTGCTTGTATTTACATACCCATCCGCAACTTCCGGTTTCGTGTAAAGTAGGATTGATAAAAGTGATTAAAGTGCAGTTTTTGCATATAATCTCCATCTAAAGTATATATATATGAATTGCGCATCTGAAATCTACATGTTTCATTTGTTCAAACTGCATTAAAACAAATTTTCACTGTAGTGGGCCTTTAAAGTGCTGTTAAACAGTATATCAATGAATTTTTGCCTGCCCTACTGCAAAAGTCTGGGAGTTGCATGTGGTCTGGAAAGTGGTCACCCATGTTAGAAACTTTTTGTTTGTCCATGCTGCGTAAATTTGTCATATATTGGTTACTTGTATTATTCATGGTTTTAACTGAATGTTGCTGTTAGTGAGATATTTCCATACCTAGTGGTAGTGATTGGTCTGGAGAATGTGCTTGTGGTAACCAAGTCAGTTGTCAGCACTCCCGTACATCTTGATGTCAAACTCAGAGTTGCGCAGGGTCAGCAGTTCTGACTGTCTCTCTGACTCTGTCTGTCTGTTCGATTATTTCTGCTTGTGTCTTTCTGTGCAAGAACAGACTCGGCATTCCGCACTTGGTCGATGTAATGGATCTAAAAATTGTTTTAATAACTTTACATACAGGTTGGGCCATGTTTTTTGAAAACGTTGCCCAAAGGTGTTCAAAAGTTTTTCAATCCGGATTCGATCCAGGAACCTGGATGCCAATCCTGAATCAGATTTTCACTAAAATCAAAGATCAGAGTGGTCGGTTCTTGTTTGATGATTGTTTGTCCACGTTTTCACAAAATTGGGTTTCCCTTTTCACCAGATGCATTGGGTGCTAAGCAAGTGTGCCATCTTAGTTTTTAGAAAGATTTGCTTTTGTGCAAGTGATTTGCCAATCGATACCCATTTTTTCATTTTTTTTTCATTCTAATTTTTTTATAGCTGCTCTGTCGTCTGTCACATAAAAAAATTGCAAAATATTGTACGTGCCTATTTTTGATTCACCAGGGGTAGGACCGATTGGACGTGGAAAATTGCTTTTGTTTGCTTATGATTCAGTGATTCAGTAGGGGGCAGCACTGATGAGTAATTTCGGTAGTAATTCTAGTTATAAATTGTTGCCATTTGTCTATATGGTTCACATATTCCTTGAATATTAACAGGACTACAGAAGGAAGGCTGGTACATATTCCGACATCTGATGACTGAACTTCTCGTTCTTGCAGTTGGTTTCTTTACATTTGTCCCAGCTATACAGGTCTACATGTTATATTATTACTGGTGTTTACAGGTTTTATAATTTATTCAGCTTATCATTAATATGGTCCTTGCATGCTAGATCTCTAAGCTGCCACCATAACCTTAGCACTGAATTTTTATGCGCGACAGCGGCTACTGCTATAGCGCATCTTAGCCATCGCAATTCTGTCCGTCTGTTTGTCCGTCTGTCACACAGGTGGATCAGTCAAAAACGGTGCAAGCTAGGATCATCAAATCTTCATCGTTGGCTGCCTGGAAGACTCTAGTTTCAGAATCAGTAAAGCTTTTCCATAGATTCGAAAGGGGTCACCTCAATGGAGGGCGCTAAATGAGAGGGGGTAGGAAAAATTGGCGATTTTCATCCAGTAGTGGAATTCATGTATTGGACGTGATGTGCAATACTGAAATTCATGCACTGGATATGGCGCTAGGCATCATCCGCTGTCAAGTCTAAATGAAACATTGTTGTGAACTTAGATTTTGTTTGCACCAGGCCTTCAGACATGCATCGCTGTCGCACATTTTCCTTTGCGTTAGCTGCGCTTTTCTTGTTTCTTCAGTTAGGCACCACTGCCAGAGTATTTGTCCAAGCCAGCTTAGCTGATATTAGAAAATTTCAATTGATGAGCTGATATTACTGCATACTGGCAATTTATTTCAAGCTAAGGCAGAATTGTGGCATTGGGCTTAGTAACATCATTAGTTGCATTAATGAAGTTAATTGATGCCAGACCTGATTACTGGTTAATACTCAAAAACCATCTGCAGATAGGTAGGATATCTTGGTATATAACTAGCCAGCCACCCAACTTAACTCTGCCTGACCATCCCTTCGTGAGTAGGTGCAATGAATGCCAGCAGAAGCTGAGGCATAAACAAGACACACCACGTGGTAAAAATAGTAGTACAATTTGTGTAGCACTATAACGCCCTAAAATATGGAGGCACTGCACTAGCTTTGTATTAATTGTCTGACAGTGTAAACTGGTGTTGTGCTGAGGCAGGTTGGCTGATATTTTGGAGCTTTTTCCAGACATTCCGACGATATTTTACCACACCATGTCAGACGGTTTCAGAAAAATTGAAATGGAACGAGTTTCAAGACTCTTCCGTCAAATTTCAAGACCCTATTTGGTTTTCAAGGACTTTCCAGGTGCAGGAAAAATGCAAATTTTTTCAAGGTACTTTCAAGGACTCGTGGTCATCCAGCTGAGGATAGGCAGATCAGGCTTGGGGAGGAAGTTACATTTATAATGTCGTGGTAGGTCTATATCATTTATTTTTTGTTTGGGCAGAAGTCAGCTGTCTGTAAATTTCTTCCTGGCTGAGGGCCACCCTATAGTCCTCGTGGGGAGAAAGTTCTGTTTACAATTATGTAGTGTACTGCTGTATGATTTCACTTTATGTTTATGCAGGAGTTCTGTCTGTTCGCAGTGCTGGGTCTTGGTTCAGATTTTTTCCTGCAGATGTTTTTCTTCACGACAGTTCTGTCCATTGACATACGTCGAATGGAGGTCTGTTGTCAACACATGTTTCCAAACATTTCTAACGGTCTTGTTGCTGCCATTGATGAGGTTGTCCATTTGCATGCAGTTCACAACATGCAAACATCTATTGCAAATTGTTGGTCGGTTGCTAAGTGGTAAAGAGTCTTGATTAATGATTTACAATCTACCAATTACTCCAGATTGCAATGAAGGCGAATCTCAGCAGGTCAAAGGTCACGTTTGGGGTTATGGTTGCTATGGTTGCACTGCTCGTGCTGCATGATTCGTTGGCACTTCATCCTCATCATCATCAGAACGTGTAGTTGGCGGTGGACCGTTGCGCTCTCCACTTCTCCCGATCATCAGCCGCTGTCAAGGCTTCCCGAGCAGTTAAACGTGTGGCTTTCAGAACGTCACGTAACCAGGTGCATCACGGCCTTCCAGGCTTTCTTTGTCAACCAGGATGTGGTACCATGCCGGCATGTGACTCAACCGACGCATGAAGGACGTCATGTGCTGGAGTGCCTTCTGGCAGGCGTTTGACTTGTCCGAACAGAGCCAGCTTTCTGTCGTTGATGACTGCATGTATGTCTGGTAGACCTGTCTTTTCAGTGACTGTCGAGTTGGTTACAAAGTCTGACCACCGGATGCCTAGAATGCAGCACTGGCACAGAATGTGGAAAGCTTGTAGTCTTTTGCCATCAGCCTTGAGGAAGAAGAAGATGGGATGATTGGACACAGGATGTGTATATTCTAAGCTTTGTTTGTAGGCTTAAGCGAGATTGTTTCCAGACATTGTCAAGTCTCCCAAATACCGTTGATGCGATGCCAATGCTGCGCAAAATTTCCGATGTGCAATAGCCGCTGGAGTCCAGGTCGCTGCCAAGAGGTAAAACGGGTGCCAGACTCGACTCGCTCGTTGGCTACATCAACTGAAGATGCTGGTGGTCTAGAGCCCAGGTTCTGGACCTTCGTCTTTATCCACGAAGTGTGCAGTCCCATTGCAGCGGCTGCTGAGTCGAACGCCATGAGAGCAGATGGCCACTTTGCAGCATCGGATGTGAACAATGCTGCATCATTGGCATAAACTTGATCGGTGAACTTCCATCGACCGATGTCAATGCCAAGTGCTGAAGAGCACTCTGACATTATCCAATCAAGTTGGCACTTGGTCAACGTATTTTTTGGTCGTCCAACAAGTCAAGTCATTGGCATGATGTGTCTTCTGTCTGTCATGTTTAAGGCATGTATTATCGTGAAACCATACATCCATCGTAGGTGGTCGGTGGTGGTACTGTTGGATAAGGCGATGATGAGTCAGTAGTAACCATGTCTCTTGTTTGCAGCGATTTGGCTGCAATTTTAAATGCAAAGGTGCTGTGTGCTGTCATCACCCACGTGCACTGATTTATTGTAGTGTTGATTATTGCATTCGATAAAGCAGCATGTGTGGGACTATGCTCAGTCTGGGAAATCGTTTTCTTTCCATGATTAGAAGTCGGATGCTGGCCTTTGGATATAGGTGGCATGGCTAGCCCAGTCTACCGGCATCTGGGCTTTTTGTTCAATTTTGATACTTGATGCCAAGCTGATATTTGTCTGCTTGTTTGTCTGTGCATTGTAGTTATCTGACTTACAATCTACAGACGTCCAAGCTGCCATGTTATTGTAGTTATAGTAGTCGTAGTTGTTGTAGTTGTCTGACTGTTTGTTGTAGTTGTCTGACCTACAATCCACTGAAGTCCAAGCAGCCATGCGACGTGACAGCCGCCAGCTAGTAGTAGTTGTAGTTGTAGTAATTGTAGCTGTTGTAGTTGTTGTGCTAGTTGTTATTGTAGTTGTTGTCTTTGTTGTAGTTGTCATTGCTGTTTATGTGTTGTAGTTGTCTGATCTACAATCAACAGAAGTGCAAGCTGCTATGTGATGGGACAACTATCAGCTAGTAGTATTTATTGTAGTTGTAGTTGTTGTTCTAGGTGTTTTTGTTGTTGTAGCTGTGGTTTTCCAAGTGGAAGCTGTGGAAGTCCAAGCTGCCATGTTATTGTTGTGGTAGTTGTTGTCTTTATTATAGGGACAATATCCAACAAGTTGTAGTTGTTGTAGTTGAATTGTAGCTATTGTAGTTTCTGTTCTAGTTATTGTAATAGTTGTATTTGCTGTTGTCTATGTGTTGCGGTTGTCTGACTTACAATCCATGCAGTGGGACAGCTACCAGCTAGTTGTAATTGTTGTAGTTGTAGGTGTAGTTGTTGTAGGTGTTGTTTTAGTGGTGGTTGAAGTTGTATGTTTGTGTTGTAGTTGTCTGACCTACAATCAACAGAGGTCCAAGCGGCCATGAGACGTGACAGCCGCCAGCTACACCACTTGGGTTCAGATTCATCCAAATCATTTTTATTATCGCAACCGTCATCACCAGCCTATCACGATCAGTGTCCCGTTATGAGTCGACTCTACATGCCTACGATGGTCGTTGATAACAACGCTCTCCGGGCTTCCCGCAGTGACGGTCGGGTTTCCCGGGATAGTGGTGGGTTTTTCCAGAGACACCTGCTGGCTTCGACAGTGGAGCCAGTGGACTGCAGAGATGGCAGCAATGGGAATGGGAATGGAGGAATCTGTGATGATGTGTTTTCCGGAGATGGAGATGGGGAGGATAAAGAGCGTAGACTGTGGAACAGGCATTTGTTTCACCTCTGGGCACAGTACCGCATTGCACAGCGAGGCATCATGGTCAGTACTGCTGCTGCTACTACTAGTAGTACTACTGACATTTCACAAGGTAGTGTAGCGACACACTTGAGGTGTGGTGCGATCTTTAGTGAGAGTGTTGGTACATATTTTCTCCTGATACTGACAGCAAAAGAACTCTAAACAAGAAATCTGAGCTAATGCTCATGAAACGCGCGAGAGCCCATAGCAATTTCTGTTCGCAGGTTGTCTTGGTCTATGTCTATCTCTTTCGTCGCAGTTCATATTTATGCAGCAGAAAATCGCAAAACAATCAGTAAAAGCCCTAATTTTAGGGTTCAAGGTCATTCAAGGTCGTCGTTGTTTATACCACTAAAAAGCATGTCACCAGTGCTTGTTATGATAAGCAGCACATCTGTGCTTATCTGCATGTGTTTTCATGCTAGACAAGTGAATAGCGCAAAAATCACCACTTTTTAGGGGGTACCCGTCTTTGACCTTGCTTGCGCAGGCCTCATTGAATGAAAAAGATTGGGACTGGGACTGCTGAAATCTACATTCAATGCTGAAAATTTCATATGCAGGTTGTCTTGGTCTATATCCAGCCATTTCGGTGCAGTTCACCGTTGAAATGTGTGTCACAGTCTGAAATCGTGAAAAGTTTACTAAAACCCATTATTTTGGGGGTTTAGGGTCATTCAAGGTCATTGATGTTGTCATTCCTAAGAAGCTTGTAGCCAATGCTTGTTATGATAAGTAGCATGTTTGTGCTTATCTGCAGCCATTTTCACGACAAGCCAATAGCGGTAAAATGACATCTTTTTAGGGGGTGCCCCTTCGTTCGTGGTAACCCCCTTCACCCAGCGGCATGAAATTTTGTCACAGAATACTAGAGACTCTAAGCTATCATATGGTGAAAACCTGAAGTCTTTATCTCACATGGTCTTGGAACAGTACCAGGACGTGACAGACTCCAGGACAGAATTACCCTAGCTAATATGTGCTATATATATATATATATATATATATATCAGAGGCTGCACGCGCAGCACTGTTGTAAGGGTGACCAGCCATTTTAATGGCAGACTCCAAAATTTGACCCCCCTATATCTCAAACCCCTTAATTTTTCCACACCAAAATTTGCACAGATGATTACATCTGGCATGTCTCCTGATGTGCAAAATTTGGTGAAAATCCGTTTGCAGGGGGCTTCCCCACAAATAGGTGAAATATAATGCTTGCGTGACTCTTTGTGCCTTTCCTTCCCTTCCCTTCCCCTTTTTTCTTGCCGTCCTCTACAGGAAAAACGACCGAGCCGATTTTAATGCACGATGTCTCATATGACACGGTTTTGCACAAGGAAGTGCCTTTTGGGGGTTACAAAATTTAAATTCAACATTTTAGCTTACTTTTCACAAAAATATGACAAATTTCAATGGCGCCTATTGGGAAAATTAGACAATATTAATCACAATATTGCAAATTGTTTGCAGCCTGTAGTATTATGTAATATAGTGCATATTACTATTATGTAGTAGTATTTGTTGTTGTAGTTGTGCGTAGTGGTATGGATCATGTTGCTGGTCTACAAGACTGGACTAGTAGAGCAAATTGAACTTCGGCCCTTGGATACTACAACACCTTATGATATTAGCACTGTCAGAAGCCGGTTTGATGAAGCCAGTTGGCCAGTGAAAGAAGTCAGGGATACTTCTACTGCTGATAATGGTAACAGTGGCAATACTGGAGTGGCTGGGGGTCATGATACTGCCGGTGAGGAATTGTGGAAGAGTTTATCAGCCAATCATTGGCCGACACTGTTTGCCTACTACAACATCAGCCTTACTGGCAGGTTTGAATGCTTTCATTATTTCATTGTTGGCTTTGGTTATGCCATTTACTACACTGCTTTACTGAATTTGGTAAATTTATCTAGGTGCGTTAATTTTGTAGCACACGTTAATTTATTAATTAATGCGTTAATGTGTTTGCATTAATTTGACAGCTTTACTATTTAGTGCAGTTACTTTACCGTAGGAAAACAACGTGCCATTCCAGTATGCATGTACACGTGAATCTGTTCCATTAACAGCAGCTTTTATGTTAATGATAAAAATGTACAGACTGAACAAAACCATTAGAATTCAGAATGCTTGTGAAAGTGTTGTAACTTGTGTTGCATACACTGTGTCCGGAAAAAAGTAAACCCTTAGACATTGTACAATAGAAATGTCAAATCTGAACAATTCTGAATAAAATTTTGTACACTCAGTTAAGCAGAGGACTGGTGCATCAGTGTCAGAGTAAAGGTAAAAGGTAAAGGTCGCCAATTTGTATAGCGCATTGTCGCAAACACGCCTCTAATGCGATTTCGTCACTAACCAGAGCCGCCTGCCGCATGGCCACCGCGTACAGCTTGCAGACACAGGCTAGCGCAGCGGCCAGCTAGGCAACCCCAGTCAGCTGTACCAAGGTCCTCAGAGTGTGTTCAATGTGCACGTCACCGAAACAGATGAAGTGCCTTGGTGTTCATGTCGGCAACATCCGATCCTCAATCATGAGGAAGGACCAAGGCAAAAGGCAAGGCTCACTTAATGCCCAATAAATTGCTGAAGTGATCGTTGAATTTTGTTGAAAAAATCTTATTTCTTACCAGAGTTATTGATCGTTGAATATCGATAACAACACTCCGTTACCAATATAAA
>Ga0209367_1013590_pt1 | contig 10455 bp, 6 predicted proteins | sample WorMetLIZISLAND2_FD_187412 | JGI IMG/M metagenome (GOLD analysis project Ga0209367, IMG submission 187412) | Marine gutless worms symbiont microbial communities from Max Planck institute for Marine Microbiology, Germany - Olavius geniculatus... ...
GTCAATGAAATAAATAAGTAATTGTTTATTTACAGTAGTGATGAAACGAAAACTAGTTTAGTTACTTGATTTCATTCGATTGTCATATAACCGCAGTTTAATGGAATATCCGAACTTTTGCTGCACAGAATTTAGTAACTAAATGAAATAAATTTATGCATGTGCGTTAATTTTTTTAACGCGCGTTAATTTATTAACGCATTAGCGCGTTAATTGACGTGTCAACTGTGACAGCTCTAATTAAAAGTATTATTATTATTAGCATATTTATAATATACATATATCTACGGTATGCCTAATGCGTTGGTGTTACGTAGGCCATTCAAAACGTAGCTTTAGACTATGATAGTGACAATCGTTTACGGTAGAGTGACTATCCGGTATATGGACTGTATTTCTCTTGAGTTTTTATCTGACGGCGATCGACCTGTCGTTTGGTCCCTAGCATTAATAAATAATCAAAAGTTGTAACTGATGTAACATGAAAAAGACTTGCCATATGTTGTATCTTGTATGCATCATATGCTGAGCCTTAAAATATTATTTATAATATTATTTACATTACGAGAGATAATGTAAACAAATCTTCTACATAGAATAGCTAACAGTATCGAAGTAATAGTGATGTCACATTAACCGGTTTTTCGATACCGATTATCGGTACCAGTAAGCGGCGGAGACTCACTTCACCGGTGAATGGTACTGAAAAAAATAAACTGTTCCTGACAAGCCAACTTCGCCGTCAGATAAAAACTCAAGAGAAATACAGCTAAGCTCAGAGCTGCACCGCTGAAACATAAGAGAATAAATATTTTTAGCACGGTGATACGTTCAGATCAGCGATCTTAGCACACTGCCGGTGTGCTGCTGTTAGGACGTGTCTGCAGCGCGCCACAGACACATATGCACAGTGCACGTTGAGATTTGGCGATCTAAAAAATTCTGTCAAAAATTGATACGTTCAGATCGCCGATCTGAAAGGATAATTGTCAATATTTTTATTCACGTTCTCGGTATGTTGAGTTGCGGTTTGTCAATTGTGTGCAATAAACGAATATACACTGTGTCTCATTTTTGACTGTAACTTTAAAACCAATTATCAGATTTTGATAATTTTTCGAACAAATATTCCTGACACAACTTGCCATCAAATTATTCTTCAGTTTTCTACCTCACCCAATGTATGCTTTTGCACTACCTATGGAAATCAGATCAAGCGAAATGTGTTGAAATAAACAGAAAACCTGAAAAAAACATCCCCAACATTATCGATCATAACTTGAAGAAAGATTAGCACATTTTAATAATTTTTGGCAGTAATATTTTTGACACCACTAGTGGCTACTAAATAAATGTTTAGTTTCCACCTCAACCATCGTCTGCTTTTGCACTACCTAGGGAAATCAGACCAAGGATAATGCATGTTAAAATGAATGAAAAACGTCGATAAATTCCATCTATTCTAATCTGTAGACCCCAACACCCGGTCTATTACAAGGTTTGACTGTCATGCATCAGTGTGTCTACCAGATAAGGTTTAGGAATGTTTGTGAAGTTAAGAAGCAACTCGTACAGCCTGCATTGGTCAGAAGCAGAACATTACTGAACAGCCTGCCTAGCCTGGCAATTGGTTTTCAAGTTACAGTCGCAAATGTCGGGGATGTTTTTTGAGACACAGTGTATCTATATACACACGGATATCTTCCTGATACGAATAACTGAAAGTGGCTTTGGGATTTTGCTATACGTATGACGTTCACGTATGAGTCAATTTGCAAATTATTCTCTACATAATGAAAGTTGCACTGTGAACAATTTATTGACTTGTGTTCAAACTGATATACAGAACTGTGAATCTACACAATTAAAGCAACAAGAATTAATGCCGAAAAATCCATATCATGGGGAGAATACTTGTATTCACTTTGCAGCAGTTGATACTTAGAACCATTTTAAGTTAGATCACGTTTCACTACTCACATGGGCAGAGTCCTACATGACCAACATACAGTGTTTGAATTGCTGGGGGAGATGGGCGGTTGAACCCCAGGATTACAAAATTTTGTTGAAGTGGTACTTTTTCAGGGTTGTATGATACAAATAACAATTCTAGCCATCCAATGAATAAAATATTTCTCATGTTTTGCTGTGCACTGTAATTTTGACAGTCACAATCACAATGCCTACGTTTTAAGCAGGCCTATACCTTTTGTAGGGGCCTATACTACATCCTGTGCTTAAAATAAGTCTATTATAGATACTAAAATAATGACCAATCTGTAATCCTAATCTCAAAACGGGATCCCGAAATTACATATTTTTCAGTCCTAGATCCTGGGATTGCAATCACTTGTAGTGAAACTGATGACTAATTAATCATTAACTAACTTTAATAAAAAGTGATGACTGGTAGAACGTGCACGTTACTGTTTAACAATTTCATTATTCAGCAAACAGTTGTCACAAATGTAGAGACACAATATTATTGTTAAGCATTTATGTTTATCTGCTCTTGTTAGAAGATAAAAATGTTCATGTTCTCTGATTAGACAAATGTTTGTCCGACATCTACTCTATATTCTATAGACAACATGCCTTCGGTGAATCAGTGACAAATTTTATGATCAAAATTGTATTAATCAATAATCATTACATACTTTTGTTGGCGGAATTAATCGTTAAACATAATCATACAACAAACATATTCGCAAAATACTACACTGTAAAAGGCCTAGCTTCTCGGCCACTGGCACATCAATGTTTATACACCTGACAACTGTCACAAATGAGTTAAAATCACACTACTTTATACAGTGGCTACTGACCATATTGTTAGTTGATGACACAAACTTAATCATCATTAACTATACCAAAGTAATACCACATACTACCATTACATCCTAATTCCAACTACTACAAATTCTACACGGTCTTTTTTCACATCCTGAGGTCAGTCAGCAGAACGTTCACGAAGGTCTCGAATGCAAGAGCAAATCTTGAGTGCCGGGCCGAGCTTGACTCCAAGTGTAGTCATGAGATGATCTTCAGTGAGCAGCATGAGCGCTGGTCCATCGATCTCCTGTCGCAGGAACTGATCAGCGTACATTGTGCAGCCCGACAGTGAGTGTACAAACTGATACACGTCCATCACCTGCCAGACCACACAACACAACTACATAATATCACTACTACTGCTGACTTGGTGGCTCAATGGCTGTAGGTTCAACTCCCACCCAACTGAGTATCAAAACAAACCCTATCTGGCCATGGGTTGGTGACGCTCTGCAACTAGAATTACACATGTAAATCACCTAATGACACTGTCCATGCCTCACAGACTAAGGGCGAGTTTCAGGTTATTTCAGACAACTGCAACCATCAGTTTACATCTATTTATTGCTTAGCAACAACAGCTGTTGTTGTCTGACAATGCTGAACATGTGCAGCTGCAGGCTAGAAGTTCACTGAAGTTATTTCATGGTAGACCAGATGCAAAAGAAAATTTAAAATGACAAGAAATCTGAGCTAATGCTCACGAGAGGCGCGAAAGCCTATAGCAGTTCTGGTTCAGTAGTTTAGCTGAAAATTGGGATGTTCACGCTAAGTTAATATACAAATACCAAATTCTCTATATGGATCGTATAACGATAGTAGCGTGGCACCACCTTGTGAATGACATAGACTTGTGTCGCAGTCCGAAATCACCAAAAAATCCATAAAACGCCCTATTTTGGCGTTCAAGGTCATTGAATTCAGCGCCAATCGAGAGCCAGTGTACGACTTTCTATTTAGCGCCCTCGTTCAGGGTGACTCCCTTCAAATTTATGGAAAAGCTTTACGGTTCCTGAAACTAGTCTTCCAGGCAGCTGACCGTGAAGATATGGTGATCCTATCTTGCACCGTTTTTGACTGATCCACCCGTGTGACAGACGAACAGACAGACGGACGAATGGATGGACGGACAGACAGAATTGCAATGGCTAAGACGCATTGAAAGCAGTAGCTGCTTTTGCGCGTAAAAACTGTTTGTGTGGCAGAGCTTTTTGCAGCCTGCATGACACTTCTGCTGTCCAAACAACACTGTCAAAACAATGAAGTAATCACTGTGCAGAATGCAAAATCCATATGCACAAAAATGCAGACTAAAATTCATGCAATGCTTTTTATGCGCAACAGCAGCTACTGCTGTAGCACGTCTTAGCCATCCCAACTCTGTCCGTCTGCCTGTCTGTCACAGGTGGATCAGTCAAAAACGGTGCAAGCTAGGACCACCAAATCTTCACCATCGGCTCCCTGGAAGACTCTAGTTTCAGGATCCGTAAAGCTTTTTTATAACTTCGAAAGGGGTCACCCCCGGCGAGAGTGCTAAATGAGAGGGGGTGGGGGAAATTTGCGATTTTAAGCCAAAACGGCTGAGCGAGACCGGTCGTGCCATCTGGCACACTCTGGCGAGTGTAAAAAAAACATCGTTGCTAAGATGGGCAAGCTTAGATTTTGTTCACACCGGGCTTTCAAACATGCATCGCTGTTGCGCGTTCCCCTTTGCATTAGCTGGGCTTTTCTTGTCTTGCTTAGATAGTTCAAAGATGCATGTGCAGGGAAACTGACTCACCGTCCACTGGTCAATGGGATACGGAGGAGCAACTACATTTGATGGTCGCCGGTCGACAGGCTCAGCACGAGGTCTGGGCGGTGAAGCAACTGCAGCTGGCAATGACATGAAACTCGGCATTGACGTGTCACGACCCACACTCAGTAAACTGTTGTCCAGTGAAGCATTATCCACTGAACTCTGCTGAGCTGCATGCTTTGAAGCTCCGTGCGTCTTTGACTATTCATTTACAAATACAGCAACAAAGTGATTCATATGTCGCTCATATTATATATTCAGTGCGATGTAAACACAAGCCGTTCAGAACATGCACAATCTAGGCACAGGCAGACATACTCGGTATCATTAAAAGTCTGATGACCATGTAAACATTATCCAACTGCAAAAAATCTAAATGAAAATGACTTAACTGACGTGGGCGAAGTATGCAACAGGAATTACGTATGAAAAAAAGCAGCAACTATAACACTCAGTGAAAATAATTCAACCTACATAACAAACCGTTGTACAATTGTGATTATATCACTTACTAGCAACCATGAGACTTCCTGCTGCCAAGACAAAACAAGCAAAGACGCAACCGAGTGCCAATATTATATGCAGCTATCCACCAAATGCACTGCACAACCCTAACCCATCCCCGACCTTATCTAAACCATTTTAGCTGAAAATTGGGATCCCAGTTATATCAGACTTAGAAAAAATTCATAGTTTTGACACCAATTCTGACAAACAGAGAGATGAGTCTCGTAATGCGGCCCCAATGACAAGTTGCGTAACAAATCAGAAAACAGGTCTAAATCATTAACTGTACACAGAGGGTCAAAACCTAAACCAATTGTACCATTTGTTGTGGTGAGTGATAGGCATCTTGCCATGCATTGGTATTTCTCTGCTCATGTCGAGTCTGCTCTGTGGACAGACTGAATTCGTCAGCCGTTGGCTTTTTCGACGATTCCGTTGAGTACGGGACAGTGGGCTCCATTAGATTGCTGCCGTACTTTCGCAGACATGCTCCCGAGCAGAATTTGCGACCCTTGTGCAAGCGGAACTTGTCGGTGATACGCTGGCTGCAGAAACAACACTTTGACTGACTTGTTAGCGGTGACGTGCGCTTTTTACCTCCTGTACACATTCAACAAATTATACCACGTTGCTTAACCACGCAAATACTATAGCAACTTAACATGCACTCACAGAAACACCGTAAACGTACAAAATTTACCATACATTTAATGATCAACCAAACTTTTCAAACCCATTTTTAACAAAAGCGCAACGCTGTGGGTCTTATTGATTTTTTTGCAGTTAAACCCAGGTTTGTAAGATGACCTAATTGCATGTCTTTTGTGGGTTTTCATAGGTAGTAAATTACTAGAATTAGCCCAGCCCCAGCTAGATACGGCCCACATCAAATAATATCTAAAATTAGCATATTTATAGGTAAAAGTTAAAAACAAAGAAACCAAAACTGGACAAAGTTTGGGCTAGGTTTTTTTGATGGATTTAACCAAGAAAACCCAGTTTTAAGGTTTGCGCAAAAATGTGCGAACCTGATAATCCACTAACCATACACAAGGTTCCTAAGGTCTTCTGTAACAAAAATCCCTGACTTTTCCAGTCATGGAGTGACAATTTCCTTGACATTATAGAAACAATAACACTATTGCAAAATGTCACACATGGTACACTGTATCAGTTATATCAGCCTTGGAAAAAATTCACAGTTTTGACACCAATTCTGACAAACAGATATAACTGTATCATAAGGTGATGAAACAGTATTAATGGAACAATTGCACAAATGACAGAGGCCCCGGTTGGGGGGTCAGAGGGGCAAAGCCCCCCTGAAGCTGAAACATTTCTACTTTTGGATATTCAATGGAAGCTGCAAAGTTGCCTGCATTTTAATATTTATCGATGCAAAAAATCATAGATGTCTGCAGTCTGCATGATACAAGATCACTTTACCAGACTTTTTCCCGACTTTTCAAAAATAATATTTTTCCATGACCACACAAATTCCCTGATTTTTTCCAGTTTTCCCTGACCTGTAGAAACCCTACAGTGTTTTAATGCTGATAACTGTGTGATAAACGGCACCTGGCTACTCTGCTGCGCATACAATTCAAAAAAGCTAACCGGACTCGGAAAATTTAACCAGTTAATAAAACAAATACCAAACTGCTAGATTTTTCACACATAAATGAAAGTAATTTACAAATTTTACATGCAGAAAACAAAAAACAAAGCTATTTAGAACATAAGTTTTTCTAGAGATGCAGTGAAAAATTCCAACAAAAGTTATTAACCACAAAGCATATAATCTTTAAACTTGACCACTCGTACATAGCGTGTGGCTCGGTAGTTTAACGGTAACGTGCCGGACTTGTAATCCTGAGGTCACTCAGGGGTGCAGGTTCAACTCCACACCAGAACAATGCCGGGTAATGACCTTAGGCAAGTTGTTCACACACATGTGCCTCTGTCACCAAGCAGTATAATATGGTACCGGCTTCACCGCTGGGAAAGTAACGACAGAGGTCTGGCCTACCACCTATGTAGCTGAGTTTCGGCTCACTGCCGGCTCAGGGCCTATGAAACGAAGATGACCACCGCCCCTGCAGACACAGAGCTGTGAGACAGCCCTGTTGACTACGGGAGTTTTACTTTGCCTTACTGGTACATAGCAAAGACCATGTTGACTTATAGTAGTGTCATCAGCATCACTGAATGTAGTGAATTAGACAAATAACAATGAAAAAGAACAGCTCTAAGCATCTGCAATGCTAACTGTTTACACTGAACGAATGACATTTACCAGGCGAGGAGTCGGACTCTTCATCCGACTGGTCTCCAGCAGAACTGCATGAAGCTTCATCAGAAGACTCGACCAATGAGTTAGCAAACGAGTGATGAACCTGCCACAGAAATTCATCACATCATCGGTCCATCACAGTGAATTTGCCACGTCAAAGTTGCCAACTGTGTCAGAGCTCAGCATAGATCTTGATGGTGAAATTAGATTGACTATGTTCACTTAATGACACAAACATCAAGCAGATCAAAAACATAACAATATTTAACAGTTTTCATTTGTAGCCCCGATAAACATAAACACCACTATTTTATAAGAACATAGCATTGTAAATCACTTCAGTGTTAACGGTATTTATATGTTTCAGACAAAACTGTTATTGACCGCAACAAATGGCTTGGTCACATAACAACTGGACACTGACAAAAATGGCCTCTATATATCTGTCCATCACATCAAAAATTCATACAGCATACAAAGTACATAACGGTAATCCATAGCAAGAATCCAGCAAGCATTCATTACAAGGCAGCATACCGGGAAGGGTTCAGTGGCTTCCTGTATCACAAATCCCTCGATGACATGAGTTAAGATTCGCGGTCGAACTCTGGCTGTCTGTCGGTCTATGAAACTTGGAGCCGTGCTGCTGGTAGTACCCTGTGTGATTACAGCTGATGATCTAGGCACAGCACTACATGACCAGTTAGCCACGCCAGATGAACTCTGAGCAAGTTCGGAGCCAGCTAACCCATGTGCCACTGACATATCTGACACTGGTTTGACTGGCAGCGGTTCTGGTGACCTCACACCATCGGTGAGTGGCAGCGTCTGATTGCAGGATTCATTCAGCTTGGCAGCATTCTGTGCCGCCGTGGGACCGACATCGACCGAGTCATCTTGTGTCTGCGTTGAAGCGGCTGCCATTACCACTGCAGATGCTGACGCTGGTCGAGCCAATGTCACAACTGGCTGTGCCGAAGCTACATGCTGCCATGGAGAAACACCTATTCACACGCAACAGACTACCAAATAATAACCAATTAAGCATGACATAATAACTGTCATTAAACCTTACCTTTTCACATCTAGTCACTCACACGCCAGCACCTCAGATTCGATCTTTCGATAATTGGCACTATATAAATATTTTATTCACTGAGCAATTGATAGTCATTGCTATGAACAATGGAATCACATACACCCTTTGTGCTTTGACACTGCTGGTCAAGCAACAAGAATGGCATCCAGCTTCCAGACTGCAAAAAGCCCTACTGTATTCAAATCATTTAAATTCATTAATATGATACAGTAATGGCTATGTATCAAAGCAGGGGTCTCAAACTCGTGGCATACGGCCCGCGAAGGCGTTATTTGCGGCCAGCGACACAATATCTAAAATTCTAAAAAATGGAATAAAATAAGTCGTTTTATTCATTTTACAGCATTCTTCTTCCATTAGGTAATGCAGCGAAATTACTATTTTTCTCACTTGCGTTTACTTTAGCGGAGCCACATACTGGTGCTGGCAGTGACCAACGTTGGCGCCAGACAGTCCCTCCTTTTTTGCGAACGTTTTACAAGAGTTCAGGGATCTTGAAGCACATTCTGCACTCTTTGCCACTTTGTCGGCTGTTGATGCAGAAAGCGTTTCTGAAGAAGTCCAGATGGAAGAATTGAATTTGCAGTGTGACACCAAGTACACGGATGTTGGTGGTCCTGATTTATACAAGTTTCCTTCCAGAGAAAAGTATATGAAATTAGTCTCTGCAGCCGCCAAAATAACGGCGATGTTTGGCAATACGTACGTCGTACACTTGTGAGCAGTTCTTCTCAACAAATCTGCTTTGCGATGAAGACTCACTGATGAACATCTGAAGGCAACATCACCATTGGCCACCACCCGTAATTTCAAGCCTAAGGTCGATTCTCTGCTTTCTGCCAATCGCTGCCAAATGAGTGGTCAGAGTTTGTTGGAGATGGAGAAAATCTGAAGTTCTGAACTACACTGCAAAAGTAACTATATTGTACTTTCGTCATTTGTATTAATTACTTTATTTACTGCATTTTTGTCGTCCTAAAAAACAATGCGGCCCACCGAGTGAGTGATATCTTGCAGTGTGGCCCGCACCCATAAACGAGTTTGAGACCCCTGTATTAGAGTATACTCTAAATGACATGAATGTATCATGCAACACAGCACAATAATCTGGAACAGTCTCCCAGTCAAACTTTGAGAGCGAAACAGCAGTTTCGAACATTTCAAGCAACAACTGTTTGCTGAGGCTGCCAGATGTTAAGTGTGCTTACTTATTTACAGATGCTGTCAGCGAACAGGCAACCTCACGACAAGTGGTTAGCATGATTCAACAGTCACCAGCTGTATGACGATAGCCTTTATAATAATCAAGCGCAAAAAGAATGCTGTCATCATAACAAAGCTTGTACTAAATGGCTTAAACATTAAATCACACATTAAATCTGGCTCAGCATACTTTCTGTAGATGCTGCAGAGCTGGTTGTCACAGCAGGTGGCTGCAAGTACATCGACTGAGAACCAAACAGTGTCCCATTCTGACTGGCAAGCAGCTGCTGCTGCTGCTGTTGCTGAATGTGCATCATTGCCTGACAATAAGCACATCATATGCCTGGACTAAATGTCACATCAATCACATCAGCATATCATATCATAACGATAAAATTTAGCATGGTATAAGAATGCAATAAACTTCTAGACCAGTGCTGTCCAACCCGCGGCCCGCGGGCCGCATGCAGCCCGTGAGGGGATTTCATGTGGCCCGCCATCGTCCCACATAAATTGTAGTTTTGGTCCGGTGATTAGTCAGATGAAATCAACTTGCAAAATTCAACAATGTTTTATGGTTTTTTTGCGTTTCCAAATTTCGGAAAAATGGGCGAATTTGCGGTTTACATTGAACATTTGGAAGCAAAAAGTGTTTCAGCTTCAGGGGGGCTTCGCCCCCTGACCCCCCCACCAGGGGCTCTGCCCCTGGACCCCGCTGAAGGC
>Ga0209367_1013591_pt1 | contig 10454 bp, 6 predicted proteins | sample WorMetLIZISLAND2_FD_187412 | JGI IMG/M metagenome (GOLD analysis project Ga0209367, IMG submission 187412) | Marine gutless worms symbiont microbial communities from Max Planck institute for Marine Microbiology, Germany - Olavius geniculatus... ...
TTTTCTACGTCGTTTTCGTAGATCGTCGACTTCAAAGGTAAATTTTTCCGTGTTGACAAAACGCTGGGCGCCGATATTACTGTCAAAGTTATCAGAAAATTCTGCACTTTCAGGAAAATGGATAAAATGTATATGTTAATTTTGGCGTCCACGGACCTTTAAAATATTTCGAATTAGTATTTTTTCAGCTACAACTGGTAAAAATTTCATGTAAATTGCTCATAATTTGAATAAATTATGAAAAAAACAAAAAAGGGTCATTTTTATGAAACACTGTGTATAGCATTTCAGTGATGAGCAAAAAAGTAAACAGATTTCACAGAAACCAACACTGAACAACTGACCAGCCCATGTAGCACCATCAGGTACGTGAATAAACCGCCGCTGAACTTCGCCCGGTCGAAAACTAAGATTCTTGTATGCAATGCGGCAGTGCACCGAGTCCTCCACTCTGACGCATGCAGAAATAAAGTTGTCATTTTCCATTCTCTTTAATTAAATAATCTACAGAAATTATCAGGTCAGTAGTAAACACTAAAAATAATTACGATGAAACTTTTAAACATAAAAAACAAGATCTTTGCCTTCCTGCAGCCCAAACATCGGCATAAAGAGCTGAAGTATTACAAATATGAATACATATAAAAAGCAATGACCAAATGGATGGCTACAGCAGCACATTAAATCACACAGAATATTTATACATAATGTACATACATCGAAAAAATCTAACTAAAAGAAATTATAGAGTTACAATAAATCTTGCAGTGAAATGTTACAAAACTGTTATTCACCACTAACCTCTCAGGAACTATCACAGTGATCGGAAATTGAAATAACGTTCCTTTCTGTACACAGCCGATGTCATAGGCACAGATCTGCAAGTAACAAATAAAGGTTGAATATTTATGCATTATGAAAACTGACAGAAGAACAGATATAAGAAAATACATATGACATGTTATTCTGTTTTCAACCAAAACAGCAGCGAAAACTGATAATACATATTACCAGTACCAAAAAACATTCACAGTAGCAATATGCAAAAAAGTATTAAATTTCATACAAATTATATTAAAATTAAAGCAATAAAACAATAAAACAATAAAAGACAACAATAAAAAAATATGAAATAACTAAAAATATGTCAGCTCAGTGCTGACATGTATTGTGCAGCCATCCACCTAGCTGTACACTGCATTGCGCAACCAAAACCCTAACCGTAAACCTAACACCAACCTTTCAGCCAGTTAGCTGGAACACCAGTTACTACTGCCTAGAAATATTCACACCAGTCTTTTCTACACCTTTTTGTTTCAAAGTTAAGGGGCCACATAGGACAAAGCGATGGACCCACAGCCAGTCACACGCAGACAAAACACATATTACAGCCTGTTAAAACAGTGAGTGAGTGAGTAGGGTTTAACGTCCCACCCGACACAGTATAGGTCATTTCGGGGATGGCCTTTCCAGGTGGAATGCACAGAAACACATAATAATGGAATGGTAAGTTTAACCGTTACAATAAATAAACAGAAAGTTTAACCTTTACAGAAACACAAAACACAAAAAAAGAGCTAAACCTAAAACTGTAAGAATTATGCTGTCTATTGGACACGAGTAAACCCTGTCAAAAAACAGCCATATAATAATAACAAGTTCAGTAATCATGGTAATCGTACAATTGCAGCATGATGCTAGTCTCACCTCAGCAAAGTGGACACCAACACCCAGGCCGGTGGGATTAAGTTTCACAGTAAACTGTCGTTGCATATTCATAAGTTCCAGATAGGCAGGACAGTCGACCCATGCGGCGTTGCAGGTCAACGCCATACGACAACTGAATGCTATCTTCTCCAAATGCACTACACAAGCATAATGGTAAACTGCAGTCACTGGCTTGTCTTGACAAACAAAGAAACAAAGAACAAAAAATAAAGATCCAAAAAATAAAAAAAACAATCCATGTATGTATTAAAACATTAACTCGTATGTGTGTACGACGTACACAGTCAAATTGGAATCTACAGTGCTATATGATACACATGAATTTGTTTGATAACGTAATCCAGTCGTAACTCCTCGAGCAGGACAGCTTATTATAAGTTCTGTACAAAACAGCTACTGCCAGTCAAGTTTTCTACAATTACTTTTACCTTCCACTAAACCAGACAAATGTTGCAGTGATACTCAACACGAGTCTGATACACTTACAGCACCAGCACTATGCAAATGTGATCAAAACCAACTGATTGACTCAAACTTTAAAAAATTATTGCAGCAAGAATTTTTCAGGCTAAATGCTGTTTCCACTGATAAACCAACTGCATCAAAGCTCTGAAAAGTGAAAGTAGAAAAAAACATAATAAAAGTAACAAAAATGACTAATTATCCATCACCGAAACATGTAACAATGGGTCTGATGCGGCTTAAATGAATCAAGCAAATTACAGAGTGTCTGTTTAAAGGTATCTATAACTTCATAAAAACCTGTCACCGCTAAAGAGCATCACCTGTCATACGAGATCATGACACAGGTGAATGAGCCCCACCTTAACCCTTAAAACTGGTACTCAATGATTCACCTACCCCAAATAAAAGTTGACGCTTCAACAGGCTACATAACAAGGCAGTTTAACCGTTCAATACTCCATTACAAAATCAAGCCACACTGTCAATACATGGTGTTTCATAAAAAAGAACCCCTTTTTCTTTCATTCATAATTCACTCAAATGATGATCAATTTACATGAAATTTTCACCAGTTGTAGCTGAAAAAATATTAATTCAAAATATTTCAACAAAATATGGCAGCTGATAAAATATTCTACGATAGTCGTGATGTAATGCTGAAGTCACGGGTACAAGCTTGCTAGTCTCAACTGATGCTGTCAGTTGCTACCCTGCTCCAATAGTGAAAAATATGGTTGGTTCGTGCCAAATTTTTTAAGTTTTACAGTTACAGTTACAAAAAATGTGCAAAGCGATTGCATTTACGTGTCTGTGGGAATAGTTAGACTTTCACATGTTCGAGCAAGACAGTGCACTAGCACACCGAGCTTGTGAGAAGGTTAAGTTTTTGGATCATGAGACGCCTGATTTCATGTCGCGATGTTGCTCACAGCCGACACGATAAACATTTTTCATTAGCACACGAGATTAAGTTCACTATTTTTGAAGCTTGGTAGCAACTGACAGCACCTGTTGAGACAAGCAAGCTTTTTTATGAAACACCATGTAGACAGAAAATACGAGCAGAAACAAGTCAAACCGGCATCGGTATCTCGATGTATTGGCTCAACGGTAACAACGTGCTCTGAAGGCTTCAACGTCTGATGGGTTTCGCGGAGGTAAATGCCACGCGAACGATCCGAACAGGAGACCACAAAACGAACGTTCCTCTCAGCAACATTGGCGTAATTCACTAGATGTTCATAGGCTTTATCAACCTGCAACACCGTGTGATATTAACACTCACCAGTATCAATTACAAAGGTGGCCACTACAATGTCCTAACAGACTTGAACTTGGATTACCAAATTTTAATACTCTGCTACATAACAGTTGTATTATTTTCTGGCGTACTGGGAGTAAATGTTGTAACATGCTGGCATCGCATATTCGTCAGCCAAAGCTATGTTTATAATTGCGGTTTTTAATGTACAGTTTCTTAGCTTAGTTTTCTGTGTTTGCTGTGTGTTGCTGCATTGTCTGTGTGATATGGACATTGTGCCTGATTCAACTAAATAACTGACTGACTGATATAAAAATACAGCAACGGCAACTACCATGATGCTTAATTTCTTCAAACATTACAATATTCATTACTACTGACTGCATATTCTAGGAATAATTGCAAATTTATCTGGATTACACTGCTTGCACTGGTACACGTATCTTAACGTCACTAATCAGTTCTTGCCACTGAAGAAATAATTCTCTCTGCTGGTGACTTTGCAAAGTTAAGCCATAAGAGCAAGACCAAGACCCTTTAGTTGCATCCTAAAAGCTGCAAATCATCGCCCAGAATGACAGTATCATAATATCATGAAAATGACTCGATATAATATCACAAACACTACTGCTACTTTCGTTTTTTAAATTTAATCCAGTCTGGCCCAGTCATAAAGGAGGACCTTTGGGGATGGCCATGGGCAGTTTTGTAATTTTTTACAGGGGCGATGCCCCCCTCCTTGTTGTCTTGCCAATGACAGCAAATGAAATATGAAGCAATTAAAATAATCATTAAAATACTAAAACAATTATAATACTTGATGGGATAAATCAATTGACTGAGAGAAGACATTGTGCATTTATTGAACGGTTATTGTGTGATTGTCGATTTTCTAGTCTGCTTTTAATGCATGTTCAGAACTCTATTTTTTAGCATAGGACTATGTGTATGTGTGTGTGAGGGTGTGTGTGTCTGTGCATTTGGTTGCATTTTACAGTTCTTTTATTTTTTTTGCAAATCTGTTTCTCTTTGTGTGTGTGCTTGTCTTGTTACAGTTTTAATTGTGTTTGTGGCTGCCCTTGAAGCGAAATAAAGATATCTAATACATGATAATAAAAACTTGACATACCTGCAAAAGACCTGATCCCTGAGCAAATACTTCTACGTTTGGCAATGTCAAAGCGCTGTTCTGTAATGCCCGTCGGATGCTGAATGGTGAATACTGAACACGATTGGCCTTCAGTGCAGAGAGAATCAGAGCTGACCAATCACAGCAGCTCAAACTTAACCAATCATCTAAGTGAAATCTGTATTACTATTAATATAATTTATTGAAGCAGCATGATCAGCAAAATCTGCACAAAATTCGAATAAAAACTTGCAATTCTACCACTACTGATGTGGTATTTTTGTTCTTTGTTTAACTGGAAAACATTCTGCGAAATTAAATTAAATTAGCTAAGTCTTGCAAAACTAAACTTACAAACTTAAAGCAGAACTTTTTACAGGCAAAATGTTCTACATTTTGCCCAACTAACAGACTGTCAGTGTCGAGGCCATAAAGCATACCTAATGTTTATACTATAAAGAGTTTTCTGCTGGCAAAATCAAGCCAATAGCATATAGCATTCATACACATCAGTGTAATTTGTATTAAGTTAAATTTACCATCAAAACTCTGTAACTTGTAATAAATTAGTAAGTAAGCAAATAAGTAGGATGTTCAAAGCAACAAGCAACAAAAATTTTCCTGCTGTACAGACTAACACGTTGGGTTATAACATGCAGAAAATAGACCATTAAATGGGACCAGAAGAGAGCCACAGAAGGCGTGGAAGTAATGTGAGCAGGCAGACTGTTCCAGACACAAGCAGCAACCAGAAAAGCTCGGTCGAGTGCAGACGACAGTGACGAAAACGAGCTAAAACGTAGTCGCTGACAGCCTTGACATCTGCCATTTGACAAAGCTTGTCAATGAGGTATAAAGATGCAGACATGGACACAGTGCAAGACTAAACCAGATGAAGAAACAATAAAGAAAATACTACAGACCAATGCCTCCGCAGGCATTCGGAGAACTCATACTGGTGCCATTCATCAGCTGAGAACCACGAAGTGTCCAGTTTGGAACGGATGCAATTGCAGCACCAGGTGCACTTATACATACGCCCAATGCACCGTCGTGCCTACAGCAACAGATAACTATCAAAACACTGTGGGCCATATAAGATGTGTCAGCAAACTTGTGTCAATATCTTCGCCAGATATATTTCAAAAATTCTTTCTCTGTCACACTCTGTGGAAAATCTGCTGCAGTAGAGTGTTTATAAAATTACCACGCCATCTTAGCTATATCGTTACAGTAACTTGTGAAGTACAATTGTGAGAAAAACTAACAATAATGGAAAACAACAATAAAGATATCTAACTGCTTACAGTTTTGAGTTACTCCATCGCAGGTTAGGTCCCACAAAAATAAACATTTAGCAATATTATGGGAACAAGTATTTTTGCAGATCAAATGTCCCTTCTGTCTCCGATTAATTAATGCCAAAGCATTGTAAGGTTCACAACTAACAACATTATAATGAGTTTCGGCTATGATATGATCGCAAACATAGAAAGCGCATCGGCAGCTTTTCTAAAGACAATTTATGCATTCTTCATGCAAACCATAAACTTGTCACTACTATCATAAATACTACTGCTATCACAGTCACACAACACTGTTTTCTATATCACCACCTGTCTGGCTGGGATTAAGGCAAGGTGTCGGGTGACAGGTAATATACTGTGTGATCGCATATGGCAGGTGACGCTCCATAGCTCTGTTATGGATTCCCCACAAAGAGCTTTACACCACCTTTAACCACTTACAGTACTAACTATGCATAAGACAACATTTGAAAAAGCTTCAAAAGTGCTAAAATACAGTATAAAGTACAAGTTCTATTGTGGATGTAGACTCACGCGGGGCCACGTGAAGACCACGTGTAGTGCATGCTGGGAAGTTTGCTGCGAAGAGCATAGCTCGCAGTCATCATTGGTGGAGATATGTGGGCGCCAACGCCTGTCACAGAGAATACAGAGCTCACGGAACACTGCAATAAACTGTCATAGGTTTGATAGGTGGACACTTAGAAAGTAGACCAAAAAACACCCGAAAAAAATTTACACGAAGACATGTGGAGAGGAAGTTTCAAGTATAGCTGAAGGAGGATGGAGCTGACAGCACAGGGGATGGCTGGATGGAGCGAAGTGGTCTGTGACAGCCTATGTTCCACTGGGAACGACAATGCATAAGTCGAGTTCAACATAAACCAGTTTAATGTTTAACATAATGGCTGCAACTAAAACGTTAGCAGTAGACATCGTTGTGACTTTCAGTAACACAACTCTTTCCCATACATGATCCAACTGAATCTTTAAGATCATCTACTGACAGGCACTTATAATAAAGTATTATCAGTACAATCCCACATGTGAGCTTTGATCTATTAGAAAAGGCTGCTTCATCTTCCATTTTGTAAAGCCTATCTTAAACAAAAGTGCAAAAAACAATGATTATTCATGCGACAATTATCAACAAATTGTGATATAACTGAAATTTTATTCATAAAATATTAGATTAAAGTGACATTGACAAGAAAGCAAAAAAAAGATAAAAGAGCAACCATCTAAAAAAATTAATCTTCTCCCTCTTGAATACATGAACATTTTTGTTAGTCAGAAATGGATAAAAACACTCACAATTGCATCTTGATGCATCTATGACAGCTGTAAGTGTAAGTTATAAGCCTCAAACCAGAACTAAAAACGTGCATTTTTTGGACAATCCATTGTTGGTTTTAATAAAAATTAACAATTAAGCAAATGTAAATTAACGTAAAATTGACTGTTAAAAGCTTTTAACAGCCGTACATATGTGAAACTGTCCTTCATGATGATAGTAATCACTAAAGGATAGATAAAGAAAGGTGAATGATACCTATGACAGCACTGGTGGTGCCCCCTGGAGCGCCAACTGTAGACAAAGCCGGTCCACTGTTACCAACGCTTGATACAAATATCAGCCCATGTTTGTTTACGGCTTCCGAGATTATATCACAGATCCGTCTGAAACCAGTGAGTAAACGTGCATCACAAAACCATCACAACCGATCAGTCAACAATATTAAGTACAACACACAATCAATCTATGAATAAAAAACAGATTCCCAGAGCAATACAAGCCGAGTGTCACACAAGACAGACTCAGTGGCAAAGTAGCCTGATAAATACACTCTCCGGCTTCATGTTGGTCAAAAGGGTAAAAGCATAGACCGGTACTTGCTATAGCGCTTTCTACATGAGATGAATCACGATCAAAAAAGCACTTTTACAATCTAGGAAGCAGCAGCTGATTGGCATGAGCTGGTTACGAAAAATCTACGCACAAAAAGAAAGGTATAAAATGCAAAAAAATCACAGACAACTGACCCAGCATTGTCCCAATGGCATGCTTCACCGTAGCTGTAGTTTATGACATCACAACAGCACTCTATGCACTTTATCATCTGTCAACAACATATCCAATCCATTACTGCCCATCAATAGTTTCAGAAATATAAGCCAATAAAAGAAAGCTGGCTACAAAATCATTGAAGAGAAAGAGGAAAATAAAAACAACAAGATAAGTACTTTAAAAAATGAAATCATCCCAATGTAGTAATGGTGGTGTAGCATTAATTAGTACTGCAATTAACAACGACCATGTATCACAAAAATAAACCATGTAATTTTGCAAAAAAAAGGTAATCAGCTGTGCTCATGATTTGTTCACAATAGCAATCTCTCACTCTTCTTACAACAGTGGCCTAAATTAACAGAGAACAGACAACTGACTAACATAATGCCTGGGCAATGATGTTTCAGTTCATACCTGCTGGCAGCCTAACTTCTACAGGCCTACAGCAAACCTATAACTATACTCTATTAGCATTAGACCAATATCCAAGCAGTTCTAATTATGAGAAGATAAATGTTCGCAATATTTTGACAAGAGTTGCTTTTGCATCGTAATGAAGCCCCGCTTCATAAATCTCGAAAGGTGGTATTTGTCGATTCCAGTTGCAAAGAGACAATCAAGATATCATCACCACTTGTCACTCAAAAACCAGCTAGCTGTACCAATGATGAAGTTCTCAAAATACGATTCTCACTCCTTTTCTGTAACCAGGTCTAGTGTGAGAAATATACTGCCAAACTATCTGAAAGATCCAACCTTCTCTTAGCTTTACTACCACATTAAGGCACCATTTAGAAAAATTCCCTTCTGAACTTTACCAAATCTGATGCTACAGTGCACTAAGAACTTCTTGTGCCTCTGTGTTAAACACATATTATGCTACTATGACTGATGGACAACAGATTTAACACCACATGCGTGACATGTTGTTTAGTTTTCAACAAAAACAATGTTTCTGTGTCCCATTATCATGTACTGCATTTTAATAATAACCATTCTGCACCACCCAACAGTCAAGGTAAAGCGAGAAGATACTGGCTGAAATGGATATAGTGTGTACAGGCAACCACGGCAGTAAGTGAATGACTATGGTTTAACGTCCTGCCCGACACTGTATAGATCATTTTCGGAACAGCCTTTCTAGGCAATGCACATATACATAATAAATGATCTGAAAGTTTAACCTTTACAATAAAAAAATGAAAAGTTTAACCTTCACAGAAAAACCAAATATGGTACACAAAAAACAAGAATGACCTGAACCTAAAACAGTAAGAACTCTCCAATATGAATGTGCATATGTAACAGTAGCGGCAGTTCTAATAATCTTCTCTGTTTTGCTCCAGACAGTCATTAATCTCAGAATGCTGTCTATTGCAGGACAGCATGGTAGGTAGCAATGGTGGAATAAGCTGACTCACAGCGCGAACGAGAGCGGTGCCAGTCTCCATTGAACCAAGCCGAGTATCTCCGATCTTGATAGAGACGACCTGAGCACCTGGAGCTATTCCACACTTCTCCACTTCACCTTCAAAATACCCCGCAGCTATACATGCCACGTGTGTTCCATGGGCACCTGACACACATCAGTGCATGAAATGAATTACAGCTGCGCAAATCAACAATTAATCACATGATTAACCATTACAATTTTTAACGATTAATACAATTTTAATCGTAAAATTTTAGACTGAAGTCACATTACAAAAAATGCATTATAAAGAAAATACATTGGTCAATATTTGATAAACAAAAATATCACTTTCTCCAAACATTTAGGCCTATACTAATGATAATTATAGTTGTATTGCTGTACGTGAACAATATAGAGCATTTATGACAAAGTTCTGTTAATTAAACAGCAAATAACTTATACAATAACCACTTTCTGTTTTAACTGCTGTAGAAGTTTGAAGAAAATTCAAACAGATCTATGCTATGCTATGCCGTAATAACTAAACACTTGCATCCAAATACAACTGCCAAGCTTCGTTGACTATCTTTTTGGGGCCGGTTTCTGGATCTTTTAGTTAACTGATCAGTTAGCAAACCGTCTGTTAATTGTAGGTTGCTAGTTAAGTTTGTGCACGTTTCTGAACAAAACCTTACTCGCTGTCAGCTAACTGAGCGGTAAACTATAGTTGCTTAGCAACGACACACACGACACTTAACACTTCTGCCTAGTGCAGGCGGGCGTCATGAATATTAATGAGCACAAGCGCACGTCAGCCAGCCGACGAGCCAGCCAACTGATTGCAGACGGCCATTTTGTTCATTCATAGATGGAATTTGTAGTAAAATTTGTAGCATCAAACGTCTCCTCGAGCATTTTGAAGACTTTTCTATATGGTAATATCATTGTGTAGTATCACATTCGTCAATAAACTGCTTGCAAAATAGTACAAAAGTTGGGTTAAATACGGTTAGCTAACTGGCTGATTTCGGCCAGTTACATTTTTGGCCATTTTGACCGTTGGTTAGTGTGACGGGAAA
>Ga0209367_1013593_pt1 | contig 10452 bp, 2 predicted proteins | sample WorMetLIZISLAND2_FD_187412 | JGI IMG/M metagenome (GOLD analysis project Ga0209367, IMG submission 187412) | Marine gutless worms symbiont microbial communities from Max Planck institute for Marine Microbiology, Germany - Olavius geniculatus... ...
CTCTCTGTCAAGAAGATGAAGATACATCTTTACATTTCATTGCCCAGTGCAGTGCTTTAATGCTTCTCCGTAAGAATATCCTTGGAGACTATACTATTTCGTTAGACACCTTGAGTGATATCCATTGATTTCTCCTCTTAAAGTTTGCGAAAGCTTCTAAGAGGTTCTGCTGACCTTGAGGTCTGTCGGGGTTGCGCACTGGGCCCATGAAGTGGCCTCAGCGCTGGGTGGCCGCTCTTGTGGTCACCCTCCCCGCAGGTAAAGGTAAAGGTAAGGTGGCCATTCGAAAAAATTGGTAAAATTAGATTGTCTTGACTCTTGATGTTGTCAGTACTGCAGAAAAAAAACAGTTCGTTTTGATTGTAGGCTGTTTTTGTATTGTCAATAGCGTTCTCTATGACCATCAGTTTTGAGGTATAAAGTGCTGCTTTTATTGCCACTCTTCACACTTCAGACGCTCTTTGACAGTTACATATAATTATTTCACTTACTTGTGAGAACTATATTGACTCAGCAGTTGTTAGGTGTTGTTATTATTGATGTATTTTTCGAATGGTTGCAGCTCTACAGATTGCTATGCTCAACACTTCATCCTCAGACAGTGAAGGTATTTCACCCAGCGTGTTTCCAGTACTCATGTAGTCTGCAGATTTGGTAGCCATAGTAGAACTTCATTACTTTTTACATGTTTGTAGATTTTAAATGTTATGTTCAATACTTTCATTGTAATTTGGTGCAGAGGATCTGTGTTTGATATTAACTCTTGCAGATGACGAATACAAAGATGACTTTGAAGACGACAACAAGAGCGTATGTTCCATATTAGAACTTTTGTGTCATTCTTTGGTCAAGCTTCAATCAGTTAATGACTTTAACATTTCTAACTGTTTTTAGTGATTACTGGGCTGCTTATTAGCTTTTAAGATATTAAACTTTTTGCAGTTTATGTATTTCTTAGTTTTCTAGTTGGTAGACTATAATGCCAACTCATCAATTTTTTAGTTATTTTTTCATTCCTGCCACGCAATGGAAATGTTAGCCCAGAAATCCATAAATGCAGAAAAATGTTGACTTGGCATTAAAGTCATTAAACGTTTTTTAGTTGACATATTCATTTGTTTTCTGATGATATAGAGATAAGTCTTTATTTAAATAAATGTGTGACATTGCATCATTTGATAGTGTTGTACCAGAAACTGTTTCAACTGCTGATTGCTGTGCTCAGTGGATATTAGTGATTGCAATCCCGGGATTGGATTCTCAATCCCAGGATTGAGAAATTTGGAATCCCGGGATCCCGTTTCGGGATTAGGCTTGGTCGTTATTTTGTATCCCCAGTTGACATATTTTATGCACAGGGCCCCTACAAAAGGTATATCCGAACTGTAGAGAGTGACAGTGACTGTAAAAATACAAATTTCTGGCGACAGCACGAAGTAGTACTCTAGCTCTCATAAAACATTTTATTCACCAGACGGCAAAAAAATCTTATTTCTGTCATTTAATACGCGAAAAAGTACAATTTTAGTTAATTTTTGTAATTCCAAAATCCTGGGATCCCGGGATTGCAATCTCTAGTGGATATCATGTCTGTTCTGTTTTGTTGTGTGCCTGTTCATCTCTCCATCTGCTTATCTGTCTGTCGTTATAGAGCTCCTAGTTCAAAAAAAAGATTCAGAAAAGCCCATGTTGGTGTGAGCGTTTTCCAGGGCAGGAGTGTCCGGTCTGCCAATTTTCAGCTCAGAAGTTAAACTCACAGGTTATTTGGATGGCTGCACAATATGTCAGCATTGGGTTGACATAATTGTTTAATTTGAACTTATAACTATTGACCGATGTTTATAGGGAATATCTGCCACTGCTTCCCAGTCTTCCAGTTCAACTGCTAAAAAACCAGAAAAGTCGGATAAGAGGGACAAGGACGAATCAGGCAGCAAGACATTGAAAAGTTCGCCAAAGAAATCTAGTTCTAAGCGATCAGGCAAGGTGGACGATCTTCCGGCTGATAAAGATAGAAGTTCAAAGTCAGAGAGTCAGCCGGTGAAAGCGTCCAAGAAAAGTAAAGAGCATGCCAAAGAAAAACACAGCAAGAAATCTCAAAGTCCATCCAAGCCTTCTCGTCATACTGGTTCTAAGAGTTCAGACAAGGCGATCGAAGGTTCTAAAAATGAAACTGTAAACTCAGGCACTAGACTGGCGAAAGAGCACAAGTCGGATAAAATGCACCGTAAAGGCAAAGAATCCCAAAGTTCGTCGAGGTCTTCATCTCGTTCTAGTTCTGCAGACAGGTCAAACGGATCACATGACACGCTGAAAGATTCACAGGCTGACGCTGCAGCTGACGATGCAGAAAATGAAACTAAAGATAATGGTAACAGAAGTGCAGATGAAGCGGAGAAGAATGATGACCATGACAGACACAGCGATAATGAGAAATCTAGAGCCGACACATCTCCATCTCCACAGGGGACAAACTTGCCAGATGCCGCAGACAAATCCAAAGATTCGGAAGACAGAGAACCTGCAGAAACTAAGTTGAATGAACCCGAAGAAACAAAACCGAATGCTGATCAAGATGCCGCTGCAAGTCATCAGTCAGCAGCAGATGCTACTGAAGCTACAGAGGATGCTGGGGCTGCCAGCAGTGAAGCAAGCAACCAGCCTACAGTAAGTTTGTTTTTCCATTGTATGTAAACAGCTGAAACTCTGTAGTTTTTTAATAGTCTGTTGAGCTCTGTTTGCATTTTGTCAATGTAGGATGCAACGTCAGTTGGATGTGATGGTGCAGCCTTTGTTAATAATAATAATAACAGTAATAGGGCACTTGTAGCACCAAGAGACAAGCATGCATACAGTAAAATACAAAGTTGCAATAAAACATCTAAAATGATTAAAACAAACTAGTCCAAAAACGCTAAATTAACGTATCATTGCAATCATATCTGTAACAAGATCTTATTCGTTCGCTGCCTGTTCAGTTCCATAGCTTATTAGTTATCCCAGGAAATGTCAGACAGGCTGAATGCATTGTAGTTCATCAAATAACTGCTGGAAAATGATGTTTCTCATCGCATGCTAATTTTGACGAAGTAGGGTGTAGTATGTCGCTGGCATAGCCCTCAGACCTGTGACATAACTCGCAAACATTTTGTTTATGTGATGTGTTATCTGATATGATTGCAATTCACTGTTCATAGGCCGAGGATGCAGACAAGGCAGAAGAAGCTGTAGATGCAAAGGCAGAGGACGAGTCTTTGCCGCAGACTGAGAGCACTGCTGATGGTGACTCTGAAGTGCCAGCTGCTCAGGCTGAAGATTCAGCTAAAGAACCTGATGAGCCTTTGAAACAAGAGAACAGTGAAGGTAAGATTTAGAAGGTTCAGTTTTTGATTTGTCATTAGTGTTAGTCTGCCTGGGCGTTTGGAAGACCATTTATCTTTTACTAAATACTGCAGTCTGCAGCAATCTTCTTGGACTTGTTTGGCAACCATGTGCTTAATTTGGTGAACTTGCAAAATGACTCTTAAAATGGTCATTGTGGGCATGTCTACAATTTGTTATACACATGTGGCATTATGTTCAAGTTTTACTGTAACAGAATGTTAGTAGCACGTTACTCTACTATGTAACCATATTTTCAGTTATTTTGTGTAACGGTTTTCTATATGTAGCACAGTTGTTTTATTACATGACATGAAAAAACAGTGTCTGTTTAAGTGCTAGTGTGTCTTTGTGGCGAGTTTTAGTTTTTAGCTACAATTGTTATGGGTTGTGCTTTTGTATAAAATAAAAAGAAATTTTGCAAATACAATTTAGTATTTTGCACTTATGTTGAAAAAGGTTCTAGTCATAGTGTGTGTAAAATAATGTTTTCTTTTAAATAACATAACCATGGCCTTACATTCATGGATGCCTTCCTGTTGATTTTAGTCAGTACTGACAGCATGTTTCATGTTTAAACATGAAACATGCTGTCAGTACTGTCAGTACCAATTGGTAGTGAATGAATGCTGTGTTTTGTCTGGCTATTCTCAAATCAGTTTCTGCATTTAATCATTTATCTACGTTTTGGCATGGAACTAATATTAGCCATCTGTTTTACAGGACAGCAGAAGTTGGACAGTGACTCAGAAGGTTCTGATGGTGGTTTGTATATCAGTTTTTTTTTGTCTCCGAATCTAAAGTGAACTAGGCATATAAGTAAGTAGGCCTCATCTTTGGTTTTCTGTCAAATGGCAGGTTTTTGATAATACATTTTTTGCTAGCTGCTTCTATCTTCTGGACCTGTCTTCACAGTTGCGTAATCTTTGCTTGTGGTGTTGCTGAGCATTTGTAAGTCCTTTTGTCCATTTGTTGTTTTGCCCAACGTCGTGCTTTCCATTACGTCTTGTAGGAGAGAATCATGCTTCAAGATGTGTCTTATCCGTCCAAGTTTGCAGTGCTCTAATACTTTTGGCTTGTCTTCTTTAATAGAAAACGAAATTGTCAGATATGCACAATTGTACATCAAACTTTTGTCATTGCATGGTAAAGTGCCCACTTTCCACTGCTATATTAGCAAGAAAAATTTGCTAAAAGTTGTTTGAGTGCTCGTTTATGTGTCTGTATTATTTGTCTGAGGCCTCTATCTCCCAATGATGATGCTACAGTCACCAGGTTGAACAAAAGAGTGTCGAGAGCTCTCACAGAGTGAATCAACTTTGTGTGTTCTGTAGACACTGACTGCTCCACTTGCTCCTTGACTTCATATTCATCTACATCGTCATCATCATCATCGAAGCATCAAAAGAAGTAGATGATGGGTAACGATTGCTAACATACTTCTTAGTTCTTATACTAGCTATGCCAAGGAGATTATGTGATATCCTGTGTTTATTATTTATTTTTCTTTGTTGGTTTGTTGTTTTGTTTGTCAGCAGAATTAGACATTAAGTTACAAAAGGATTTGGCCGAAATTTTCAGGTAGGTTGAGATTTGGCAGAAGTTGGAGGTGATAAGATTTTGGTAGTGATTTAGATTGGCATCTGAATGTAGAACAGGATTTTCAGCTTCTTCACCACTGCTATAGATACGGCAAAAATGTGTGTTAGCAGGATAGCACAAAAAGTTACCGGGGAATTTGGCTGAAGTTTTCACACAAGATTTGACATGGCCCAGCTTAGAGACGTTTCGATTTTGGTGGTAAACGGTGCTGCTATCTGGCGAAAATAAAAAAAAATTCTTGTATAGTTTTTTTGGTATATGCCAGTAGCAGCACCGTTCTTAGTAGAGTTTTGTGTCTGTAACTGCTTTTCTAGTTATTCTTATTGCTTCTCAACATTCTGACCTTGTTCCATAAATTGTGCAGTTGATCTGTGTGCTGTGATGCAGACTTTCCTTCGACATCAGAACACATCTCATCCGAATGACTTCCCAGTTTGACTGCTTGATTATCGAGTTTTCTCTGTGCATAATTAATTAATTCATGACATAGGCTAGCAGACTTAATGTTTAGCTATTAATGTTGTCCAACCGAGTGATATTTTATGTAAGGTGTGCATCAATATAATTCTAATCTGCAGTGAACCATGTGTATGTGTGCTTATTTGCATTTCTTGCTGTTTGGCATTAATGCATACTAGTGAGTAATGACGCTCTGGTTATTATGCTGATAATGATAATAATAGTATTATTATTAATATTTGTAGACCACACTGTCAGCCTAATAAATGTGTTTAATTTGTGTAGTGCTGACCACAAGCTAGCATCGTGTCTTCCGCTTTACCATCTTAGAATTTGACTTGCGTCATCTTATGTGCTACATAGTGGTCTGAACTTTCATTGACATAGGTATTAGTTGTTTTAATGTTGTCATTTAAGTGATGAATCAAGATTCGATACAGATTCTATATCAACGTAATTCACATGTTTTACAGAATCCAAGCACTGTCAAGATGTGTACATTAACTAACACTGATTGTGCTTTTGTGCAGATAGCAAGTGCTGTCAACTGCTGCATATGAAACTGTTTTTTGTCCTTATGAATGCAAAGTTGACAATATAATACATGATATTGACAGTACAGCTGAAAATTAACCACTTACAAGTTGCAGCTCTGTAACATATTTATCTGTCTATAGCATAGCATGGGACAGACTATAAAATCACTTATAATTGCACCCTATTTGCATCTACCCCCCTTATACGCAGCTGCTACGCTATATAGCATGGCAGTGGAGAGATACCTCGTTCCATAGAACGTATTTCTAGTTAGGCCTAACATTATGGCACAATTAAGCGTGATAATTGTAGTTCAGACAAGCAGTTATGCTTTTCTTCAATTAGCTAGTACTGTTATTAATGGCATGAGTGTCAGTTTTGAAATACATGGTAAAAAGATAAGCTTAAGTACGTTTTTACTGAACGAGATTGAGTGTGCCTCATCATGTCATTTTCTTGTTGTTTGTGTGATGAAGAAACAGAGGCATTGTTAAACTGTTGGTTCATTACATGCTGTTATGCAGCCATTCTAATAAGCCATATTATGGGATTTGCCCATCCACCTATCCATATTAGCATCTGAGTTGAAAGCAGAAAAGTGCAAAAAAGAACAAAACAAAATTGGCATGAATGTTCCCCAGAGCTAGAGTAACCAGTGTCAGTCATTTTTCAGTTCAAAAAATCGAAGGTCAGGCGGATGGCTGCAAATTATGTTGGCACTGGTCTGTGCTTGTTCTGTTTACCTCCAAACACCAACCTGCAGCGTTAATAAATACTGCGTGATTTATTGTGATGAGTGATCAAGCAATGCAACAGTGGTGTAGACAGGAATTTGTCTTGGGGTGTACTCCTGGGGCCTAAAAGTCAAAATTTGAGGCTGAAAGTGGGGATGGGTTCTTTTGGAGGTCTGGGGAGTGCTGTCCCATTGGCATTCAGGACAGAGCCCCGACTGCAAATGCGTTTTGGATGCATTAAAAACATACGAAACATGTCAAGTTGCTGCAAATGTTATTTCATTGTCGTGAATAGACAGAATTTTTAAACTGCTGAAGAAACTTGGCTACTCCTCTTGGGACTGCACCTGAACTCAGTGACCCCCGTCCTGCCTACGCCACTATGATGCAAACAGTTTGTTGATGAACATGCATCTAGTAATTTGTGTTGCCATTGTGATTTAGCCTGTTGACCAGCTTGCCATATTTGTCAGCTCTAATTTATTCTGTGAAAATTAGTCTCGTTAGCAGTAGTTAGCAGTAGAATGACATTTCTGCATACCTTCCCCACCACTTTTGTTGCAGTAGCACCCTAAACATGGCACTGTCAAGAGTTAACACAGCACAAGAAAAATGCCAGTAACATTGAACAGGTATACATGTGGAATATTATGTTAAACAAAAACAGACAATGCATTGTCTTAAAAAGTTAAAAAATATCACAAATGGAAACAGTACAACCTGCAAGGCACATTTCTGACAAAAGTGGTATGCATACAGATGAGACATTTACAGTCTGTTCTAACAAATATGGATCGTAAAAACTGGTTCAAAAATAGAACAAGAAATCTGAGCTAATGCTCATGAGATGCTCGAGAGCCTATATAGCAGTTCCTGTTTGCAGGTAATCTTGGTCTATCTCCATCCATTTCGCTGCAATTCACTCTTTTGCAGCCAAAAATCACCAAAAACCCCTATTTTAAGGTTTAAGGTCAATAAAGGTCATCAATGTTGACAATCCTAAGAAGCTCGTCACCAGTACTTGTTATATTAAGCAGCATGCATGTGCCTATCTGCAACCATTTTCACGCTAGACAAGCCAACAGCAGATAAACAGCCACTTTTTAGAAAGGTACCCCTATTTGACACCCACGTGAGCAGGCCTCCTTGAACCTAGAAGATCCAGACTTAAATTGCTGAAATCTACATTCAATGCTGAAAATTTCATATGCAGGTTGTCTTGGTCTATCTCCAGCCATCTCGGCGCAATTCACTTTTGAAATGCGTGTCACAGCTCAAAATCGCGAAAAATTCACTAAAACCCCATATTTTGGGGGTTCAAGATCATTAAAGATTATTGATGTTGACATTTCTAAGAACCTCGCCGCCAGTGCTTGTTATGATAAGCAGCATGCCTGTGCCTATCTGCAACCATTTTCACGTTAGACGAGCCAATGGCAGATGCGGTAGAATAACGTTCTTAGGAGGGGTGCCCCTCTTTTGCCCCCTTGTTCATGAGGACGCCTTTGACCCAGTGGCATGAAATTTTGTCTTGAAATACTAGAGACACTAATCTATCATACCGTGAAAACCTGAAGTCTCTATCACACCTGGCCTTGGAATGGTATCGGGACGTGACACCAGGACGGTCAAACAGACAGACAGACGGACAGAATTACCGTAGCTAATACTAGCTATGCTAGCTCTCGCACGTAAAAATCATGAACTAGAAAACAGAAAATCAATATTAGATTAAAAAATATAAATAAAATTAATCACAATATGATGCAATACATCACAATACACCTGTAAGTTTACTATACCCTACAATGACTAAAAGCATAACTAGGAAGTTTCTTTGTTAAGTTTTTGTTTTAGCTGGTGGATGAAAGAAACACATTCTTCTGATAACTGTCCACGATCCAGTGTTATACACCATTGCTTCAGCTGCAGTAAACAGCATGTTCATTCAGTAAACTAGAATTATACAAAACAGTTGAGCTAACTTCATTTATTGCTTAGTACTGTGTTTTATGTTCACAATAGCATAAGCATATTGTATTGTACTATTTTTCAACTACTGAAAAATATGTGCAATTGATTTGGGTTCTTGACTAGTCTTGAATAAATTCACTTTTGGAAGTAAATTAGACATCTATAGTGCACTTAGAAGCAAACTCACTACCCTAATCTGCCTCACTACACCAAAGTTAACAATCATCAGAAACTTCCAAGTTCTAAGATAGGAGGTGGTGAGTGATCCGTGAGTTACATCTATAAGAGAGCTAAAACAAAAGAGAGAAACTAAGGAGGAAAAGACTTGTAGAAACAATGTGTTTTCAGCTGAGAATGCAAATAACTGCACAGGAAATTTGCCAATTCAGTAGAAAGCCATTGAGGAAATGTACACCCACGAATAACAATTCTAACAAATATCTGCTATTACGTCATCCAGAAACAATATGTTCTAGTACGCTTGTGTGCATTATGTGCTTGTGTCAAACCACATGGACGAAAAAAAGGAAAAGATGGGGCCTACACGTGCAGGGCCAGATTAACGCATAGGCCAACAAGGCCATGGCCTAGGGCCCCGCGCTTTTCGGGGGCACTGCGCTAAGCTGCACTGGAAGCGATCAGTTGATTCTCAGGAAAATAATCAAAATTGTTGCCACCATATGTCATAATTTAAAGTTAAAATGCACCAAATTCAATTTTGGCAAAAGCTCTGCCCAAGACCCCACTGGAGGAGCTCACAGCGCTCCCCCAGACTTTTTAGCTAAATTCAAGGAGTTACACACAATGAAATATACAAGCATTTTACAAATAATTTTTGATATTAGACAAATGTTTAGATCAGTGTTTTTCAACCTTTTTGCTGCAGCGGAACCCTACATAAGTGTCAAAATCACTTACGGAACCCCATAGCATGCAATGATCTGTGAGTCCATGTAACGGCATAAGCAAAGTGGAATTTTCAGGGTTTCTGGGGACCGATGTCCCCAGCGGAGTCCAGAAGCAAAAAACCTGTAGGATTCTGGGGCAAAACGTGCATATATTTAAGTACGTGCATATTTAAAGTGCACAATGTCAGCCAGTGGCCGAATCTGAGGCAAAAACCTGAAACGCTGGCGATAAAGCAGCAGCCAAAAGACTTGTTTAATTTTACCGTATTAGATAATATTATTTAGCATTTTTATTTCACATGTAACCAAAAACACTTTACGAGTTGCCAACGGCCCAAAAAGTATCATTGGATCTTTTACGTTTTTATGCCCACGAACAGCTTAGGGGGTCTGAACCCCCCAGCCAGTTGCACTAATGGGCGAAGCTTTTTAGTCCGCCCGAAAACGATAGTTTTCGGAAGGACTTATGTTTTACTGCAGGTCAGTACTAGGCCCTATTTTATAATGCCGGTCCAAAATTTTGGGGGGCACACCCCAAAAAAAATTTCGGGGGCGAAAAACATGCAAAATTTGGCCCAATTTCGGACGACTTCGAAGTTCGGCGGCGAATATCTCCGAAACGGATAAAGATATTCAAAATCGGATAGTCATTCCATCTACCGCGATTCCTACTGCGTTAGGCGAAACAAGTCCGGTGAAGTTTGGTCCAGTGACCTTGGAGATTTAGATGTGAAATCGTACCCACATAAAGCGCATTTTTCGGAAGAACATATTTCGGCCCCTAGGGGGTGCTGCGCACCCAAATTTTTACACGCGCTAGAGAATGACCAAGTCTTACTAGCGCACCCCCCACTAAG
>Ga0209367_1013594_pt1 | contig 10450 bp, 6 predicted proteins | sample WorMetLIZISLAND2_FD_187412 | JGI IMG/M metagenome (GOLD analysis project Ga0209367, IMG submission 187412) | Marine gutless worms symbiont microbial communities from Max Planck institute for Marine Microbiology, Germany - Olavius geniculatus... ...
TTGTGTGTGTGTGTGTGTGTGTGTGTGTGTTGTATGTCATGAATAGTGTCAGCAGTAGTCACCAGAGGACACCTGTAGGCGACAGTCATCCAGCAACAGATGTCACTAGAGCTACTGTCACAAGTGTAACTGCAACATGTTACTCATCGCCTCCGGGCAAAGTGCCCGTCTGCAGGTTCGCAAAGTCTTGTGTAGCATACGCTTAATTAGATGTTCGTCAGAGCAAAATTGGGCACGCTGTAGGTTAAAAAACCAAATAAAATCATTGTGTTGTTTGGAATATTCTTGAGCCGTTAATAAAAAAGACATTTGAAGGCTATTAGGGCTTAGCTTCAACCGATCTGCGTGACAGTCAGGTAAACACATTAGCCCAACTGCTGAGTCGTTTAATTTGTTTAACAATTAAAATGCTGTTAAATCGAGTTCGCGTTACAACTGCATTCATATTTTTCGATGTGGTTGAAACCGTTGAATTAATATTTAATAATCGTGGACAAAAGTCAATGATAAAAAAATCCGCATTCTACTAGCAAATAATGCGGTAAATCTTTATTTGTGTCCTAGCAGTCTTCATCTAAAAAATCATTCATATACGAGGGTTAGGCCAGATAGGCTATGTAGAGAATGCGCGCAATGCGGTTTATAGTTAGGAGAGCGGCGGACGGCCGCGCAATATGTCGTCAGTGGTCCGACACGTTTTTCTTGTGAAAAAAATGGTTGAGATAGCCATTTTCTACGTATTTTAATGGGGTGCGTGACATTTGGGCGCCGCCGTTTGGATGCCGGACATTTGGGCGCCATGCTTTGTGACTGGCCTTGCACGTTATTGAAAGAAATTTACACATCGTTAGAGTTAAAATCGTAATCATAGTTGGCAAATACGATTTTCATTAGCTCTGTAATAATAACCTGCTGCTGCGGTTATCGTTGTCGTCATCCGTTGTCGTTCGTCGTCGCGTGTCGTCGTCGTAAAACAGACCATTGTTTTCTGAGTAAATGCTCTGGTAAATTTCGCGTGATTTTTGAACTTTCTCAGCGGAAATGTCATGGCTTGGCGCCCAAACGCCGTTTAAACGAGGGGGACCAAACTTCCTGCTCCGATTCTTGACGCGCTACAGGTATGTTATACGGCGTCCTTGGCATTGTTGTCGTCTGTCCGTTCGTCTGCCACAGACGTAGGCCTATTGTGGCTAATCGTTGCGAAATAAGGCCTAAGTTGCTATTGATCGCTTATAGGAAGTCGCATATTCGCTTTCAAATGACATGAAAATCAGTGACCTTGGATGATCTTAAAGGTCAGTACTGCAACAGAAACTGTATAGGCTGTAGCGCGTCTTTATAGCGACATCTGGGTTTTTTGTAATGTTGTATAATCTGTGTTGTCTGACAATAGGCTGGAGTCCTCGTAGACCTACAATGTCGGCGTCTCTGTACTCGGCGGTAGCGCTCACATCAGTCACGCTCATGATGCTACTGATGATGACGATGATGACGTCATCAGCATCATCACTCAGCCTCAGCAGCAGCAGCAGCAGCTCGAGTCAAGGAAGCAGCTCGGCAATTGACAATCCCGACCTCAGCGTTCACAACATCCTGCCCAGCTATCGCACCGAAGGTCATTATACACTTGGTTAATTGTTAAAGCTGGAAAATTGGTCTGCCAAAAAACCTAGGTTTTGTAAATTTTTCAAATAACTTTTCAAAACTTCAAATTTTAGGTTTTTAAAGGTCTGTTCGTTTGTTGTGAAATGTATTACATATCTTATTTTATTTCGTATTTTAATCGTGATTTTGGGGTCATGACATCAATCGCGTCAAGGTGATTAGGCCTACGTGTCGCGCAGGGAGTATAATATGTTTTCGTGTGTCGTAATTTTGTGTACGTTATTCATTGGACACAAAACCAGAACAACAAAAAATAATTTTTAAAAACTCTCAAAAACCTTTTAAAATCGAATATCTATTTTTCTAAAAAAAACCCTTAGTTTTTCCAGTCTTGGCATATGCTTACACTGAACGGGATCAGCTGATCCGAGTTCAACTTGGTGCAACGTAATTCAGCGTGAACTTGGTTCAACATTTGATCTAGGTTCAGCTGAACCGAGATCATGAACGACTTTGGTGCAACGCGCCCTTAGACTCGCACTTTTACATTAGGCCCTAACCTCGCGCTAGCTGAGAACGTAGCTGTTTGCAAAGTAGGTCTACGAATAACTGCAACGTATTACACATGTAGAATTATGTTTTCTAACGCCTTAGGCCTATATACGGCTATTATATTATTATCAACTTCAATCATTGCTTCATTATATGTGTAGGTAATTACTTACTTACTTACTTACTTACTTACTAGCGCTGCTTATAAAACATTCTCGAGCGATAATGACGTTTTATGTTTTTATATAACAGTACAGAGTCGTATTTAGGGGAAACGTGGGGTTAACGGGTTCGGGTTCGGCACTTGACCTGGCCCAACAAAAAATCTGAGCTAATGATCATGGGACGCGCGAGAACCTACAGTAGTTTCTGTTCGCAGGTAATCCTGGTCTATCTCTATCCATTTCATTGCAAGTCACTCTTCTGCAGCCGAAAATCGCCAAAAAAATCACCAAAAGAGGTGGCCCTCTTTCTCCTTTTCGCGCGGGGGAACCCCCTTGCCCAGCGCCATAAAATTTTGTCACAAAATACTAGAGACTCTAAGCTATCATACGGTGAAAACATAAAGTCTCTATCTCACCTAGGCTCCGATCGGTACCGGGACGTGACAGACAAGACAGACAGACACCAAAACAGATATACCATAGCTAATATACGCGCTATATCTATAGCTATGCTAGCTCTCGCGCGTAAGAATAAAAGTCCTGGATCAGCTTATGGTGCGATTTGGAGGACGGTTGCTTCCTGTTGCTGAGGGGAGGGACGTCCCTGTTCCATGTTTCGTCCTGGACCCCGATGGGGGTTTAACCCCGAGACCATTCATTTATAGAACCCCCGTTATAGGCTGAGGCCGCCCCAGTTGCTCCTGTCGTACCGGCTTCAGGGCCGTCACCACGCCCTTGATGCACGCAGTAGGCTAAATAAACACAGGATATTTATCCGGCCGGATAAATATCCAGTCCTACCCGGGCCGGCTGTTTATCCGGTCGCCGTTTTGGACGGCCTTAGCGGCTTAGCCGGTACGTACGAGCACCCAGAGGAGCTCGTAGGTACTGTCTAAGGCCGCATCGCTGCAACGGTACGACAAACACCACAGAGACACGACGGCAGCCGGCCAACTGGCAACCTCAACCCAGGAACTATGGAAATCATGGATTCGCCAGTCGGCAAGTTTAGTGCTTGCCACTAGCACCCTCGAATTCATCACCAGTGTTACACGGTTAGTGTTAAGGTGTGCATTATTGTCACATCTACGCTAATCTCAAACATAACCTTAACCCTAAACCATAACCATAATATTAACCATTGTAGCGAGATGCGACTACTGGTGCCGCCGCCTGGCGAATTTCGGCTGCCTGATAAATAGGCCTAGTCACCGCGCAGAAAATATTCATGCACACCGTGTTAATTGTTGTGTAAATAATACTCTGCGTATTGTGTATGATCGTTACAGTGAAATACTGCTACCAATGCGCCTATTCGCCGCCTAGACCTCACTCGGCTAACACCAGACGCAGAGGCTCCAAGTCAAAGGTGACGTCATCAGTATCATCAGCATCAAATTGATCATCGTCAGTTAGCGTTGTGACAGTGAAGCAATTGGGCACTGCTCCTTCTCTTTACTACTGGGAAAATTTTGTTTTTGTGGGGAAAAATTTGTTGAAGTACGAATTTAGAGCTGGAAATTTCCATTTGGAGAGGATTTTAGAGCGAGATTGAAATTTTAAGCAAAGCATCTCTTCCGTCGGAAATTGCCAGCTGTTTGTTTTAGTTAATTGCAACTTATTGTTGCCCTATTTTTTAAGATACTGTGTATAAATATCTATCAAACAATCAATCAAAACGCAATCGCCATAAAATGTCGCTAACAAATCAGAGACGCACGTATAGGCCCACGTATTATAACGTTAACTATTCTGTCCTGACGTACGCGTATCTTCAAACTCTGGTGTCGTGTTGAATGCAGAAAAAGAAAAAGAAGGGTGGCAAGTCGGGGTCGTCGGTGAAAGAGCGTCTGTCGAAGGGCGGCTGGGACAAATGTCTAGGTCCGTTCACTGACGCTGAGGCTACTGAGTACGGAGTCGACGTCTGGAAGTGCCGCAGCTACTGCTACACGCGTCGAGACCCGAACGGAGGTATACGTCTCGCGCCCTACGCCCGATAAAGTTTCTCCTCTACTTTTGTCCGTAAAATTATATATTCGCAAAATGTTGGTCGAAACGTTGAAGCTCAATTAAGGACCGGTGCAATTTGGTACATTTGATAAAATAGCTAATAATCGCGTTGCTCACTGCAAATGGTTCGCAAAGTGCGCTGGCGAAAAAAAATTAAAATCGGTCAATGTGTGGCGAAGTTACGGACGATAATTAGATCGCTTTTTTACGGCCCACGATGTATGTACGTATCATGAGACTAAAAAGGGAGATTTGGGGCGTCGGAACGCCGTCAAAATAAGCGATTCGGTATAAAATCACTTTCAACTTGACTGCCTGCGGGCAGGTAATTTGGTAAATCATATCGGTATTTAACCAGCCGCCTATGTCAACTCAGCCTTCTATCTCTCCGGGGTAGGTAAACCGAGTAGCCTACCGGCCTATCTAGCTGGGGTTAAGGCGGGGCGCGTTTACCTGTGTCGGGTGGCAGGGATCCCATACGGCAGGTGACGCTCCGTAGCTCTGGAATGGGCTTCCATTGAGAGCTAGAACACCACTTTTGAAAGTGTCTGATGTCTAAAACACACGTTACAGTAATGGTTATCGCTGTAATTTGAGACGTGAATCGAGTAATCGATATTTCCGTATTGTTGCGCGTGTGCAGACATATTTCGTGGCTGCTACAAGGGAGAGTACGGTGTCGATCCGTCACTGTTCGGTTGTCACCGTCAAGCCGACTCTATGTACTGTTTCTGTGAAGGCGACCGCTGCAACCACCAACAAGCGCCGCCCGAAGACGACCTCAAGAAATTCTCACCATGACATGAATATAATACCGGATTTCGTGTAAAATGTGAAACATAGGTGTACACGTTTTACGTACATTGAGCAGTCGGGCAGTTTTCAGTTTTGTAAACGATCCGCCTTGATGATTACAGAAAAGACTATAATATCCAAACGCGTTTTGCAAGAGCTGAGTTGTTGTGGAATTGTTCTAGTGAATCAATGTATTTTGTGCCAGTAATTTATGTACCCTTGGCTTTTTGTACACAAATTTAGAACTATGAAAATATGTAGTGGACCGAGAACACAGAGTCGTTTCTTATGTGGCATATTTTATTAGGCGATCGTGTCGCCGTTACGACGCAATTGTATGGTATAAGGTTGTGTCTGTTGTCTGTCGTCTGTTGTTTGTGACTATAAATAAAAGATAATAAACAACTAGAGTTTTTTATGCTGTACATACTATCGTTGACATAGTACGATCGGCATTTCCCTTGTGATAACTGGACTCTTGTTTTGTATACTTATTGGTACATTCAATATACCGGTACTGCTTTTGTTCACTGCTTAGCCTATCGCTAACCTATACAATAATCGTTATTGAATTAATAGTCTATATGGATAATAAAACATTTAAAATATGCCGCTTCGCATTGCGATTTTTAACATTATTAATAAGTAATTATCATACGTGTAGTTAATAATGATCTACAGTGGTATGATCGATCATTCCAAAGTAACACGTACACTGGTAGCCATCGATAAAATAAAATTCTTTAAAGAGCTAAGCCATCTGAAGCGTTATGGCGTACAGTTTTCGTTTCACGCGATAAGTTTTATGTTTGCTAACGGGCAGCCACAGCAACCAAAACAAAATATTTGTTTGGGTTCGAAAAAACTGCAGCCAAACCGCTGCAGACACTGCCAAACACTGGCGTGGCCATGAAGGGCAAGGGATTCAGCCCCATCTCCTAGACAAGAAATAAGCACACGTTTAAACTGCACCAAATTTGCCAATTTGGTTAGTCAATTCTCTGAAAAATAAATACAATTGTTGCCACCAGATCCAGATCTCGTATTTTAAAACTACAATACAACAAAATTGATTTCGGCTGGGAGCCTGAGGCTCTCCGCCGGGGGAGCTTCAGCACTCACCCAGACCTTTTAACTGGATGTCAAAGTTTTACTTGAAAACAAAAAAAGAAAGAAAATATATTGAAAAAAGAAACAAAAAGAAAAGGAAAGAAAAACAGAAGACGAAAAGGGAATGGGAAGGGGAATGGCACGTGCGAAGTCCCCATGCAATTTACATTTCTAGCTACGCCACTGGCTGCAGATGGACAATGTCATGGTTACAGCATAAAATGAAGTCGCCATCGCCCTATCCAATAATACGATCGCCCACCCCCTACGACTTATCGTCTAGCCACAATACCGCAGGATTGGTATAGCCTACCACAGGGCGTGTTAACGTGTCATATGGTCATCCAAGGTCAATAATTTTCGTGTCATGTGAAAACTGAAAGGGCTTGTGCGTTTTTTAAAGACACTGTGTTGATTTGCTTATATGGATAACTTAAATAATGTGCGTCAATTCGAAGTTTTCGTTTACTTCGCGGTTACTTTTGGTTCAATTTCCAAGTACGTGCTTCACTTTGTACGAAATTAATCTTGCGTAATGCCCATACCTTGGAAGCACTTTTCCGGGGTCTCCATGACAGCAGGATAAGCCAAAATAGTTCTATAATTCTTATTTAGCAAATTGGCGAGATATTTCTTGCGTATAACTCGCGGTGCACGATGTACAAGAAAGTTCAGTCGATTTTGCACAAGGATAGTTGCACGCCGTTGTGCAATAATTTGGCGGCGTACATCGACGTGAAGCGTAATGTTGGCCACTACGCAGTGATAAGTCGCAATATCGTGACTGTTACGTCCTGTCCACTGGCAGGAGGGTCTGCTGCAAAGCCGGTCAATCGTCCTTACATTCTCCGTGATGCGAACGCACAGCGATTATCACACATTCTTCAGGTCAGTTTAGTTGGTGGAACCGTTTACACAAAGAATTGCACAGCCTGCAGCTGTGTGTGCTTGAACTTGAACTAGATTTACCAGCACAGTAGTGTGGCAAAAGGGGGATAGAAAACTGTGTCACTAAATACAAAAACTACTGAAAACGTTTTTGGTAGTGTTTTGATAGTTCTTCGATGTTTTCGGTTGTTTTCGGCAAATAGTGCCACCGATAGAAAGTGTTGTACGTATGTAAATCCCAAGCTAAATTTGGAAATAGTCTAGCTTTTTGAAGTTGGAGACTGTTTGACATTACAACAGAATTTTGTTCTTTGTCAACAATTTTGTTTTTTATTTGTTGATGTTACAATTGGTATGGACGTTTAAACATGCACTTCTAAACAGTCACACAAAACACGTAGAAATTAGAAGTACTACAGCAGAGTGTTTAAATCCAGTAATATGTGAAGGCAGTGTTATGCAAAACATGTTCTAATACCTTATCATGGGTAAATCCATCTAAAAATAGAACAATGTTTGGTTTTGCATCTCAAGACCCTATCTAATAAAGTAACCTGTCATCGTACAGTGCATTACAATACAATAAACTAAGTTACCTTCACTTATGTGCTGTTGTCTGTTACTGATGCTGTATTGTATTGTTTGGTGTTTGGTACACAGGCTCGTTTTGTTCAGCTGAAATCTCGGACAGTGCTTGTTCTAGCAGCTTTTGTTGGCGTTCAGGTTGTCAGTTTATCATAAAACACATTGCTATACTGTGTTTAGTGTCAATGTACTTTGTTAACTATGAAAATTTTAAATGTAAATTTTATATTGTTTTTATACAGTCAATTTTTATTTTATGTTTTTTTTGTGAAATTGGCCATTGCGGTTGTGGTTTTTATATAGATGTCAGTTTTTCTCTATTTAATTCTATTTTTCTAGCATGATAAGTGTTATGGGCTCTCGTTTTACTTTCTCCTCTGAATAAAATTTTGTGTCAGTAAAACAGGAACTAAGAGGAATAAAGAAATCTGATAAGTGTATGAAACTTTTTTAAAACATTAATATATACATTTATGTGCCACAAAGGCAATAATGTAAAAAATACATATGCAGGATAGATGGATAAAATAGGCAAAGACAGATAAAACACACAGTAGAAAGGTATAATTTTGTCATGTGTATGTGGATCACATGTACTATTTCAAAAATGTAGTTAATGTTTGTGTCATGTTGTCTGAGTTGTACTGTTTTAACAGATTGCTTTTATTGCAGATATTGGATGCAGAAACATTGAATGCTTTGCACTATTATCCAATGTATGATCCAGTCCAAGCTAAGGGTATCGATGTGTGAATTGTGCAAAATATTTGTATCTTTCTAAGACAGTTCTAATGTGTATCAACTATCAGTCTGTTTTTAATGTCTTTTATAGCAAAACTGTGAATGTTTGATATTTTTTTGTATCTTATGGTTCCATGCTACCGTGTTTTGTTAATTTGATCTTTTGACTTGAAGACAGTTGTTATTGACAGGGTTTTCAATAGCGGACGTTTGGGCGTAAATACGCCCAAAAATTTCAGCCTGTACGCCCAAATTTTAAGACGTGGACGTCACGGCGTCCAAATCTATTTGCTTCTTATTATGTTTATTTGTTTATAATAAGCTAGAAATTGACGTCAGAATCTGTGTTCCAATGTTTCGTTGGTTCAATAATTTTTGCTGACTGTCATGTTTCTGAATACTTCATTTCATGAAGACGTGGCAAGGCAACCAAATTAATTTGTTCTGTGAACAGTTCTGATCCAGAAACTGCAACTTTCGTTTTGCATAAAGCTACTAAAATTAAATGTTGCTTGTTTTTACAAAAAAAGCCCAGCTGTCTCTAGGGAAGATGCGCTACAGCCTATATAGTTCCTGTTGCACTACTGACCTTTAACGTCATCCAAGGTCAATAATTTTCGTGCATTTGAAAGCCAATATACGTGACTTTCTATTAGTGCTTAACAGGTAACTTGGCCCTATCTTTCACCATTTCTGAGATACGGCTACTTTACTTGAAACTTTCCATTAGAAACTGCGGCGAAACCGCTGCAGATGGAGACATGGTTACTATTGACAGCCTATAGGAAGTCGCCAGCGCCTTATCCGATAGTACCATCGCAGACCCTCTACGACTAACCGCTTAGTCACAATACCGCACGATTGTCATACCATAGTGCGTTATGATGACCAAAGACGTTATCTTTAACTTATCTAACGTCTGTGGTCATGACCTTCCGAGGTCATCCAAGGCCAATGATTTTCATGTCATTTGAAAGCCAATATGCGACTTCCTATAAGTAATCAGTAGCAATTTAGGCCCTATCTCGCACTGATTAATCACAGACAGATTGACAGACAGACGACAATCATGCTACAGACGCGCTATTCAGCATGGCTGTAGCGCGTAAAAACCACGACCTATGTTGGTGTAGTAAGTCTTGTTTTGCATTAACAGTTTATGCTTGATTTTTCTTGTAGGTAGGCCTACTGCGTGACTTCCAGATTTTGTACACTGATGTCCAAATTTTTTAGCTTGGAAGTCATGACGTCTTGAAAATTCAGGTCTATTGAAAACCCTGGTTATTGATTATGTTAAGAGTTGGATATTTTGTTGAAGGTTAAAACTTTTTGCACTGCATAATTCTAAATAACATGTTTCATTGTTTCTATATGATTATGTACTTTAACAGCTGTATAAAATTTGCAAAATACTATACCGACATGTTAGTGACAGTGATGTTGTATGACAGTATTTCAGAATTTATTTTTAGTGAATGAATTTGAACTGTTATTACTTATTAGATGGCAGCTATATTAATTGCTGACATTTATATTTGTACTTATTGCAGACACAATGGCTCGGGGAATTTGTGGTATTGGCAATGATATTTTTGTTGGTATGTAATTTGTTTTATAAATTAAACTTAGTGTGATTTTTTAATAAAAAAAACATTAACAATTGTTCAAAATAGGATGAACAAAATATTTTTTTGTTTTGTATCTTTGATTTATTTTTGTTATTTTTAGTGCATATTATTCTTAAACAGTTAATGTTCATAAATGATTGTTTTTTTCTCTTGTATGATTTTGATAAAAAAAGTCAACAACTGAGAAAGAATTCTGTGAAATGTGAAGTTTTTTTTCATATTAGTCATGCTTTTTACACTGTTGTCTAGTTACGTGTATATAAGTTTCTTTTTTTGTCTGCCACACTGTCTGGGTTTGAATTAATGATATTTACTGTTAATACTATTCATCATCATCATCATCGACAACCGTGGGCTCAATGCCCATTGGTG
>Ga0209367_1013595_pt1 | contig 10449 bp, 8 predicted proteins | sample WorMetLIZISLAND2_FD_187412 | JGI IMG/M metagenome (GOLD analysis project Ga0209367, IMG submission 187412) | Marine gutless worms symbiont microbial communities from Max Planck institute for Marine Microbiology, Germany - Olavius geniculatus... ...
GCCTAATGCTGTAGGTGAAACGTGCAATATACCTAAAACTATAGTCTAGATAAAGATAAATTTATTTAATTTTAATTTAATCCTGTGGTCATAAGACCAGAACACTAAACTAACTATATAAACTAAATAAAAAAACTGTTTATTTGGTATATTTGGACTAAGTAAGTGAACTACCGTCACTTTGGTTCCAAAAGAGCTTCTTGAAGTTCTTGATAGGATTTTGAGTGCACGTTTTTTAAAAATAAAAGTCGTTAAAAAATTTTTTAAACGTTTAAAAATCGTGAAAAAATGGCAAGAATTAAAAAAACGTTAAAAACGTTTTTTTACATCTATGAAAGATCGGTCGATTTACCGACCCTGGAGGAATGGAAGGCTGAGTTGACCTTCGTAGCTGGATATATAGAAATCAGTCACCCATCGAAGTAATAACCACTTAACCGAGCTTTTCCAGTCGCCGCTGCACGTGTCTGGAACACTCTGTCTGAACACATCACCTCCGCATCTTCCACGGGTGTCTTCCGGTTCCGTCTGAAAATTCCGTCGGAAAAATCATCCGTTCCACATCTCGTATTTTCTACGCCTTTGTGACTCTACAGTGTCCGCGTATAGTGACGCTCATGTTACTATAAACACTCTAATCGTTTTTGTTACGTACTTACTTATTTACTGAGTTACTAAACCCTATCAACAGACACAGACCTGTGGCTGAGAGGTCGGGGTGGGTGACGGTTGTACGGGGAATCTCTCCTTGCATCTGAAGTACAGTTCGCCGTGTATTGGTTGATCAAGCTCATTGCGTCTGTCAGTGGCGCTACTACCACCGGCGCCGGTGAAAATTGGCAGTGACTCGAGCAGACCCTGGAGCTTGTGGAAGTCCGTCGATAGATTCTGAGCTTGACCTCGTGCCGTCACCACCGTCTGCTCCGTCCCGTGACCTTACTCAGCCAGACGATCATACAATCAGTCAATCGATCAATCAAATCAAATAAATAAATAAACTATAAGTGAATAAATGAATAAAACTCTTTTATCATAAACGGACAAAAGTCACAAGACGCTTATACATGTAGTTCAGCCTGTTATGACGGTTACACGAAAATCTATCTTTAAATAGAACAAATATTATACAAAATACAAGGCTAGTGCAAAATACATAAACCTAACAGAAATACAACAAAAATTCAAATCAAAATCAAAACTAGACTGTCAAGCCTTGTTTAAGAATAAGTACTGTCCGCGGTAGTAGCACCACAGTATACAGAACACGTTCTATATACCGTGGTAGCACCATGCACACACACAAAAAAAAACAAAAAAAGCCATGTGACCTTGACCCATAAGATATTGATATTCAGTAATTTTTAGACGTTAGCAGAAAACATGTTTAAGCTTTGTCAAATGTCATCAAACTAAATGCAGCGGTTTATGAGTTATCAAAAGTGCACTAGATTTGGGACAACTCTAGATTTCGATCGCGAATATATTTCTGGAACGGATAAGGCAATCGACAAGCGAAAAACAGCGTTATTGACTAGGACTTTTTTCACGTTCGACGAAACCGATTTGCAATTTTTTTGGTCCACTAACAAAAAATAACATTGACCTCATCTATGTCTTTGGCACTCAATAGCCATATAGGTTTCTTGCGGTTGTGGAGATACATGTTCGTGCAACATTTCATCAAGCTAAAAGCAGCGGTTCATAAGTTATCGTGTGACAACCTTTTGCCCTATCTCGCAATGGTGAGAAATCCGAAAATCCTGTCTTGCATTTGGATATCGATCCCGATCACCACCAAAATCTAACTATGGCCAAGTCCAACCTTTCCCGAAGATTTCAGCCAAATCCGATCAGCAATTCACCAGTTATCGTGTTAACAGACAAACAAGCAACAATTTAAGAAAAAAATCAGCTGAAAACAAAACAGTCGTCGCTACCGCGGACAGTAATTACAATGCGGACTTTACCTTTGAGCTTGCCCTTGACATCATCGGGGTCAATAGCATTGCGTCGGTTCTGCTCGCTGACGTAGACGCCCTGTGAGAGCGCTGAGCCTATAACGCTGCCCATGCCAGAAAAGTAGAATATTGTGTTGTAAAAGTCGTCCCCTTTGCTCTGGAAGGTACTGCCAGAAACAAATCACATCCAAATCAAATAGAATATTTTAATAAACAAAAATTATTACTGATAACACACGATTGTGCAGTGTACGGTAAATGTGAAAGAATAGCCTACGACAATTATTTATAAATACTCCATTTACACGATGAAGCATACATAAAGCACATATGAAGCACACAGCGTTATCAAGCCAGCTCTAACAGTGCACGACGTGTGCTCGAAGTTTGCTTAAGTTTGCTCTAAGGTTGCTTTAAGTATGTCATGTGTGCTTAGTGTATGCTTCCTCGTATAAACGGGGTATAAACGAGACTGATCCGTTTTCTTCACTGTAAATTTTACTCCTAAACGGTTTTGTTTTATTGACGATGATGAGCTGACGAGATGACAATGACAAAGAACGACACGATCAATAACTTTCAGATAACAAAAACGTTATTTTCAGCTATATAATACCGCATGATACAGTAGAAGCGGTAGAAGTGCTTGCAAAACGCCAGAAACGTCGATGGATGAAAAATACGCGGTGACTATATAGCAGGCAGCCGGATAAATAGCTGGGCCGTCTAGCAACGGCTATTCACCCGGTTGCCGGATAAATATCCTGTGCCTTAACAATAATGGAGTCGCCGGAAGTTGCAATTTTCCGACAAACATCTACACTGTGTTCCAAAAAACATTCCCGACATTTTTGACTGTAACTTGAAAACCAATCAACAGATTTTAATAATATTCGGCATAAATATTCCTAACACAACTTGCCATCAAATGACTATTCTGAATAGTCATTTGATGGCAAGTGGTGTCAGGAATATTTTTGTCAAAAATTATCTAAATCTGATAGTTGGTTTTGAAGTTACAGTCAAAAATGTCGGGGATGTTTTTTGAGACACAGTGTAAGTTCTAGAGGTTTCCGACAACATTTTAATTCTGCCCCTATATTTTCGCATGATGGGGGATTTACAGCCCTAAAGTTTGTAGTTTTGGTAAACAATTTTCGGATTGGTATAATTTCGGGGGCAGTTGCCTCGCGCCCTCTGCCACTGCAAAACGTGTCGCGTGTGATTATTGTTCGCAGTGTCGCAGTGTCACAGACCTCGATGATGGGTTATGCGGTGTGTCGGTCTTGGTCGGTGTCTTTGCCACTGGCTCCGGGTTCGCAGCTGATGGCTTGGCGTCGCTAACTGCCGCTGGTGCAGTCGTCGGTTTCGAACTCGCTTCCGGCGGAGTCTGCTTTTCCGCAGCGGAAGTGACGACATTGACGGTCACGTGCTCCGGTACGGTCGCTGCGACTGTGACTGCAGCTGCTGCAGCTGTACTGCTGCTCGTCTCCGCCATCAGTTACACCGATCGACCGTCCTACTGCAAACTGTCACAGAAATACACCAATGGCAGTGCTCTCACGACGAACCCATAATAATCCTTGAATTAAATTATTGTCACGTCGCCGACATTATCGAGATGGTCAGAAACTAAAAGCGTGTACATAGCAACAAAAGTGAAGTGAACGGTACTGTTCGTTTAGCAAACTAAGCTAAAATGAAATAAACTTAAGCCTAACTACCAGTTCGTTTGCTCAGTAAGTTCGTGCAACGCAACTGAACTGGTATTTCTGTTCAGTTCAGTTCAAGATCAAGTTCAAGACTATGCAAGCGATACTGTGACTAATTGATTAGCATTGTGTCGGTTGTGTAGGGCCATAATAAAACCTGCCTTAGGCCTACACCACAACACTGACTACTGCCTATGAATGGCACGTATCGTCGACATGCAAAAGTTATTTCTAATGACTGCTTCATTTTAAACCAAACTTAAGTACAGCGAAATTCCAAAGGGGTTCCCTGATCAGGTCATCCATCTTGATCGGGTCGAGTCGGGTTAAAGATCTTAAACCGCCAGACTCAGCAACACGAATCCAACAACAAAATGCTATTCTTACACATTCAATTGATAACATTAATCAACACAATAAGGTAGACAAAGAAGCCTTAGCCTACTGTTTACCTTACAGTTTCGACAGCTTTGTAACACTATGTGCTGTATAGGCCTACATATATTGCACAACAACGCATTTGTCAGACACAATGGAGTTATCGCTACCGTCCCATCAGCAGTGATTATAGGCCTAAGCCTGCGTTATCATGCGAAAAAATACCGCAAACAGTCGCTTATCATTTTGACGCTCGCAAGCAACGGACTGCTAGTGCTGATGTTAGGTAACTGGCGCTAGCGGCTGCATCTGGTAGAAATCTATGCATGACATTCTGCGAGAAGGTCTAATAAGTGACGAGTGAAGTGTGAAAGCATCGCAAGAGGAGGCCTACCAGCGCTGTTCTCGGCAGAGCAGCAGCAGCAGCAGTAGCACAACTGCCGCGAACATGGAAAGGAACCTGCCGATATTTGGGATTTCGCGGAACCCTTAGCATATATTTGGGCCCTCCGTTTTTGGAAACAATAATAGTGGAAATCACAAGTTAATTTCTATTTGAAATAATGCATAAATATCAAAGCTACGAAAGACGTTCTAGGTTCTTCTGGTTGAAAACACGCTTGCCGACCAAATGCTTATGTACAGCATTACCCAAATTCCGTGGCGGGGTAAAAGAGAGAAAAAAAGATGGGGTAAATAAAAAAGGGTAAAAGGGCAAAGGGAAGAATGTGTTCCCCCCTTGAACTTTGAGAACGTTGTTGCGCCCATGGCAACACTTTAGCAGCTGCAGTAGCAGCACGCACATATTGGCGGCGAAGGTCGAACGTCCTGTCTGGAACTGCAGCTGTCTGTAAGCTTAGAGAACAGTATTTGCCCCGTGCGCAGTTCACTCAGCCGAGCTAAAATAAGCTTAGAACTCGTCTGAGAACGTGATGTGCTTGACCTGCGAAGAGCGACAACAGGCTTCCATGCGAAACTCGTTAAAGATTAAAAAGAAGAAGAAGAAGTGGCACTATTTTGCGTGCGCGATTATGCATACAGGAGTCCATGGAAATGGACAGGAGTCCATCGAAAGTATTCGCGTTTGCAATCTGTCTCTCTCACTCTTTCCTTCAGATTGTCAATCAATCAATCAATTGTGAATTTCTCAGGTAAGGAATCAGCGACACGAGTTCTCCTTCTCCATTTATCAGGATACCTTGCGTCCTCCAAATCGAGCAGCTTGTCTTCCATGTTGTATACTTGACGACGTCGAGCTCATATCTTTCTCTGTCTTCCTCTGCTCCGTTGTCCACGAACGTTTGCCTCCAGGATTCGCTTGACACAATCATCTGCATCTCTCCTCTACACGTGTCCGTACTTTGTCCGTAATACATGCTACTCTATAGGATGCAACGAATGTCAATTCATTTCTTTTCCTGTCCCTCAAGGTAAGACCAAGGTGATTCCATCGTAACATTCTCATTTCAGTTCTCACAAGGGGTGAAAGGGCGTTCTTCTTCACGCCTTTTTAAGGTCCATTCGCCTAAACCATTCGTGTTTGCAATATTTTAATTACAGAACGCGGATAGCCTATGCAAAGTCTAGTGCGACGCAAATAGTGCGATGCGGTAGTGCATAACGTTAATCTACGACAACAAAATAATGAAGGGCATATCCAGCTAAGATAAGCCTTAGGCCTAAGCTTAGGCTGTTTACCGCTTGGCCAAAACAAAAAATAACGAAAATTAGTAATATGAACAGTAGACGTTAACAGGCAAAAAACAGACTTACAGTATGATATTCTGACAATTTTATTCTTAGTTCTTTAAGTAGTAAGGGACGGGAAAAATGACAGTTCAAAGCAAAGACCATAAGTTCAAAACCATTCGGTACTAACGGCATTGCTGTTGGTCGCATGTCGATATGGTTCAGCTTACAATAAAAATTTTAACTGTGGACCGATCGACCCCACGTCTCCCCTTCCCATGGGTGGCCAAAGCCTTTTCTAATATATGCTATGTACTTAACTGGGACATGATAAATAGCTGTCAGCTTGCCGCCTAAAATAGTGAAACAGGACAAAGTGAAGTCAAAACTGCAACCAAATAATTGTACCATAAACTAAGCCAATATCCTTAGAAACAAGAAATCTGAGCTAATGCTCATGAGACGCGTGAGAGGTTTATAGCAGTTCCTGTTCGCAAGTAATCTTGGTCTATCGCTATCCATTTCGTCGCAATCAGGCCCGTCGAGAGCCACAGCGGGGCCCGGGGAAACATTCTTGCGGGGCTTCCAAAGATTTTCACGGGGCTCCTCTAGGGATAAAATTTTTGGATTTTTTTTTCAAAATGGTACATTCTAGCGTACTTTATAAATTTCTGGCCGACGGCAAGGCCCCCCAAACGACGCGGGGCCCGGGGTAGCTAACCTCCCTACCCCACCCTCTCGATGGGCCTGGTCGCAATTCACTCTTTTGCAGCAAAAAATCGCCAAAAATCCTAAAAACCAATATTTTAGCGTTCAAGGTCATTTAAGGTCATCGATGTTAACATTTCTAAGAAGCTCATCGCTAGTGCTTGTTATGATAAGCAGTATGTCTGTGCATTATTGCAACTATTTTTACGCTAGACAAGCCCACAATGGATAAATAACCACTTTTCGAAAGGCACCCCTTTTTGATACCCACTTACGCAACCCTCCTTGAACGTAGAAGATTCGGACTTGGACTGCTAAAATCTACATTCAATGCTGAAAATTTTATATGCAATTTTGGTCTATCTCCAGCCATTTTGGCGCAATTCACTCTTGAAATGCGTGTCGCAGCCCGAAATCACGAAAAATTCACTAAAACCCGCTATTTTGGGGGTTCAAGATCATTCAAGGTCATTAATGTTGACATTTCTAAAAAGCTCGACGCCAGTGCTTGTTATGATAAGCAGATGTCTGTGCCTATCTGCAACCATTTTCACGTTAGACGAGCCTATAGCGGTAAAATAACGCTTTTAAAGGGTGTTGCCTCTCTTTCGCCCCCTCGTTCGAGGGGATCCCCTTTACCCAGCGGGATGAAATTTTGTCACGAAATACTAGATACAATAGGCTATCATATCATATCTCACCTGGTCTTAGATTGGTACCGGGTCGTGACGGACAAACGGACAGACAGAATTACCGTAGCTAATACGCGCTATAGCTATGCTAGCTCTCGCGCGTAAAAATTAATCGAGCAGTTCTTCGTAGACAGATTAGTGTCAAAGTTTAATGTCATTTCCCTTTATCAGTCTGCTAAACGTAGCTTTTATCCCACTGCATGCAAAAATGCAAACAAAAAACGAAAAATTTCCAACAGCAAATTTATAGAAAATAACGACCAAAATCCAGAATGCATTACTTAGGCCTAAATTGGATTAGTTTTCACTGATTTTTTAGTTATAAGGTATTGCACAGTGAGCCCCACGCAGCTCTTCGTGGCTTCAGAAGACAAAGTGCTCTGGCATCGTATGGTCGCCAACGTCGTCGTCAACGATGACGCAGCACCATACTAGCACCTTTGCAGCAACATCAGCGTAGGCCTAAGTGACAATGTTCACGAAGTACGAGTACACCATCATGTATATATTTTACGTTTATGTAGCCTATATAAACGTCGTAACTACCCAATAATGTACGAACCTGTCGAAGTGGCTCAGTCTGCTGTAAACTAGAACTTTGCTGCCGCTTCCAGTTAGTCACTAGCGCACTGCGCTCTGACAACATCTGCGTGGAAGCGAGATGCCCAGATGCGTTGCTATAGGCAGCGCAGCAGCTGCAGCAGCAGCAGCCCTGCCCATTAGAGCAGCATTCCTTGCTGATGATTAGCCGCTGTGTATGCAAGACATTAGGCCTACGCGTCGTTTAATGGATTACGGATTCGATGCCTACCGTGAATTCTGTCATAGATCAGATGTAAAAACGCGCCGTCCCCGTACGTCAATGCGCTATGCGAGAGTGCATAAGCAATATAATTATGCTGCTCACGTTACTTTCTGTCTTATAGGCCTAAGTTCCATCAATCAGTTGATCAGTCAATAAATTTACTCGCCAGAGATAAGCAGTTCATCTAGGAGAGCTACAAAGAGAAACAACAAACGAAACGAAAAAATATGATAACGGCAACATTCACTTATTACGACGTGGTCAGGCAGACGCGTAGTGCTGGGAAACTGCTGTGTACGCTACATGCCTGCAAGCCGCTACGTTTATGCAATTTCCTCGTGGTAGGAGGCCTACACAGTTAGTTGTAGCTGGTAGTAGCTTGCCTGGAAGTACTGCACGCTTATTGCACGCACGCCAGTCGAGACTGCTGCGGAGAGTGCAGTCTGAGCAGTCGCTGGAGTGCGTAGGATCCTGCAGACGTTTGTGGAATGCCTGCTGGGAGCAGCTTGCTGTTACCGTACTATACGACCGCCGTCCTAACTGCTGTCGACTGCGGCTGCTGCTGCTTCTGTAACAAGCACTGTTATGCAATGCATCTGTAATGTGTCTGGACGAGTGGGCTAATTTCTTTTCTTATACGATTATTTTTAACCGACATTACGACATAGTGAAGTTTTCGTTTACTGGGTATTTTCCCATTCTGCATTATGTCTATGCCTATTTTATACAGATATAGTCTAGCTTCTTGACTGCAATATTACAATAAACTTTGATTTTATTTTATTTCAAGCAATTAATCAGTATCTTTATTTTAAGCACACATGTGGCCCATAAATAAGGAAAAACTACGCAACTACGATTAAGCTGCTAATTAAGGTTTGCAGTTCAGTCTGCAGCAATGTTTACGAAAAAATTGCTTGTTTGCTTACAATATGATATATGACCTATAGGCCTACGTCACAGTCCGCCATAATGCCATTAACTGGCTGTAATGTCAAGTTTATCAACACGGCGTCAACATGTGAACGTCTACGTTCAGCTGAAACAACCGACTACGTTCTCCCGCAGCTGTGTACCAAGTTCCCGTTTACACGATCAAGCAATCATCAAGCAAACATCGAGCAAACATCGAGCAATTATAGCACACTTCGTGCACATGTATTTTGAATGCATTTGCTGGATGTTTGCTCGATGATTGCTCGATGTTTGCTTGATCGTGTAAACGAGGTATTATACGCCACCAGCAGCGTGGAACCGTTTGCCCGAGTCAATCCGCAGAATATCGTCCCAAGCAGCCTTTAAATTCTTCAAAATCAAAATTGTTTTAATAAACTTTTCAGTTTAGTTCATTTGATGTATCAAGTGAAAGAGAAACAACAAACGAAACAAAAAAATATGATAACGGCAACATTCACTTATTGCGACTCCTCAAAAAAATTTTCATAAGTCAAAAATTGTTATGAATTTTTTTTCTGTGTCTGCATGGTTGATGGGCTGACGTAATGCACCATGGTTTATACTTTGTAATTAAAGCACTAGCCCATATAAATTTAGCATAGGCCTATTATAACTTGATGATGATGATACGAGGTGTTCAGCCGTATGCATAACGCGCTATTATGTTCGTCTCCCGCTTGTGACCAGGGGCGTCCATTTCCCTCAGCACCAGGAGGCAACCTTCCCCCAACTCGGATGCCTTCCCTCTCCCCCTACCCTTCCGCCCCTTACCCGTTTCTCTTATTTTTTCCCCTTTCTTTCTCTTTTCCCTCCTTTCCTTCTTTTCTGTTTTCCCTCTCCCGTTTTTCTCTTTCTCTTTTTCCTCTCTTTAGAAGTAGGAACCCTTAATCCAGCTAGGTGTTCTGGGGAGCGCTGTAAGCTCCCCTAGCGGGGTCTGGGGCAGACCCCCAGCCGAAATCGAATTTGATGCATTTTAACGTTTGAAATATGACATTTGATGGCAACAAATTTTAATTATTTTCCATATAATTCACTGACCAATTTTAGTACAGTTTAAAAAATATAGAGGCAAACAAGGGTGGCGTGGCACCAAAACTTTAAAATTAGGCTAGGCCGTAGTCAAAAATTCGCTAGGGGGTTGACCTTTTTCTCCCTTTCAGGCTTTTCCCATTTCCTTCCCTTTTTCTTTTTCTTTTTTCCTTGCTTTTTCATTCCTTTTCTACATTTTTTCCTTCTCTTTTTTCCTTTTGATAAAAGTAAGACCCTTCAAATGCAGCTAAAGTGTTCTGGGGAGCGATATGAGCTCCCCATGCAGCGGAGTCTGGGGCGAAGCCTCGGCCGAAATCGAACTTAGTGTATTTTAGCATTAAAATATGACATCTGGTAACAACAATTTTAATTATTTTTTCTCAAAATCAACTGACCAAATTTACTATATGCAGTTAAAACAATAAAAGCAAACAAGGGCGGCGGAACAAATTTAAAAGTAGGGTGGGCCTGCAAATCATCTGCGAGCGAAGCGAGTCGAAATTTTTTTAACTGTTGTACGC
>Ga0209367_1013598_pt1 | contig 10448 bp, 5 predicted proteins | sample WorMetLIZISLAND2_FD_187412 | JGI IMG/M metagenome (GOLD analysis project Ga0209367, IMG submission 187412) | Marine gutless worms symbiont microbial communities from Max Planck institute for Marine Microbiology, Germany - Olavius geniculatus... ...
TCGTGTGTGCGACTTTCTATTAGTGATTAATAGTAATTCCTTGGCTTTGTCTCGCTCCGTTTCTAAGATACGGCGACGTATTGGTTGAAAATCACAAATTTTTGCTATCCCCTCTCATTTAGCGCTTTCGCTCGGGTGATCTCTTTCGTATTTATGGAAACGCTTTTGGATCCAAAAACTAGAGTCTTTCAGGCAGCCAACAGTTTAGATTTCGTGATCCTAGCTTGCACCGTTTTTGACTGATTCACCCGTGTGACTAGTGATTGCAATTCAGGGATTTATTTTTTAATCCCGGGATCCGGGATTAGAAAATTCATAATCCCGGGATCCCGGCTTACAGATTTGGTCGTTATTTTGGTATCCTATAATTGGACTTATTTCATGCATAGGATGTGGTAGGCTTCTACCGTCCTACGGAACTGCATATCCGAACTGTAAGAAATGACTGTGACTGTCAAAATAGAAATTACAGTGCACAGCAAAGAGTAGGACTCTATAGCGCGCATGAAACATTTTTTTTATCAACTAGACGGCTAGAATTGATATTTGTATCATTTCACGTCGAAAAAGTACGATTTTTACGAATTTTTGCAATCCCGGGATTGGGACGCCGCCAATCTCGCGATTCGGGATTGGAGAAAACGGCCGGGATTCGGGATCCCGGGATTGCAATCCCTAAGTGCGACGGACAGAATTGCGATGACTAAGACCAGACGCGCTATAGCATTACCTGCTGTCGCGCGTAAAAACTGATTTTTATTTTGAATTGCGTAACAAATAAAACAAGTTTTTAAGCCCAACAACCTAGCTTCTTTTTTGACCCAATTTTTTTAGCCCTGGACGGCCGCATAGGCCTAATAATCGTGCAGTATCGCACGGCCAAGCTCATCATAGTTTTGTGTTCAAGACAAGTCTTGTTAATTGTCGAGTGAGCATTCACTCGTGTGTACGTTGCAGAAAGACAGAAATGCAATCAATCGACAGAGAGGGAGAGAGCTAGAGAGAGAGAAAGTAGGCCTAACTTATGGCTATATACGCGTTGTGGAGTCGGTTAGAATGATGCACGGTGCCTTTGGATAAATGCCTCGACGTAGCGTGAAAATTTCGGCGACGGCGACTGATGATGCCGTATCATGATTCTTGCTACAGCGGCGGTGAGGCCTTCTATGCTTTGCTCGTAATCCTAGTTTTTTTGGTCTGCACGAGTCGGGAGAGATCTACTTTAGCTCTGGTCAAAGATCTTATTAATTCAAGCTTCATATATGCGTCGAAAGCTGTTGTGTTAGATGATGTCGTTAATGATCATCTCTGACATCGGACAACATTATTTTGGAACGTGGCGGACTGACGTCAGGGATACAGCATCCTGTTACTTACTGTCGGGCCTACTTGACGCTAGTCACGATCGACAGACCTCATGCACATAATATTGCTGTCTCGACGTTCAGAAAGGGCACCAGCCTATATATAGCAGCAGTGTAGAATGTTCGATCGTTCGACAGTTTTGCTTGATTGCTGATTTGTTTCGTCGAGAGTTTATAGCAAAGTCAATTAACGTTTAGGCTGTGTACATAGACGTACGATAGTTTGACTGAGCGTTTTCGTTTGCTCTTATCTGGAAAAAGTCGTTCAAAAATATCAAAAATCGGTAGCTTTCTCATATCTAATAAACCGCTACCATAAAATCGTAATGCCACAATTTTAGAAGCTGGCCAATGGCCACGTCTTTTACACAAGGGCTATAAATTGCTAGCTCGCCTGCTTGGGTAGTCGATCGAGTGCTGGCAGACTGTCTTTATTCCTGTAACGTACGTTACTGTTGCTGCATTGACAGCAGTCTGTGCTTTACGCTTCAGCGCCTGTTTACAGACGCTTCTGGAATAAAGCAGCCATTTGGTTTTGGTGCGCTGAAGCAGCTTCGCTACATAATGTAGCAAATGCTGCATCTCTGCTGGTTGCATTTATGTTTACACCCATTATCGTCATCAGTGGGTACCAAAATCTGTTGAAATACCAGGCTTGCCGTGGATATGGATATCCATGGATATTGTGCTGTCGCATTTGTTAATTAAACTGAATATTCAAATGTTTTATCTCTATATAATATTTTTCTGTCTGTCGTTCTTACTCTTCATTTTGTCGTTTATTTACAGTCAAATGAATAATCAGTGACGTCAGCACGTCATTATTTTGTTAGCCTAAATTAATTTATTTGCACTATAGCAGCAGTAGGTCTTAATCTAGCTATGGCGCTTTAATACTGTTGTTTGGGCAACAAACAGTCTATCAATTTGTGAGATTATTTTTATTCTTTTTTTATCAAACGGTAACAAAATTACAAACGTTTTAAATTCCTAACAAATTTAATGCTAGTAGGAAGTACAAAAAAGTGTTATACCTGTAGGCGTACATGAATGCAACATGCGTCTTGGAGAAAAAAATCCAAGCAGTTGCTGCGATGGACTGACCGTACCGCCTATATCAGTGAAGGCCAGTGTCCGACTTCCGGTTGCGAAAAGATAGCGATTTTTTAGAGTGACTACAGTGCCATACAGATCTAGTGACGTTGCTATACTGGACGCTAAAATCAGTGCTAGGATAAGATACGGTAATTTGGCGCACGTAAGTGACGGCTGCAGGCAGAGGCATTGCATTCAAAATTGCGGCCAAAAAGCTGCAGATGGGGACATGGATACTTTCAACATCTTATAGGTAGTCGTTATTGCCCTATCCAACGGTATCGTCAACTTCTTACGACGTACTGTTTAGCCACAATACATTTGTTATAGTTAAAAAACGACTGAGAGACGACATATCGTACCCAAGGCTCAACCTAACGGTCGGCTATAGCAAGGGCAATAAAATAATTACGGTAGAATTTTATGACAACCGGGAAATACTTTTCTATAATCATATTTCAATGCAAATGTGTTTTTTACTTTTATTTATTTTTAACAGTTTCACAAAGGAAATGCCTGGAGGGAAAATGGACGCTCTGGCACTGCTGTATTTCGCGAAAATTTAGTGGCTATATGTACGCACAATAGGCGTCTGTGGATATGGGTATGGATGGCAAATTTCATATCCACGGCAAGCCTGTGAAATACTCGACTAATTTGCGCAATATTTGACGCGCTACAGCTATGCTGTTAGCGTCTATGGCACTATGTGTCATCTGTCGCCTGTCCGTCTTCATTCGTCACGGATGTATTGTTGCTAAATGGTGCGAGATATGGCCTAGGTTCCTATTGATCACTAATAGGAAGTCGCATATATAATTGGCTTACAAATGACATGAAAACCATTGACCTTGGATGACCTTGAAGGGTCATAACGTACTATGGTATGCCAATCGTGCGGTATTGTGGATAAACGGTAAGCCGTAAGGGGTCGGCAATAGTACCATCAAATAGGGCGCTGGCGACTTCCTATAAACTGTCAATAATAACAATGTCTCCATCTGCAGCGGTTTTGCCGCAATTCTGAATGAAAAGTTTCAAGCTATAAGTGGTCCTATCTCGGAAACGGTGAGAGATAGGGTCAATGTTAGTATGTTACTATTAATCACTAATAGGAAGTAGCATACGCCCTTGCGGATTACGTAAACATCTTTGACCTTAGATGATCTTGAAGAAAAAACAGCAGCAAAAACTGTATAGGCTGAAGCGCGTCTTTCCTAGCGACAGCTGGTTTTTTGTCTACTACAGAAGACGTGTAGTGTCTAGTGTCAATACGTGGTTAGCCTTAGTTTTAATTATGCCAAACTCTCGTTAAAATCTTTAAAGTGGTGATACGGATGATAGGCCCTAAATTAGGCTTGTTGGCCCAACTGTAACATTTACCCTGCAACAAGGACCAACCTATGACGGACTACATTCAAAGGAGGACTACTGTAATTCGGTAGAATGCGAAATCGCTCTCATAGTTTGTATTCGCCATACTGCAAGCGGCAGCGTAGCAGTGACGGTTTCGCTGGAATTTGCAATTGTTTGTTTTGGCTGGCCTTAATTCTACCCCTAATCTCTTTTTTCCACTAAGTATCTGGGACACCCATCCGTCAAAACATATATGTTAAGAACAATAATTTGCAAATTAAAAAACACGAAAACATGTTTTTTTCACTTTTATAAAAAACATTTGAAAAAAATGCATAAAAAACATTAAACTACAGTATTATTCAAATAAGAAGAACCTTCAATACGCATTAAATTAAGTCAATATACTGCTACAAAACACTCGCTGTGTCTAGGAAATGGACGCTAAACACAATTTGCCTATGAGAAATGCATCATTTTGTACGTTTATGTTTTAACAACAACAAAAACACGACATTTAAAACAGCACAAAAAACCCAAAAAGCATAAAATCATGTTTTTCAACTTTTGTAAAAACACAACAAATATTTTTTTTACATCTATGGTCAAAAATGCGTCATTGAACCCCGCTAGTGTACTTGCTACATGACGTCACTCGAACGGTTTAAGCCTGCAGGGGACACAAATGTGACGGACTAACTACGTAGAAATCTATAGGAATAGGCGGAATTGCTTGCGCTGCAAAAGCGATTCTGTCTAACAGTGGCGTAAATAACAGTGTCTGTAGGCGCCATGTGCAGCCGGGATTTTGCTCAGGCATATAGTAATTTAACGATGTGTCATCCCTGGTTGACACTAGCCCGTTAAAACTTTCCGTTCCATTATTGTGTTTGTGTGCATTCTGCCTAAAAAGGCCGTCCCCGAAATGACCTACTGTGTCGGGTGGGACGTTAAACCCTACTCACTCACTCACTCACTACCTCGTTCACACGATCAAGCTGGCTCGACGAGCTGGCTATATGTTAGCTGGACAAGCCAGCTCGATGTTTGTTCGACGTTTGCTCGATGTCTGCTCGATGTTTGCTCGATTGCGTAAACGGGATATTAATTACAACGCAGAGTCGCTGACCATACCAGACTTAACTCGACAATAATATTATTGGACGCGATACAGCTATGCTGTATAGCGCGTCTATTGCACGTTTGTCGTCCATCTGTCCGTATAACGGATGTATTGTGATTAAGCGGTGCGAGATAGGACTTAGGTTGAATAGGGTCTAGGTTACTATTAATCACTAATAGGAAGTCGTATACACCGGCTCACGATTGCTATCAAATTCAATGACCTTGGATGACCTTGAACGCTAAAATAAGGGGTTTTTATAGATTTTTCTGGCGATTTTTGGCTGCGAGACACATTTCAAGAGCGAATTGCGTCGAAACCAATTGAGATAGACATGTAAAAGCTGCGTATGAAATTTTCAGCATTAAACGTAGATTTTGACGGTTCAAGTCTCGATTTTTTTAGGTTAAAGAAAATCTGCGCACGAGGGGATCGTAAAAGTCGTTATTTTACCGACCGTTGTTGGCCAGTAACTGCTTTCGGTTTTCGCGCGTTTCGTGAGCATTAGCTCAAATTTCTTGTTATTTTATGTAGCCGTGATTATGGTACATACTCAATTATGAACTAAACAATCAAATGTCAGAGCAAATACCAAGTATACTAGTCACGTTAACAGTTTTCAACACATCTGTAGCAATTTATTCTAACAATTTAACAAGAACAAAAAACATGACATTAAAAAGCAAAAAAAAACATAACGAAATAAAAAAAACATTAAAAAATTTTAAAAACATTTAAAAACATAAAAAATGTTGTTTTTTTATATTTTTATAAAAAAAACATTAAAAATGTTTTTTACATCTATGGTAAAACTGTTGCAGATAAACACATACATGTTGCTTACCATAACAAGCGCTTGTGACAAGCTTCTTGGTGGTATCAACATCGATGATGTAACGACCTTGAACCCCCAAAATAGGGGTTTTGGTGAATTTTAGCGATTTTTGGCTGCTGCGCACGCTTAAAAAGTGAATTGCAACGAAATGGACAAAGACAGACCAAGACAACCTGCAAACAGGGAATGCTATAAGCTGTCGCGCGTCTCATGAGCATTAGCTCAGGTTACTTGATTTTTTTCTTATTAATGATTACATGCACCTTTTAGTAACGGTCGAGCTTATGGTACAGTTGTTGTCTGTCCATCGTCGTCCGTCTGTCGTCTGTTACGGATGTATTGTGACTAAGCGGTGCGAGATAGGACTTAGGTTGTTATTGTTCACTAATAGAAAGTCGCAAATTGGCTTTCAAATGACATGAAAATCATTGACCTTGGATGACCTTAAGAGGTCATAACGCATTATGGTATATGCCAGTCGTGCGGTATTGTGGCTAAACGGTAAGTCGTAGAGGTCGGCGATGATGTCAACGGATAGGGCGCTGGCGACTTTCTATAGGCTGTCAATATAGTAACCATGTCCACATTTGCAGCGGTTTGGCCACAGTTTTTAATGGAAAGTTTCAGGCAATAACTGACCGTATCTCGGAAATGGTGAGAGATGAGGTCAAGGTCACTACTCACTATTAATCACTAATAGGAAGTGGTATACGCCGTTTAAGATTACGTGGAAATCATTGATTTTGCATGGATGATCTTGAAAGTCGGTACGCGTTGTTGTGGCTAAATGGTGCGTGATAGGGTTTAGGATGCTGTTTTTGACTAATAGGAAATCGCAGAGGCCCTACGCCCTTTCAAATGAGAAAAAAATTATCGACATTTGATGACTTTAAATAAGCTATCACTGACAACCAGTACGCTCGGTTATCATAGCGACAGCTGGGCTTTTTGTTTTATTATCCGACCACACTTAAGTAACGGTCGAGTTGTTGTCATCACTTGTCGTCCGTCTATCTGTAACGGGTGTACTCTGGCTAACGGTAGGGCGTAGGGGAAAACTTTTTACACGAATAATTAGGCATGTTTAGGCATAATTAGAGTGTTGTACCTGGGCATGCAAAGTTTATTCGGCCATTTCGAGGGAAATATTTTTAAATTGCGGGTTGAATGGACTGGGAGTAGGAAAAATGTGTTTTCAAATGGATAACTGGCCATATATCGGAAACGGTGAGAGCTAGGGCCTAGGTTGCTATTTATCACTAATATGAAAACGCATATTGGCTTTCAAATGTTATGAAAATCATTCACCTTGAAAGGCTTGAATGACCTTAAAAATCAGTACTGCAACAGAAACTAGGCTGTAGCGTATTATGCCGAGCAAAACGTTTATATTGTGAGAAATATTTGCAGAACCTGCGTTCGAAATTCTTTTTGTTTGTTAATCACGTAGCTATTTATATCGTCTGGCAAAATGACCCCGTGCGATGTCAGTTAATTATACTAGTAAGTAAGTAAGTAAGTAAGTAAGTAAATAAGTAAATTTAATTTATAAAGCGCACAATGTCAGCGAGAAACTCACTGAATCTGAGGCGCTGAGGTAAGGAGTGAGGCGGTCCACTAAACATGGCTAGACGTTGAAAAATAGCGTTCATTGTAGCTTTTTAGACAGCTTTTCGTTAACATAGCGTGCATGGAAATGTGTCATCTCTGTCATATCGCTTTCTCTGTGACTGGGAGTCAGAAGCTGGGCTTCGGACGTAGGCGGTACGGTGGACTTTTCCTAGCGATAGCTATGCTTTTTTGTTTTGTAATGGTTCTAAGTTTTAACTCTTATTCTCAGTAGGCCTATAAGCCTATATTCGAAGAACATGGTCGTTTAATAGGCCTATAGGCCTACGTGTTGTAAATGTAATGCACCTTTCTACTGTTAGACGTTGTGACAACAAAGTTTATACAGGGTGCGGCAAAAAAGTAGCCCCCTAAAGTTTTTCGCTGTATTCTCAGCAAACGTTTAGGATTTTAATGTGGAATTTTACAATTTTATTTAGTTAAACCTTTTACACCTAACTGCCAAGCAAAATGTGATTCTGTTGAAAAACGTCGAAGATAGGCCTCTATAGACCGCCTACCGATTTTTCAGCATTAAAAATGTTCAAGCTAAAAATGCTATTCATTTTTCAAAAACCGATTAGCACGTTACTGACGATAACGTAACAGTGACGCTTTGATAAACAGTAATTTATTTTCTTTATAAATAATTACTTAATTATGGTTTTTAAAGCAATCGCCGGCTGCCCACCGGGTTCATCTTCCAGCAGGACGGGGCGCCAGCACAGCAGTGTGCAGCGCACGGAACAGGCTGCGGGCCAACTGTCCAGATTTCATCACAAAAGACCAGTGGCCTCCAAATTTGCTGAATATAAACCCAATAGACTATCGTGTGATGTGTGCAATGTTGGAGGCTTAGTGGGCTTACTCCAAGCTTAATTTATCAAAGTCGAACTTAAGGAAGGGCTTCAAGTTATCTGGGGCAACTTGCCACAAGGACCGATCGACAAGGCTGTGAAAGACTTATCAAAGTAAGGCTTGTATTTGAGCTTGAAGCTGGTGGTGGACACTTCGAACATTCACAGCGACAATGAAATTCTGGCATTTGATCATTGTTAACTGTGTTGTTTGACTTGTTTCAACAATGTTATTAAGGCCTAAATTGGTGTTGTTGCTTGAACATTTTTAACGCTGAAAAATCGGTAGGCGGCCATGTTAAAAAGTGTATAGGCCTAACTTCGTCGTTTTTCAACAAAATCACACGTAACTTGGCAGTTAGATGTAGAAGGTTTTGTTAAATAAAAGTGTAAAACTTCAAACTAAAATTTTAAGCAGTTGCTGAAAAAACAGCGAAAAACTTTAGGGGATTACTTTTTTGCCGCACCTTGTAGTTACTCAAAAGTAGAAAAACGATATCGTGGTATCGTATCGAAATTGGAATAGTGATGTCACTGATGTGGACCCATCTCTATTGTAAAATCTTATTTTGTTACTATTTATAGTTTGTTGTTGTTGCCATTGTTATATTTTGGATTATATTTGTATTGATAACTATGGTTTTAGCTTTTATATGTGCAGTTTAGTTGGGGTGACGTAGTGCAATAATGTGCAAGACTTGCACGGAAGCGAAACCGAAGAAGAAGCGCCGGTGAGCTGCGTAATTTTGCAATGTAACAAGTGTACAATTCTAAAACAATGGGCAACAGGTGTCCGAATACTGGATCAGTGTCTGTGCTCATGGCTAATGTTTTTGTAGAGTTTTAAAGGGCTACGGTTACCACCAGAAATAATAGCTAGAGCTGGTAAGGATTACATTTAATAATTAATTTTACAACAATTAACAGTTAATTAATTGCTAATTTGGATTAAAGGCAGAACAACTCTTGCAGTATGCAGGCAGAACTTGTCTTAAGAAGGACATGAGGTTGGCAGTCACTCGGTAATGGTTTGTTTGTGCCGGAATGAATGTCAGGTATTCGGAGAAGCGACGACAAGTGTCACGGGAAGCGGCGCGTTGTCGACGGACTGCAGAGGCGGAGCTGTTTATAGAACTGAACAGTGTTTTGCCATATAGATGTGACACATCCTCACAACTAGACAAGATGTCAACCGTTCGCATTGCCGTTGCCTTCTTGAAGCTAAAGCACATCTTTTCTGCACGTAAGTTACCCTATATGCTTATCTAACTGCCAGTTTGGAAGAAGAGGCCTTAGTAAGGCTTCTCTGCAAAAGGATACTGCAAATTGTCATACTTTTACAAAAATTGGCATGAACGAAGGGCAGACCAAACTAACCAGTCTAAGACTTGGGACATCTTGGGGGTCGCTGTTTTCTGCCTAAATTTTAATAAAATAAACTAAAATTTTAATAAAATTTAACATTGCCACTCCCCAAGCAGTTTTATCAACAGTATGCTCGACATTTAGGCCAAAATTGATTTTTCTTTGCATTTTCAGTTAGCCTGCTCAAGATCGTTTTGAAAAATGATGAGATGCCAATTTTTCCGCCCTTAGTGACATTCTGTTGCTATGGAAACCAAAAGCCCTTAGCAACAGCCCTGGTATGCCTGTAACGAAAATGATAAGTGTCTAAATGTGACAAATATCACGGCTGTGATAATGTATTCGTACGTATTTAAATACAAGGAATCCAACGATGCATTTTTCACATAGCAATGGTTGCTATGGAATAAAATTTTGCATAGCAACAGCCTAGTCAGCAGAGATATCAACTAGAAATCTTAACTAAACCTTAGTTACCATATAAAGCAAAACTAGTGGTCATAGTTTTGCATAGCAACGGTTGCTATGGACACTGTGGTAACCTAGTAACGAATTTGTTACGACATAATGTCACCCATAACTAACACTCAGCGTGATCGGAGTGGAATAGGTACCAAGATGTCACACTTTCGGGATCAGGAGATGATACCGTAACGTCACACTAGTCACAAATGCATCACACTCGCAGATTCAAGTTTTCTTCCCAATGTATCACAACTGGATGGGTATTAGCCGACAATCTTTGTTGACTGGCGACGCTTTATGCCAGTCATTAAAGTCAGGCAGATTAGCTTAATAAGCTTCTTCACTGGCTTTTTCTAGCATAATTTCTGACAGTAGGTCTG
>Ga0209367_1013599_pt1 | contig 10448 bp, 8 predicted proteins | sample WorMetLIZISLAND2_FD_187412 | JGI IMG/M metagenome (GOLD analysis project Ga0209367, IMG submission 187412) | Marine gutless worms symbiont microbial communities from Max Planck institute for Marine Microbiology, Germany - Olavius geniculatus... ...
ATACAAACCCACGGTATGGAAACCTTCGGTTATAACCTTAGACAACGCCCGTTTTTGGTTTCTACCACGACAGATAGTTTAGCCACAATAGCGACTAGCACGGCGTCCACTGTAATGTCCGATCCGCCCGCCGGTAGCGGTAGCACGGGCGGAACGACTTCGGCTTTTATAAGAGTGATAGAACGACGAACTGGTTGCCCTTACATATTTATGTGACGTGACCCCATTTAACCTTTTCCGCCAGGCATTAAATGATGTGTTTAAATAGCAGCAATGAAGTTCTTTTAACCTAAATCCTATTATCTTTCATAGAAAATTGTGTACAACGAAGGCATATGAATCGTCCGTGACGACTTAACGTTACATCACAGGCGCGTGGTAGCGCAGCAATATTAATAAGTTACGTCTATTGTAATATTTTAATAGTTTTATTAGCCTATCTAATCGTGTGTTAAAAACAATAATGTGACTGAACCCAATCACGTGATCATTCGATTCGCCTTGGGCAACTTTTTATGGATGATCTATTGTGACCATGCGTCTATCTTGCACCGATAGAAAAATATAAAGCCTCAAACTTGCATTTGCCCATGTTAAAGGCCAAACGTTCACTGCGCATGCTCCGTGTCACGTGACCTGTAGGCAGGGGGTTCAAAATGACTACATATTTGGAATTCCCGTGGCCATATTGCCTATTCACTATGCAACTTTTGTAAGACTCCGATGACGATTTAGAGTAGTTTTTGTATGATCATTTCGATTGTTAAGCATTAACAGTCGTAATTTTTTTGACTTCGAAAATGGGCCAAAAATTTGCGGTTTCTGAGGGATTGAATAAAAAAAATATTAAAGATAAATGTTGAGATTTCCCTAGGAAATTAATTCCTAACGAATCACGTCATTCAGTGCAAAAAATGCGGCAATGCTCCCAAATATGTGTTTTCCAGAGCTGGGCCAAAAAAAGTAAAAAAGAGAAAAATAACTTAATTGAACAATTAAGTGAGTAAGTAAGTACTAAATATGTTTAACTGCTCGATAATTAAAGTTATCATTAAGCCTACTTTACACTACAAAAGCAAAACAGGATCTGTGTTTCTTCGAACATGATTTGGTTATTTCAAGTATTTAGAATTTCTAGTCTTGTAACGGTTCGCTTAGAATTTAGCACGTGATAATTTAGCGCAAGGCCATTTTTGCCGCTTTTTGGGTGTTATTATTAATATTATGCTAGGTATATAACGCACGTTAGGTCTTTTACAATATGACGTCCAACCCGTACTTAGTAACGGCTAGCTCTGCATGTTGACTGTGTAAGTCGCTATGGAGTGGAGTCATAGGAGATAGGTCGCCGCGTCGTCGACTGGCACGGACGGGCGACCATGGTGTTGGGGGTCCTCTCGGGGACTGGCTGTTATCGTCGACATCAATCAGACTATTTATCATAAGTATTCTGTAATGCAGTCAAACAGTTACAACAGTTACAGCAATGCACTGTGCCAATTAAACGTAGTTCGTGTTAGTCAATAGAATGCAAGTACAGTTTGTGTGCAGTCCGTCAGTGCGGCACGACTGGTACGGTGCGATGCAATGTCCAGTGCCAGTCTTGCACGGCGCGAGATACCGTGCAGAATAGTGTCGTGCCAGAACGAATGCCGTGCAGAGTCCCGTGCCGTGCGACAGACGTCCACCAGCCCGCCAGTTATAACGTCCAACGGCGGAGACTGTGCCGTACACTTGTGCTGCGGGTCTCCGTGCCGTGCCGGACTCCGTCATGTGCAGCGATCCACCAGTGATGCGGGTTACCGTGACGTGCCGCGGATCACCGTGCCGTGCGACGTCCACCAGTGATGCCGGTCTTCGTGACGATCCACCAGTGCTGCACGCCTCCAGACGTCGTTGTTGACCTCGCCGTGGACTCGCCGATGCAAGCACGTCGGTTGACCGTGCTTCGAAGTGACTCGAGTGCTCGAGTGCTCCCAAGTGCCAAAACACTGCTGCGACGCTGCTTATAAAGCAGCAAAGTGCCGCTTGCTGGATGATGCAATGCCACGCGGCGTGACGTGGCATTGGCGGCGCCGCGGCAGTAACGTGACGTAATAAAAAATAAAACACAATATACAGTAGGCTATAAAATAGGCCTACGAAATTTTAATTTTGTTACAACAACGTGAAGAATTTCAAGTGCGAGTCAGATCACATGTCAATGTAGGAACGCACGACTGTATAGAGCAGTTTTAAGTTTAGATTTAAAGGTGTCAGTAGATACAGTTATGTCAAAAATAACAGTTTCGGACAGACTGTTCCAAATAGTGGGTAAAGGATAGCAGAAAGCACTCCTAAAAAGTTAAGAACTGCTGGACTATACTGCAGGATGTAGGCACCGCAAAATCGTAGCTGTCTTGGCGTCTCGTACAGACGAATGAGTTTTGACGAATACTGCGGTTGCTTAATTGTCAGGACTTTGTAGGTGAGCAATGCAATTTTGTATTCAATCTTGTAACAGAGAGGAAGCCAGTGTAGGTCAGCGAGTACCGGAGTGATATGATCACGCCGGTTCGTTTTTGAGACCACCCTGGCTAGTGTATTTTGGACACGCTGGAGTTTGTCGATGTTCATAGACAAAAAACTGTATAGTACTGCATTGCAGTAGTCGAGTCTTCCGGCAACAATGGCACAAACGACGGTCCTAGCAGCGTCATCAGATAACAGTTCTCGCTGTGACAAAGAGCTTTGATATAATAACGTGAGGACTTGCAAATGTTGTTTGTGGTTGAAGAAGTCAATAAGAACACCAAGACTCTTGACACAGTTAGATGTCTTGATGTGGACCGTTCCGGTGTCGATTGTGTCGATCTGCTGCTCAGCCCGCTGACGTGAGGTCGTGCCAAGTACAACTGTTTCTGTCTTTTTGGGATTCAGGCACAGTCCGTTACAATCCAGTTCGTGGTCAAGTGCTTAGATGCACTGTGTTAAAGCTAACATGCTTCCATCTTTCAGCGCCATGTACAACTGTGTGTCATCAGCGCACTGTGCGTGGTCAATCTCGAACGAACTGATTACCCTGGCAGCGAGTGATATGTACAGGGTAATTTTTGGCAAAAATATTTCCGATACAACTGCTTATTGAATAAATGTTTTAGTTTCTAATTCACCCAGCGTCTGCTTGTGCACTATCTGGGGAAACCAGAGCAAGATAAGTGTTAAAATGAGTGAAAAAAACGTCAATAAATTTTATCTCTCCTAATTTGTAAGCCCCAACAGGGAGTCTATTACAAGGTTTAACTATCGTGCAGCAGTGTGTCCATCAGGTAAAATTTGGGAATGTTTTGTGAAGTCAAGAAGCCAGGATTGGTCTGGAGCAGAACATTATCAATACTGTTGTCAATGAATGGAAAAAGCATCTCCGTGTCTGTGTTTACATAATGGACCAACACTTCAAGCAATTTTATTGCAGGCAGTTGATCAATGAACAACTGGATGAAGTGTCAGCCAAATTGTCAGAAATTAAAACAAAATGTGTTTTTTCGCGTTATGTTAATTGAGCAATCACATTGCATTGAATAAAAAGTGATATTTTGCTGGTTGTGCTTTTCCCAGATAGTACAGAGACATAATGTGTGAGGTATGAAACTGAACAATTATTCGATGTCAAGTTGTGTCACGAATGTTCGTAGCAAATATTGTCAGTTTTTACGTTACAGTCGAAAATGTCAAAGATGCTTTTGTAAGACACAGTGCACAATGGAAAAGTATAGCCGTAGTTTGATCTTCTTGCAGATTGCGCCACACTTTCATATTGGCTGTAGACGTCGGAAGACAAAGAAGCTTTACCTATCGTTTATCCAAATGTCCACCTTTGCACCTTTAACTTCGGCCATATAACTTTCAACATATTGGAATTTGTGCATGTTTTCTATGTTTTAGTTGTCGAGAGTGACTGGTGGCATGCCATGTTGTTTTGCTACTGTCATCATTCTTGTCTTGTTAATTTATAACCCGACTTTTTTGAATTCATGCAGCTTATTTGTAATGTCCTGTATGGCTTTGTAAATGTGATCGAGCAAAGCGAAATTATCTGCGAAATCCAGGTCTGCAAGTCTTCTGTGGTCTCATCTAACACCAACATCTTTGACTTTAATGGTTTTTCTTATCACAAAGTTTGTCACCATAAGAAAAAAAATGGTGAAAGTATACAACCCTGTTTGACACCAGACACAATATTAAACATGTCGGTAAGTCCCTCTCTGGTTTTTAAGCAGCAACTTCAGTTTTTGTATATTGTTTTGAAGACATTAATGTATTTTTACAAATGCCGTAGAGCAGTGATTTTTAACCGGGGTTCCGCGGAGCCCAAGGGTTCTGCGAGAACCTGCTAAGGGTTTCGCGGCTGGTCAATAAAAAAATAAAAAATGACCTAACGTGCGAAATTACGTCAGACCAGGCCATAGAATTACTAAGCCTCAAATACTTAGTTCGAAATTAGTACTTCTAGCTGTACATTTGTTGCATACATTGTTGAATATTTTTCTTGTTAATAGTCTTAACATATTTGCATTGAACAATGAACAGCAACGTATTAATGTTAGCGTTAAAAATCGTTTGTCCGTTTATTGAAAGAGATTCAATTCTTGAAAAGTTTCGCTTGGAACATATAAAAAGTGTTACGCAGCAGCGTAGCTACGCCGTGGAATCCAGACCCTCTGAGCTGCTTGAGGGCTTTTATGTAAAACGAAAAAAATCCAATGATAATTTTGGGGGGTTGGTGGAAGAAGCTAAACAGCCATTGGCGACCGCCTCGAAAGTGTTTTTGGTTAAATACAATAACGATTTGCTGTCTACGTGAGAAATAAAATTGCTAAATAATAGGTTATTGTCTTTTGCGGTAAAACTAAACAAATTTTTGTCTGCTGCTTAGGTGTCAGTTTAAGAGGATTTGAACCCAGATCCCCACTGGTTCTTTGTTCTGACTATTGGGGACATCAGTCCTCAGACACCCTGACAAAAACCTCGCCTACGCCGCTGGATTCATGCATCGCTGCATAAATGCATGGGGTTCCGTGAATAATCTTCAGGCTTGTTAAAAGTTCCGCTGCGGCAAAAAGGTTGAAAACACTGCCGTAGAACTTTAACATTTTACAGTAATTTAATGTGAATACTATCAAATGCTTACTTGAAATCAGTGTACTTAATACGTAATGGTTTATTTCAATTGTAACACTGTTTTATAATACTCGTAGCGTTCGTATTTGTTCACTGCATCACTTTTCTCTGCGAAATCGCGCTCTTCTACCAGTCAGTTACTTGCAATTTTCCGGCATAACGTATCTTTTGGTTCTCGTTCCTTTCGCGTCTCTGCTCCGAGAATTTGAAACTTCTTAACTCCTCAAATTCGTCAATGTCAAACCTTGGCTACATTCAGATGTCACTTAAAGACCCACTACTTTCAGTCAGCCTTTTCTGCCACCTAGCGTCCATCATCTTATGCGCCCTGATTCTTTTTGAGACTTTGGCGCTTTATAAATTAGTTACTTACTTACTCACTTACGTAGTGCAAAGGAGTTAATCATATCGACTCCGATTATCGACTTTTTCGGTCGATATTTATATATATGGATCGGCGATGTCGTCTCCATAGGGGCCCATGCAAAATCGAAAAAATTTGTAGCTCCGCCATTGCCGAAACGATTTTTTTCAAATATACCATACTTATAGGAGTCGACAGTGTTTTAAAACGCTAAAGACAAAATTTCGACATCGCTTTCCTAGCCATTTTTTGGCCATTTTTCCCAAAAATTTGCATTACGGGTATTGGCTAACTTTTTGCCATGTTTGATTTTTTTTTAAATTCGCACACATTGCAGACAGCACCAATGCTAGTATACCGGTATATTCAGAAAAATTGCTAACGTAAAAATTTTTGTAAAAATTAGTCTAAATCTTTTTTCGCTTATAAGCCGCCATGCAAAAAAATTCAAAACCTTGTAACTTTTTTCCATGTTGCGATTTTTCTAAAATTTACACGCGTTTTAAGCAGCAACAATACGAGTATAACGGCATATAAAAAATAATCTCTAAAATAACGTTAACCCTTTTTCGCTATAGGCCGCCATGCAAAGCTTTGGCGCCTCCTAGCGGCCGCATTTATAACGCAATCGAGCTGAAATTAAACTGATTGTTAAATATGACGGCTTTGAATATACACGCCAAATCTCAGCTTTCTAGATTTTGCCCGTCGTTTTTTGGCGTAAGTTTGAAAATCGCAAAAACTGTAGCCTACTGCAGCCGTCGAGTATGGTCGGTCGCCGCGCTGAGTGTCAGTCAGTGTCTGTTCTGCATCAATTAGCTCGCCGGCGCACGCCGTCTAGCAAAGCACGGCAGCAATATTAATAGTCGTGACGACGTCTAGTAAAATGAAAAGTCTAGCTGTCGCTAGGCTAACCGACCGCACTGGTTGTCAGTGACCTTGGCGGCGTGAATAAATTTTCGAGGTTCGGATCCGATCCGATTTCGGGATCCAAGGTCGATGATTTTCATCTCATCTGAAAGGGTATGCTATTACCTATTAGTGATAATTAGTAGTAACCTGGGCCCTATCTTTCACCGTTTCCGAGATATGGCCACTTAAAAAATTGCGGCCAAACCGGGGCAGATGGAGACATGGTTAGTACTAACAGGCCTATATGGAGTTGCCAGCGCCCTATCTAATGACACCATCGCCGACCATTTACGATTTACTGTTTAGCCACAATACATCCGTGACTGACAAACGACAGACCACCGCCCAGTGAAACAGAAAACCCAGCTGTCGCTAGGATAGCTGATCGCACTGGTTGTCAGTGATTTTGACCCTTTCCGAGATTTTTCCGCTTAGAGCTTTAAACTTTCGACAAAAAATTGCGGCCAAACCGCTGCAGATGGAAATATGGTTACTACTGACAAGTTATAAGAAGTCGCCAGCGCCGTATCCGATGGCACCATCGCCGACCCGCTACGGCTTACCGTTTAGCCACAATACATTCTTGACGGGCGGACGACGGACGACAACCATGTTAATAGCTCGACCGTTGCTCAAGTACGATCGGCTCAAAGATAAATAGTGCAGGGTGTTTTTTATCGGCCACGGTGTACGGTGACACAGAAAATTCAACTCGAAGTTCCCGCGGATGGTCGACGTAAGCACGGTTTAAACGATAAATCGTTTACCGCCGGTCAGAAAGTTTGTGGTAACTCGTCGACTTGATATATCCTGTGGATAGTAGTTACCGCAGTCGGCTGATGTAAGTACTGCTTGAACGTGCCGAATTTCCTATAGATTTGTGTCTATAGGATAAGAGGCCACAAGTTCGCCGCCATTTGAAAGACCGTGGTAACTGATAAAAATACATTAGTTAATAGCTAGGGGACCAAGAGACTTGTTAGTTGTAGGTACACACTTAAGATCTATAAAATACGTTTCCCCGATCCAGCTATGGGAAATCGGCTATTTACCACGCAGGGAATCGTAAATATTAAACCGACAACCTATAGTCGAAGAGATAATGACTACCACGCCAACGGAGGAGTAGAGAAGAGTAACAGTGATGTCCAGCGTGGAACAGCTATGTCAGGTTCCAGTAATGCCGTGGTGAAAAGTAATACAACTCGAGAGGTGGAGACTTTTTATCTGATTGTTCACCATGCTATAAAACCGTCTGTAACTACAGACAATTCAACTCGATTTCACTTTATTCCTACGATAATTTTAGCGACGTGTTCCGAGCGAATCCAAAAAGAGAAGTGCGTCAATTTAGCTGTCAGAAAACTCAGTAGCTTAAAGTGACGTCAAAAAGGCGTGTACTTCTCGGGCCTACTGAACCTAGGTCATAGCGATTTCCTGGCTACAGGCTGTAGCCCCAAAATGTAAACGCAATTTTTGACTCCACCTCCAAGCCAACACGAGACTAGGAGGAAACCATTTAAGAAGCGGCGACAATACCGTTTGCAGCTTTAGCCTACCAATACTTAATATTTAATTTCTTTTTAGGCAACTATCCTGGAGCTAAGTTTAGTCGTGACATTTACCTTAGCGAAACTCACACGCTCGGAAAAATTCAATGTTGATATTTTTTATAAGTAAATTGGCGTCCCAACAGCCAGAACGCCTCGCTGTTCTAAACATTCTACTCCAAATGACATTTGAGAATACTTTCCCTACAATACCAACAACCAATTAGTATTGATTAATTTTGCTGTCCTCCATTTACCCCTACTTCAAAGTAATTTTCGTCCGCGAAAATTAAATAAAGATAGGATCAAGAAGTGCACGAGAAAAAAATAAAACTTTCCGTATATTGTCCATAAATACTAATAAAAGTTTGACGTCACGTAATTATACTAAATGTCTTTGCAGAACGTCCCTAGAATTCTAAAAGTAAACGTTGTAATGAGGTCTAAAATGTTAGTAATATTTAGAATTACAGAAACGATCTTTTAAATACGAATCAATGTCTGACATATAACATGTTACGCAATAAACGTCCTGTCCGTAATAGGAACAAGGATGCCAAAAGCATCAAATCTGGCCTCGATAACGGAGATGAAACACTCTTCATGGTCATTGATGTACGCCGACGCCAGTAAGTAAAACAATGGCGTAGCTGGGTAGAAATAGCGTACCATGACATCTCCGTTGACGAGCCATCACAAAGAACCAGTAGGTCGGAAACAACGTACTCAACAACACACCACTCCAAACAACAATTAGTGTGTTCTAAATGCGTAACATTAAAATACAAGACGCGTCTAATGATAATAATGATGAGACAACATTCAACATCATGTAGATAATCAATAAAGTCAAAGTCATTCCTACAGCAATTTTAGCAAGTCTCAAGACAAACGATTATTACTGCAGTGTCGCAGTAAAACGTCTCTCAAGCTATAACTATTAAATCAAAGCAGAGTATGATATAATGCATAAGCACGCGATAACGTGAAACCACATCAAAGCGAAATATCAGTAATGGCTAACAACTACTTTAAATATCAATAAAGCATGTAGCATCAGCAAATATCGTTAAGCATAATAATACAGCCTAATACAGGCAAACAAAACATGAGCCATTCGTCAAAATGAGTGCTTGTCAATGACAAGAGTAACGTGCGTATAATAATTTTGGCATCTGAAATTCGTTTTCACTTACTAACTAGAAAACAAAATTATAAAGCACCTCAAAAACAGGCTGCATATATTGCTATTAACAATAAATGTAAAAAAACTGTATAGTTAATATATGCAAGTTGTCGGCGACAGATCTAAAACAGCAAAAATCACAAACGACGATAGGCCCTATTACCAGCAGAATAATTGACATTAAAGCAATGGAGGTCCAGTAATATTATCGGGGGTAGCTTAGCACGCCGTTACCAATGGCGTAGTCTATTCTGCCGTCATTTTATCAGAAAAAGTTGACAGAAGAAATTCACTGCCTTTACAAAGGCACGTTATGTGACCCCATTTATCTTTGGTAAATCTAAAATGTGTGCAAATTTATGTAAGCATAAGCTATATTGTAAATTTTGTAGCTCAATAATTTTTTTCTTTCAAATGCAATAATTGTAAGTGAGAATTGCCCTGACACCACAATGCAAAGTGTTGATTATTATTACAAGCTTATTTTTTAATGTTCGGTTCAGATCTAAAATAAACTAGTTTGCTTGCAACTATGAAAAGAATAACAACACAAAATGCAGACTAGGTCTAAGTTGTTAGCATTGTGAGCCTGACTGCTGCTGGTTTGTACGTTCGGAAATGTTTCTATTACAGATGAACATTACGTTTGACACATTACACGTAGTAGGCTAGTAGGCTTATAGGATATCAGGCCCTATATCACGTGTATTGGTTCACAACGCACCAAAACGCAAACAACAAAACCCCAGCTGTCGCTAGGAAAATCACGCTACAGCCTATATACAGTTTCTGTTGCAGTACTGACCTTCAACGTCATTCCAAGTAAATGATTTCCATCTCATCTAAAAGGACGTATGCCACTTTTTATCTGTGATTAGGCTTAATAGTAAAATTGGACCTATCTTTAATCGTTTCTTAGACATAACAACTTTTCCGTTGAAAACACAGTTTCCTTACAGCCTTCTGTTTACCCCCTAATTTGGAAAATGTTCCCTTGAATAGATCGCTGAAATTTTGCTTGTGGAGAGCTTCCACAAAGGGATTCCTGCAAAAAGTTTTTTTTCTTATGACAGAACACACTGAGAGATGATAGACGACAACCGTAGCAAAGACGCCGGACAGCACAGCTGTAGCGCGTCAATAATAACAAGAAATTTGAGCAAACCTCACGAGACCCGCAAAAGCCTATAGCATTTCCAGTTCAGTAGTTATAGTTTCGAAAATCGCATATCACTTGGACTCGGCCCATCGGGACCATAATACACATCGGCCATAG
>Ga0209367_1013604_pt1 | contig 10447 bp, 4 predicted proteins | sample WorMetLIZISLAND2_FD_187412 | JGI IMG/M metagenome (GOLD analysis project Ga0209367, IMG submission 187412) | Marine gutless worms symbiont microbial communities from Max Planck institute for Marine Microbiology, Germany - Olavius geniculatus... ...
GTTTAGATTTTGTCGCTATCTTCATTGGTTCCAGAGATATTTGCGCTCAAACTCGAAAGTTGTCGTAAATTGCACCAATTTTTGCACGTTTTTTGCCCTACCAAATTTTAAGGGGGGGGGCGGTGCCCCCAAATTTCGTACTTGCGTTAACACCCCAACCTAGAGCTGCGTCAAGTGCCAAAGTTTTGTCGGGCTACACGCCTCAACTCCCAAGTTATAAGAGCTTATTTATTGCAATTTTAGCCAATTTTTGACCCCCCTTTGAAAAAAATATTAAAGGGGGCCCCAGTCCCCGGTGGGGGGTGCTCTAGTAAAACTTAGTCATTTTCTAGCGCGTGTAAAAATTTGGGGGCGCAACACCCCTTAGGGGCCGAAATATAATCTTCCGAAGTATTCGACTTAGGGTAGGTCAACATGAGCTCTTATAACTTGGTTCGTAGAAGACCGAAGTTTACACAATTTTTTTTTGTTCAACGCGGAATTAAGCGTTTTTGATAACGCCGTTTACCGCTTGTCGATACCTCTATCCAGTTTAGAGATATTTGCGGTCAAACTCAAAAGTTGTCGTAAAACGTACTAAATTTTGGACGTTTTTTGCCCTCCAAAATTTTAAGGGAGGCGTTGCCGCCAAAAGTTGTACGTGCGTTATCACCCCGACCTAGAGCCGCGTCAAGTGCCAAAGTTTCGTTGGGCTACACCGCCTAACTCCGAAGTTATAAGCGCTCCTTTATTGCATTTTAAGCCAATTTATGACCACCCTTTGAAAAAAGTTGTAAGGGGGCCGCCGTCCCCGGTGGGGAGTGCGCTAGTAAGACTTGGTGATTCTCTAGCGCGTGTAAAAATTTGGGGGCGCAACACCCCCTAGGGGCCAAAATATGGTCTTCCGAAAAATGCGATTTAAGGCAGGTCAACATGAGCGCCTATAACTTTGTTCCTAGTGGACGGAATTTCACAAAAAATTTTTTGTTCAACGCCGAAAGGATGGTACTTGTCAACGCCGTTTAGATTGTGTCACTATCTTCATCGGTTTCAAATTTTGTACGTGCGTTAACACTCCAACCTAGGGCCGCGTCAAGTGCCAAAGTTTCGTCGGGCTACACACCCTAACTCCGAAGTTATAAGCGCTCATTTTTTGCATTTTAAGCCAATTTTTGACCCCCCTTTGAAAAAAAATGTAAGGGGAGCTGCCGTCCCCGGTGGGGGGTGCGCTAGTAAGACTTGGTGATTCTCTAGCACGTGTAAAAATTTGGGGGCGCAGCACCCCCTAGGGGCCGAAATATATTCGCCGCCAAACTTCGAAGTCGACCGAAATTGGGCCAAATTTTGCATGTTTTTGGCCCCTAAAAATTTTTTGGGGAGGCTCCCAAAAATTTTGGACCGGGATTATAAAAATGAACGCAGCATCGAGCATCGTGCAAAATTTCGCGCCGATCGGCCGACGGAGCTCGGAGATTACGCGAGGAAAAAAAGAAAAAACCACAGCAAAACAGAAGTCCTTCCGAAAACTATCGTTTTCGGGCGGACTAACAAGGATAGTAAAATCAAAATGGGTGCAAACGTTTACAATGTAGGAGTAAACGGTGTGGCAGTTCTTCATTCAAAAGGTCAAAGGTCGAGGTTTGGGTTTTGGCAGGCTTAAGGTGTATTTCCATTACGGCTGCGCGTTGCGTTGCTTTGCGTCTGATAAAAACGCTGATAGTGTTTCTATTTTATGAAACGCGTTTAAACGCGTTCAAACGCAACTCAACGCAACGCGCAGCCGTAATGGAAATACACCTTAAACCTGCCATAACCCAAACCAAGAGTTGTACCGCTCTAAACGTACGTCACGGGCGCATTGCATATCTGCACTGGGTTGGCATATTTTTTAGTTTTATGGGTATTAGCAATGAACTATAGTTTCACGTGAAACCGGATGGACACGACACACCACAGACTTCTAAACTTTCTGGCGTTTTTATTAGCAACCACTGGGACTTTTGACGTAAAATTTTTACACGTCTATTTATTCGTCCAATTAGCATTCAACTGTTTTCAACTATTTGCGAATAAGTAATAAATGTGTAAAAATTTACACCAAGACCAAAATAATTGTTGCTTACGATATGAATGTCTGTCTTCTGTTCGTAACGCATATCGGGGAACTTATTACACGATTAAATAGCCAGGTGTGACGGCTCTCTGAACGCCACCACACCTGCACACCAAGCGTTGAATCAGGTCATTGCAACAAAAGGCTGTCAAGAGTCCGGGCATAGACCTAACTGGCGAAGACCTTTTGGGTGTCTTCGAAAAACCTGAATGCAGCAGATCGGCACAGATGTGGCAGAGTGCAAAGGAACGTGGACATCGTGGGGGAGTCGTCGCAACGGATTACAGCTGTCTACGAGTGTTGATGATGATGATGATGTTGACGGCTCTGCGTAAGCAAAAATTCAGCGATTTAGTCAAGGGGAACATTTTAAAATTTGAGGCTGAATAAGGGTGGAGTAGAAAAAAACGTGCGTTTTCCAATAAGTTGCCGTATCTCAAAAATGGCGAGAGATAGAACCACGGTCGTTGTTGATCACTAATAGGAAGTCGCATAAGCTCTTTCAGATGACGCAAAAATCATTGACCTTGTATGACCTTGCAGGATTATTATGCACTATGCTATGCCAATCGCGTGGTATTGAGGCTGAACGGTACGTCATAAAGTGTCGGCAATGGTACCGTCAGATGAGGCGTTGGCGACTTCCTACAGGCAGTCAATAGTAACCATGTCTCTATCTGTAGCGGTTTTGCCGCAATTTTAAGTGCAATGTTGCTGCCTGCAGCTATCACTCATGTACGCTGGAGTTGATTGTAGCGTTTGATATAGCAGTGTATATGGGGACTGCAGTCACTCTGGAAAATCGCTTTCTTTCCGCGAGACCGCGACCGGAAGTCGGATGCTAGCCTTCGGATATAGGCGGTACGGTCGGCCCATCTTGACGTTAGCTGAGTTTCATGTTTTCTGCATATTGCTGAATTTAATCTATACTGTCTACAGACTACTGTCTACAGACAGGTAACAGATTGTGTATAAGTACTTGCATTGTGAATTGATACACATGATACTAGAACGTCGGCGCGGGTTCAGGCTTACTCAGTCTACTAATATGACATTATTAGCAGCTTATTTAGTGTGATATATAATCAGGGATATATTCCCTGGATATAATGTACAGTGAGACATTGTTAACGTCATGTTGTCGAATTAGCGACGCTGCCAGATGTAGAGATATTATACTAGATGAAGGCCTATAGCATGGTTAGATATTTTATGCTTGTGCGTGAGTGTAGGTAATGCAGTACAATCCGAGCTTGGAAGTTGTACTTCCTTTCGACACAACAAAACGTTCCGATCCAGGCATGGTGCTTGTTCCGGCTGGAAAAAAATACGCAAAAGACATAAGGTTCTTCGTCGGCGACGTCAACGACGGCGGCAGAGTCACTACTGCAAGAAACTATCTTACGATCGTGGCGAAAACTGTGGCCAAAGACATCTTGACACTGGACGGCACTCTAATTAGTTAGTACGCAATTGGGCTTTGATACTTCATAGTCACTGCGGTGTACTTTAAATACGTAGGCTTTTATATTCCGTCTGACGTCTTTGAAGAGGTCACTTCTGATGGCAGACTGTTCCACGTTCTTGCTGCGGCGACGGAGAACGCGATCGTGGATTATTTGCTAAGTTGACGTTTCTGCAACCGCTGTTGCCTTCCCCAGAACGCTGATATTTCGTTCGTTTCTAGATGTCACCACTACGAACAAATAGAAGAACTAGGCCTACAATCGTTGTTCTCATGAAAGCAACAATAGTTTGAACTAAACTCAATCTTAACTTAAATATTTTGTTAAATTTTTTGTTGGCCATATGCTTACTGATATGATATAACATAGGTTATTAAACTGAAAAAATAAACTTCCCCATCATTATGCAAAGTTTCAAGTATTTTGGAAAAAAAATATTGCAACTGCACTGAAAGTAGCCTATGCAACTGTTCTGACCTGTTCGCTAGATTTTGTAGACTAATGAATGACAAAGGGCACTTGAAAACGTTTGATCTTTCCAGATAAACCAGTAGGCCTATGTTCGTACACGGCGTGAGGGCAAACACGTATCATTTAGTTTGTTGCAGGTGCTCTTCCTGGCTTCAAAAAGTGGATCACCGAACCAGGTATAGGCGACACGATAAACGTGGCAGTGTTCGACGACTACGGTCTGGAAGTCAAATCCGGCTTTCACACGTTGACTACAACCACTGCGCTTGCCGATCCACCGCGCTATTACAACGCTTTTGTCTTCAATCACGGACCCGCCAACACTCACACGTCCAATGCATACCTGGCTGGATATGACTGTAAGTAGCTACGACAGAACGTACGAAATAGGTGTCATGTCATGCGCTTAAGGATGTCCCCATTTCTAAGACATACCCAGTAGAGTTAGCACTTGACACTGCAGCTGTGTGTCCGCCTGTCTGTCTGTCTGTCACAAACTATTAGCCCACACAATATTTTAGCCCATTAAGCTGAATTCTGGCTATAGGCCTAGTGCTTAAATATTAAACCATCTGACAGGCCAGTTTACACTAACTAGGCCTTGTTTAATTGAAAATTTCGAACTTATATCCATGACGACGATATAGATGACGATGATTATGATGATGATACAACAGTAAGTGTTTAGTACACTAAGTCCCAAAACATCCCACACTCTATTGTTCATATTTTAGCCAAATATTAACCGAGTTTTGAATTTTTTTTCGTTGGCTCACTTTGTCGACAATTTGCAATAAGGCGGTTATTAAATATCTTATCACACTTTAACCGTGTCACCGCAGCACCTCGTGAAATATAAATGTGAGAAATAGCTCGCATGTCGGTAAACGAAAGACACTTCAGACCGAGATCGCGGTATGATGGTGCATTGTGTTTGAGCCGTCTTTTTGATTATCTGGCTTGCCTTGCTGGTTTAGTAGGCCTACCAGTTCGTCCACGATGGTCATGTTTTCTTTACTACTGCCGCTCTTATGTCTTTGGTTTTGAGTCAATGTCGACCACACGGGACATTACAGCTACTTTTTGTTTTATTGTTTTAATTTTCGTTTTTAGTTCGAAATGTTAGTGTGCTTTAAACTAACATGTACAGTCTATAAGTTCGTTGCACTGATAAGTGCGTTGCACTGATATAACGGTAAATCCTATCGGTGTGATATGATTATGACATGAAGTGCGTTATGCGTGTGTCAGTATCAGGAACTACGAACCCGATCGGTCCGTGGTATGACTTGACTTCGCCTAGTCCTGAACCAGCTACGACTGCAGCACCAGTTGATGGAGGAACGACAGCTGCAGCGCCGGATGACGGTTAATAGTTTCACATCATTTACTGTACTAACTACATTACTGTGCATCTCACTGCGTCATTGAATAGTTTGACCTCATTCGTTAGACGGCGTTAGTTTAGTCTATTCTGTAGCTGTTATAAGCCATCTTAAAAAGCAGTATAATGACTAGAACTTTAGGCAAAAGCATGCAACGTAGAAAAGTACGATTGACATCCATCGTAAACGATCATTGGTAGTCTTTAATCGAACATAATGAGTGACATCAAGTAGTGTGCATGTGACAGTTGTCTGTGTGCAGCAGCTGTATCAACCAATCACAATTGCCTTCAGCTAACTGCCAATTACACTAATCAGTAGCCTACATTATATTACTAGGTCTGCTGATTACGATAGGAGAAGCAGAAAGTATTAGTGCCCACTTTCATAGAAAAAAGTCGAAAATAGTAGGCCTAAATCTTGTCATGCTTTTTCCGCAGTGTGTCGGGAGACCGGCGTGGTAAGTGAGACGCTTTTGTAGTCAATGCCGCATGTTGCCGTATTGATACGCAGGCAATGCGCAAAGTGTTCTGTCGCGGACAGTCAGTGACTGTAGTTCTTTCTGACATTGTGCAGTTGACGACGCCGACATTCCATTAATCAGCCTGTTGTTCGTGGTCAACTTTACGGCATCGAGCTACAATACTTGGGGCAAGACGATAGACTACAAGTGTTCCAATAACTACGGTCATCAGTTTAAGTGGCGTATCGGTCTGTTGACACAACGTATCAGTGGCGCGAATTCGCTGCCGATTCGCGCAGTCGACGTACCCAAGTGTGCTTCGGCTGATCTCGATATCGTTGTCACTCCTCACTGGAAGATGACCTACCGCTCCGAATACTCACGGGTATGCGTCACTTCAGCACTAGATTTACGCAGTCTGTTACTATATTATCAAATATGCCACTCCGCCATATTTCTTTAGCAAGTGAGTGAGTGACTTTACGCAGTGCAAAATGTCGGTGAGAAGCCCCCTTCCCGAATCGGAGCGCAAGGGATAGCTGGGGTAAGGCACCAAGAAGGCCTAAAAATTAGGTTATAGAAAAATTGTTAATGTCTAACAAGAAATATTTTAGATTGTGACTAATCTAATATACTTCTCGCGCGCATTATTTTCTCCTGTATTCTTTTAACTGCCTTTTAGTTCTTTTCTTTTCACACCGCAACTAGCGGTGACGACAGCATCACCTGGCTGACAGCATCAACCGTGCAGCTGACGTCATCACGAGGCGAAAAGAAAACTATTTTACACTGTGTGTAACATAGTCAATGAGTTATGACATGGTGAAAAATCTTTAATCTTTTACTATGGTTATGATTATGAAAAAAAACTGATATCATCGGTCACGTGACCATTCGACTCTCGGGGGTCGACTTCCTATGAGTGTCTATAACGACCATGCGTCTATCTAGCACCGTTACGGAGGTATGGCGCTTCAAAAATAATGGGGTCACAAGTTTGATTTTTTGGGGTCACGTGACGTCATTGGTCACGTGACCATTTGACTCCAGGGGATCGACTTCTTATCGGTGGTCCGTAGTGACCATAGTGATCATGCGTCCATCTGGCACCGTTACGGAGATATAGCGCCTCAAAGACAATGGGGTCACGAGTTTGACCTTTTGGGGTCACGTTACGTCATCGGTCACGTGACCATTCGACTTCCGGGGGTCGACTTCCTATCGGTGGTCCATAAAAGCCAATATGCGACCTTTTATTAGTGATCAATAGCAACTTAGGTCATATCTCGCACCGTTAGCCGCAATAGCTGTAACAAATTTTTGTCACCTGATAAGGTCATTTAATGCTCTCTGACCATCATATCAAGTACTTTGTAAATCTACATGACTACCCCTTATAGTATAGCAAAGTGTGCGTCGAAACCAATTTCTTATTCGATCTCATTTTATCGGACCCGATTTAGCTTGTGCCAACCAAAGCCTATAGAGTAAAACTATAGGCCACGTGGCCTGGCCACGAAAGGTTTGCAATCAAACCCGTCGTCATACGAGCCCATAATACCTTGCGCCAAAAATGATCTAGCGGCTAAGTAAATGCGAATTTTTACCAGTTAAATGCCGTAATCCGTATCTTTCTAGGTTAATAGCCCAGATTGCAAATAACGACGCAGTAAAGTAGCGTGACAATTTGCTGGATAGATGAACACGTGAGTGCTGGGCTGGACTGGTCTGTGTGTGAATGTGGTGATGTAGTCGAGCGGACTGTTCACTGTGAACATTACCGGCAACGGCTCAACAACTCTGAGCGAAATTGTCGCCTGCGCTCAAGAGTTAGCACTGTACATACGTGATCCGGCGAAGTGGCTGGGTCAGGGCTACAGCTTCGCCAAGTTCCTGGATCCTAATCTGGCGACATTCAAGAACCTGAGTGGCTGTTCGCGCCAGTTCGTCATGGGCAAAGATCACAAGATCACACTGTACGGCAGCGGATGGGTCTGCCCGCTGACCACCGGAGCTGTCGTCGGAGCTGCAAGTCCGCAAGTTTTCACCTCATTTCCCACCATACTCGTTCTTATAATCGCACTCAGCTTCCTGTCTCAACTTGTACTGACCACTCGTCAGCAATAAACCGCTATTTTTCATAATTGACATCGCTGCTTATCCGGCGCGTCTACCCCAACGTCCCCACGTAAACATCGAAGAAAATGCTTCATAATATAAGTATGTGACAATGTTTCTTAGCTATTTAGGAAGAAGTTGGTATAATTTGGGCCAGGCTAAAATATGCCAGCTATCTCTCTAGCTGCATCTAAACCCCCGAGGTGTACTGAGAGGAAATGGTGCGGAGAAAAAAAACAGGAAAGGAGAAGAGTGGAAAAGCAAGAAAGGAAGAGAATCAGAAAATGGAAGACCGGAGTAGGGATGGAGGAACTAGCTCCATGGACTCAACTGTGGAGTAGACGCCCGTGCTGCTTATAGTAACAGACCGCTTTTTATGCATCTTGCCATATCCGCTGTGTAAGCACGCTAGTTAGTAACAACTGTCACGTATGCGTCTTTCATCGTGTCGTTATCTCTGCACTTCTCGACTGGTTTGCACTTTGCAGGCATAATTTTCGTATTTTGGGCGTAGTTGTGACTCAGACTGTCTGCTTTGCACCATGATGTGCACGCAAAAAGAACTTTATATACCGGTATGTATATTATTTTGTTGACAAATGCGTTGCATTACACTGAACTGTGAACTTGGTTTAGATCATGCGCTTAACTATCCGTTTTCACAGAACTCTGGTGGTATTTATAGCAGTAGGCCTACTGCTATTAAATTTTAACCAATCAATTAAACCACTTATGTTATTTGGTCGATATTTAAAAAAGACAACTAGACCCCGTATGATACGTTTATGTAAGCACGTCTACCTGCACTAACAATGTAAGATATTTTTTTACGAAATAGAAAACGCCGTTCATCAATGTTAATCGTACGCTAATGAAAGTCTTGCTATTTTGTGTACTGTATTAGATGCGCAAGTCGTTCTGCTGCAGTCGGCTGCGCATAGATTATAGGCCTATTTCACTTGGCGAGAGGCGGCGTCACGGATATATTATGGTGGGCATGTATAACTATTGGCACAATTTGTGCGAACTATGGCTACAAACGGCATTGGCCACAGCACTTTGCGCTACATAACGTTTGTAAACACAAACTTTGATATTCGGTTCTAAGAAAAGATGATGTACGTTAGGCTTATGTTCGAACTGTCCAGGAAACTGCTTTACCGGTAATTATTGAAAAAGAAGGGCTGCAAATTATCCGGCTTTTAAGGGTTGTATCTCATATTCACCCAAGATTTTTCTTTGGATCCCACTGGGGAAGACTTTTTAACCCCTGGCTTTCGCATCAAAGCGTGCCGCCACTATGCCCTCTGCGTGTTCGAATTTTCATTACGGGAACCGGTTAATTACGTGCCAGTGTATGAGTGTACATGTACAAAGTGTCGGCCAAATTAATATGCATAGTCAGAAGAACATGGGACAAAATGGGCGGAGCCCCTTGTATGGTTCTTGGAAATGAGCGGTGACTCCTGTTTCACTCCGAAACAAATTAATAGAGATAGTCGTGTGTTATTTTGTCTACTAGTTTCATACTGGAGTTCAAAACAACTACGAAAAGGCTTCTTTTTAAAACATCTCTATTTTTTAGCCGGCACTTTATGTGTACATATTCGTTTATCTGTATTTTATCACCGCTGCCATTTATGTTCATCACTGATCAAGTGAAGCTTATGCTATATTGAACGATGCAGACTCTTACGCAGTCACTCAACTTAGCTGAAGCTTGCAGAATGTTTTTGTTAATCCAACATAGGTCGCTGAGTTGAAACCTGTACAACAGCTTACAACAGTCTTTGTTTGTTTGCTTGTTTGTCTGAATGTTGTTTGTCTTGTTTTGTTGTACAAATTTTCGCATGCTGCGTAATAACGTCTAACAGAACGTAAGCTTTATGCGGCCGTCCTAACAAGTCGCATTGCTGGTTTGCCCGTCTTTTTGTGTCCGTCTCTCTGTTCAGTAAGATGTTTTAAATCGAAAAACAAAGGCTTATAAAAACTAAAAAAATATTCTCCTGAACGTTCTTTAGAGCTGGAGTAATTTTTTCATTTTTAGCTCTAAAGCTAAAGGGTCAGGCGGACGGCCGCATGCTTTGTGGCCACTGGATTCACATATTTTTCTAGTTATTGTCACCACAGTCACCAGTGCTGTTTGCATCAGCCTGCGCTGTAGTTTGCAATTGAAGCGTTGGGTGGAAGAACCGCACAACTCGAGTTGTGTTGTTTTTTCCCGTAATTAGTCCATTGGATTCGTCTCGATGAGCTCTATCAGAATAAATAGGCAGTTTTACCACATAAAGAATTTTAAGGGGGTCTATTTTTTGAAGAACAGCACAACTAACGTAGTGACCTTTTTCCACTTCGTTCTTCGTTTGCATATTATTATTACTTAGTTTGCATGTGCGTAGCAAGAGTTGTGTTGTTCTTCCACTACAACGCGCAGTGGCCAGGATGTCTCGCG
>Ga0209367_1013605_pt1 | contig 10446 bp, 5 predicted proteins | sample WorMetLIZISLAND2_FD_187412 | JGI IMG/M metagenome (GOLD analysis project Ga0209367, IMG submission 187412) | Marine gutless worms symbiont microbial communities from Max Planck institute for Marine Microbiology, Germany - Olavius geniculatus... ...
GTTTTCGATGTGTCACTCATTGCACGTCGCCGTTAACAAGTGTATAAACTGATGTTTTGTACATTTATATTTGCTGTTTTAATACAATAACAAAGTTTTATGTTGATGGTCAATTATAAACCATCTGCTTTCCAAGGCCATGAAGACATTGAACCTTAAATATTTTGGGGTCACGATTTTGATCTTTAAGGGTCACGTGACGTCATCGGTCACGTGACCATTGGACTCAGCATATGTGGTTTTCTATCCACCTATTTTTTATCCATCCTTGTAACCATGCACCGTTATGAAAATTTAAAGTTCCAAAGACATTGGGGGTAACAACCTTGACCTTTTGGGGTCACGTGACGTCATCGGTCACGTGACCATTGGACTCGGCATATGTGGTTTCCTATTGGTGGTCCATTGTAACCATGCGTCTATCTTGCACCGTTACAGAGATATAAACGTCGTACACAAGGCATGTTTGTATGATCGTTAGACGTCCAATATTTTCCAAGGTAGTGTAGCAACGCGTTTAGGGTTCGGCGATATTTCCAACTTAACTGCAAAATTTTTGCCAAGTTTAAAACATAAACAATTTTGCTGACATGTTTTATGACTCACGCGATGTTAACTACGATAACACGGCTTTCTCGTTTTATTGCTTATATAGACATTTTATGCGTGGACAAAAGATAAAGACCCACAGTTTATCGCAATGTCGTAAATCTGATTGCCGAAGAGATTTCATTTTACGACGACGTATAGAGAAGAAAATCCTATTCTATTCTCGCCTGATATTGCTCCCCACGGCGCACGTACGTATAAGCCTATATGCCATAGTTGTCTCGTATCCGACATTATCGTAAAAAACGGTCCCTTCGTTCATCTATAATGCACCTCAGCCCATTCGCAGACTTGGCTCTATACGGCTATGACTCGTAACTATATAGGGAGCACGCGGTAGGTCGGTCGCTATCTTTATAGTGACCCGAGGAAACAACAGTCTGTCACAGTCTCCTGGCGACATTGTGCGCTAGAATAAAACACGATGCGTTAATGATTTCGGAATGCTGCAACAGCAAAATAGTAATTGCATGCTAATTACGTGCGGTTGTTAATTTATCACACTACACTGTATAAGATAAGACAAACTTAACGAAAACTTGACCTGATTAAATATAGAAATATACAACGCAATAACTGTTGTGCAAAATTTCGTTTATTGTGTATTTATTGTCCATTATTTCACTAGTTGTTTTAGACCGTGTTCTGCATTTATGGGAGTAAAAATCTATTTTGTCTTTCATTGCACAGTCTGCCGCCCGAGTCAAAAGTAAGATCGACTTTATATTGTATTATTTAAGCCAATATAAACACAAACATTTAGTTTAAACTAACACTGTTACAAAAATAAGACTCAATACTGGTTTACGTTAATGTTCGTTTCAATAAATCAAAAATTCAGTTGTTATTTTTGTCACGCAGCTTTTCAATAATTTTAGACTAACTCGCTAAATTCGAGTAAGAAAAATCGTTTTATTTGATCGAAAGTGCCAAAGACCATCAAAAATAAAGCGGTATCTAGTACTTAAATCAAAAGTTTACAAAATGGCGTAATAAACGACATAAATAAACATAAATGAACGAAAAGAAACAAAAAATGGAGCAGTATAAACGTAGTTATGTAAAACAAGAAGATAAGAAAACATCAACGATTTTATTGACTAACGAGATTTTATTTATTTTATTCGATACAACTATCATTACGAGCCATTTTTCTCAGCATTTTCATTTACTCGCTCACAGCTCTTTCATCTATCTCTTCCCACTGACGATCAAAAGTGAGAACAAGAAGCGTCGTTGAAGTGCAGAGTTTATACAATAGACTTGTCGCACATACGTCGTAGTAGCGAAAGGCGCCGGCAACTTTTCGGAAGCTTTTGTGAATCGCTAAAACTCGACGCAAAGCGATCGTATTAATTATCGTTGCGCGACTGATAATATTTTTTTTTGCTAAAACAAAGATACGAAAACAGAACATGCCTGTTAACGGTGCATTTGAATGGCTGCGGTGTGAATTTAAAATGATTCGAATATTGTTAAGTTTTTTGTTGATATTAAAAAGTAGACTAGACCGGTACACGTTTTGTGATACAATATAAACTTGACAATGGGGCAAAACATAGCGTGCGCATGGGACCTTATAGCAGTTATAGTTTATCGCACCAAATCAAAACAAAAAAAATTTTTTTTTTAAAACATACAACAAGTAGAAACCTAGTATACACGAAAAATTACGAATACGTCAAAACATCCGTAAAAACAGTCGGATAACTAACAACAGTTTAGTTTAAAATTAAAAAAACACTTGTGCGCAGTTGTGAAACAGGTCTTGCAGTTCAGAAAACGGAGAAAGACGCATAAAAGACTGTGACTAATTGACGGTGAAAAAGGTAAAAGAATGAACGCAGATTTTCCACTGATGCATTGACGCAGACGACGGATGGCTAAAGATCGGCTCGCAGCAACATCAGCACTCAGCAGCAGCAGCAACAGCTGCCAGTGGCGTAGCCAGAAATGTCAATAAAGGGGCCTCGTCTCTCTTCTCCTCCCCTTTCTTTCCCCTTGCGTCCTTCCCTTTTCCCCTTTCTTACCACTACCCTCCTTTCCTATTTCCTGCCCTGTTTCCTTTCCGTCCTTCGTCTTAAAAGTAGGACTCCTACAATTCAGCTAAGAGTTCTGGGGGAGCGCTATAAGCCTAAGCTGCCCAGTGTGGTCTGGGAATCAGCCACAGCCAAAGTCAATTTTTTGCATTATAGCTTTAAAATATGCGACTTTTGGCAACAATTTTAATTACTTTCTTTAAAAACTAACCAAATTGGCAAAATTAGTGCAGTTTAAACGTATGCTTATGTCTTGTCCGAGAGATTGGGGGCCTGAGTCTTCTGAGCTCCCTTGTCTACGCCACTGACAATGGGTAATGCTGCTGCATGACAGCCCTTCATGTTATTGTGTTCTCCTCGACAGGCGGGCAGTCTGACTTTCGATTTTCTGCAGCGGTAACTTGCTCAATTCACTTGTCGTTCGAAGGAGCGCCGCCGAATCGGCCTGTAATTTCATTGCGACTGGCACAAATACACTGACGAATTTGCGCTAGAAGTTTTGACAAAACTCGAGTAGACTCTTTCGCTTTACGTATTACTGGACTATAGTAAATTTTCAAGCATTTTTTATATATATTTGATAATTTTCTGTTCGATTTCCTGCTGTAGACCAAACAGTTTTAAAAGCAAGTTGTTTTTTCATGTCGTATGGTATGGTATAGCACAATGTCGATTTGTTTTCAGATAAGTGAATCAGCATAATTTATAGTTTATTATCTTCGCCAAAGTAAGCGTAGAAAAAATTTAGTAATAATTTCTAATCATGCACTAGTTCTTTGTTCACATGTTTACCTACTTACAGACGTTATCCTAAACACATAGCTTCTCGTTTTACTAGCACATCGAGCGCGTTCAAAATTGTTAGGCCTACAGCTAACGCGCTATATAAATTACTTACTTACTTATTTGTTGTTTGCAGTTCGTATTTTTGGATGAGGCATAACACATCAGATATTTATTTTCAGCACAAAAATAGCGTGCTTTACAAACGTCATTGCAACGCCAGGCCGCGAAATTTACTGCATTGCCTAATTATTTACACGATTTCGCTTTTACGATTCGACAATCAGTAATTTTTCTGTCGCAAGCCAACACGATCAAAATCAACTTGCGGATGTATTCTACAAAATTGCAGAATTTGTCATATATATGGTGGAGAAAATAAAGCAGCATGAAACGCACTAGCTAACAGGATCAAATTGATCAAGGCAGCTATACAATGACTTCAGTGACAGTCTATGTCACATACACAGTATTTTCTGACGTTTATTATTGCTGACACCTAATCCATATAAGCTGTAGGATTAAGATAAATGTCTTGCTTAATATACGCGATCCCTTGCAGCTATACTCATCAGATTGAGCTTTTATCCTTAAAGCTTTGTGAGTATTTAGTTTTTATCTCACCATGCGGGATGAGATTGAATCTGTCTGCACACGTGATACATTTTCAAATAGCTCTAATAATCCTGGATCAATATTACAGATTTTGGTACAAAAATCATCATATAATTAAAACCTTGTTACTTTGTGAAAAAAAAGTTAAGAGCAGAGTATACCAGTCGCGGTTATCTTCTGGCAACCGTAGGTTGAGCAAAGACGATATATTCGTAACAATACGTATTCGGCTCATTCAGCGCTCGGGCCTGTAATTACGTGTCATCAGGAGTGACTCGTGTTATGGAAGATGTACGCTTACGTTACAGCGCGGATATCAGCCTGCGTCTCGACGTCTAATTTGACGACGCCGCGATGCGCAACAAACGACGATGAGCACTGAGCAGCCAGTGATAGCCCGGCAGCCACTGATCACATGCAAGTGACGTGACCGACACAGTGCACAGAGCGACAACATTGCAAGTCGACGACCAAGGGGAGACGACCCGAGAACCAGCTGCATCCGCTAGATTGCACAGCTCAGCCTCTGCAACCCATACCTTCCTGGTGTTTCACTGCTGCACATAGACGGCGCTAGACGTTAACATTGGGGGGGGGGGGTAATCGTGATCATGATGCCACAGGCGCCAAGAAAGTGGAGATTGGATATTTTGCTTTCCATCCAACGAGGGAGTCTTGGAAGCGTCGTGAGCTTCTTAGCAGCCAAAATCGAATTCGATTCGTGGTAGGTGGATATTCTGGCATTTTGTGCGGCATATCTATTAAGCAACACTATTCCACAAACGGTTGCTGTTTATTAGCTGGTTAAAATCTGCTGCCTATCGCCGCCACTGGTCTTACGGCGTAAGATGAGTAATTTTACTGCTGTCTTTGATATAGCTGAGAAGAAGTAGAAAAATTGTCCGATATTTCAAGGGAGGAGCAGGTTAGCCCCCGTAGCCTCATGTCTGGTGCCGCCGGTACTTCATCTGCAATTATTTAACTCTCAGACTCGTATTAATTGGACTTGACTACCTCGATCCGCCGATCTTTGCTACATTTTTACCTTTAGATGCAAGCGGATGGCGGATCACGGTACTCGTCGAGTAAGGTCTAAAAACGCATACAGAGCGAATAGAATCAAATGCATTAAATGAAAAAAAATGAACTGAAACAATTCATTTCAGTTTATTTCGTTCACTCCGTACATATATGCGCTTAACGTAGACACAATCAGCAACGGCTGCATGTTCCAAATGCAGATAAAAAAGCAATATTAAACAGTGTGTTAACTACTAAATTCCCAAAATGGTGAAAATAAACTAGATTTATCTTTGACGTATTGCAATAGACTTTTTACACACACGCCGTAGTAGCAAAACTCGCCGACAACTTTCTGGAAGCTCTTGTGCATTGTTAAAACTGTGCCGACTGTGCTTACTTTCAGAAGAAATCTGAGATAGCGTTAAACGTCTAAGGATGATGCTTTACGCGCATTCGTACTTAACTTTCAAAACTATTTCACCGTTGACGCAAACGATGGAGAGAAAAAATCGCATTCGGTATTTTATAGCACTGACGTCTGTCACGTTGTTGTGCCCTATAGATGCAGGATCGTGACTTCTCTATTCTCTACGGACTCTACTGCTGGTCGTTTGACTCCATTCAATCCTTTGCAGCGGCAGCAATCGTGACATTTCTGGGGATTTCTGGATGACTGATGCAAGCTGACAGCGGACCTTTATCAGTCGCTCACTGAGAGGCGACGCGTGACTGTCGAATAGCCTACATGTGTCTTCAAAGGGCGCCGGCTACATTCTGTGTATTTATAGAACATTCCATGTTTTCCTACTTAGTTCCAAGCTCCTTATCAACCCCGTTTTTGCCTCTATCGAGATATGTGGCAAAATTAATTCACGAGAAACAGAAACACAACGAAATATCATATATTGTGGCTAGCTGAGAGCAAGTACTTGAGACCATGACCAGTGCAAACACGAATAATTCTAGACATTTAAAAATGTTTTTTTAAACTAACAGCAGTGATTTAAGCTAAACTGGTTCGAATGATTTATGAAATTAACGTGGATAATGAAAGTTTAAGTTTAACGCCAAGCCTAATTAAGCTGTGTTAAAACAAGACAACTGTTGATGTTTAGAGAAGACTGGTGGTGTACAAAAGTTTACAAATAAACGATTTTTATAAGTTTACCTGCCTGAGTTGCATTTATGTTAAGTAATTAAGTATAATGTTTGTAACGTGGTATTGTTGGTGAAACGTAATTAACAGCCAGGTGCGCAATCACTTGCTGTTTAAAAATTAAAAAAATGACTACAACATAGTTGTGTGTTTTTTTACCATTCGCAACCAGACGTTAGACTTCATCACTTGGTTCTTCTCATTCTGTCACAAACCACGCACACTTTTGTGATAAACCTATATACTCTTTGCGCACAGACCGATAAAAGTACCGTACAATATTGACACCGCTTGATAAAACAGTGATGTAAAACTTACAAAAAAGCACAATAAAACAGCTTAGTTGTAATAAATGTATGCAGTTTAACCAGTTTTTAGACATATTTATGTAGTTGTGCCAGCTATTGACAAGCACGTATAGCGTCTAAGTGTGGCCCAATGTGTCCCGCTTTTAAACGATAGAAAGCAGTGGTGCTAATCGCCTGTAACTTGGAAACTACGACAACTGTCATGACCATTAGGCCTATATTATAGTGACCTAAGCGTAGTAGGCTACATTTGTTTTACTTCAACGAACAATTCTGGCCATATTAATATGATTACACGAAAGTTTGTGCAGATAAACGTTATAAAAAATTCATTCTCGCTGATGTCGTGTTTCGCCAACTGGAAATCCTGCAGTGCAGACATCAGTGACGTAGTGCCAGTAATCATACTGCAGTATCAGTGTGAACAAGTTAATGAAGCTTGAAACCCGCTGGGTGCGACGTTTGAAGTGCCGATGTAACCAAGCGCCAAGTTAAGATTACATTATCCCTGCATCGCTTCCACTTAGCGTTCTGACAGAAAACCTATACCGTAGGCCTACCTGATTGCATCGCTATGCAAACGGGTGTACTAGTTGTCGGGTTATACGCATCCTAGATCAAAAACCGAATCGGTTATAGACCAAAATTTATTTTTATTTTTCAACGAAATTATTTGCGCATTATTCCTCCAGTTAAACTAAGATTATATACTGTTCCGCCTTGCAGCCCGTAAACGTATTTTTTTTACTGTTTTCAACCTAAAAAAAAGATTGTATTTGCCGCAGTGGGGGAAGGTTAACCCCTTCAACGAAATTGCTGACCTTTTTACGAAATCCACAAAATTATGTAAAATGGGGCAACTCTGACCTTTCTATAGCAACCATATTTTTCGCTATTGCTAAATATAAATAAACTGTGATGTGTATCACTGTAATAATCCTAACTTATTTTTTGCAAAACCTATAATGCTATAATATTATACAATTCAAGTCCTAGGACGCTAATCTCTACGTGCATTTGTGCACATGTTGATTGCAAAAATTTTACCGGTCCGCCTTTTAGTACAGTATTGCGCAAAACGAAATCAGAATTCTGACCTATCAGTAGAAAAATGGCAAATACAGCCATGCCTAGGTGTTTAACTCAAACTACTGAGTATTGACTGACCACGTTGATAAGTTGTATCATGGCCATGCCGAACTTGACGTGTACGGTCCCGGTCAGGTTGCGCACGGGTCGAATGAGTGGATTGTACGCTTGTCGCGTGAACAGATCCTCGATCAATCGCATCTCATCCGAACTGCCCAGACCTGAATAGCAACAGGCATAATAATGGGATCTGTAATGGCGTATACTTTGTTTTACTAATCGCTTGACATCTTTTTCTGTGACTGATTTCTTCTGATCAAAGAAGTTTACAATATAAAACCTAAACTTAAACCTAAACTAAACACTTACGTTAAAACATAAAAGAATGTGCGAGTTTATATAAAAAAAACATTGATTAGTGATAGAATGCACGCTGAAACACTCATGTTGCGGGGAAAAGGCGTAGTGTCAAAAAGCGTGATTCTCCGAGTATGGCAGTAAAAGTAACGAATTACGAAAGTTTCCCATACAATATTTAATTACAAACATTATTTCTACATTATTTGTTAAACGCTGATTAAAATTTTAAAAAAATTGAAATGTTAAGAATCGCGTTTATGTATAAAGAAAACGTTTATACACTGTGTCCTAAAAACATCCCCGACATTTTCGACTATAACTTGAAAACCAGTTATCAGATTTTAATAATTTTTGGTACAAATATTTCCGACACAACTGGCCATCAAATGGATGTTTAGTTTCTCACCTCACCTAATGTATGCTTTTGCACTACCTAGGGAAATCAGATCAAGCGACATATGTGCTGAAATAAGCAGAAAACCTAAAAAAACATCCCCCGACATTATTGATCGTAACTTGAACAAAGATTAGCAGATTTGAATAATGTTTGGCAAAATATTTTAGACACAATTGGCTATTAAATGAATGTTTGTTTTTACCTTATTTAACTTTTACATTTCCATTATTTGGGGAAAGCAGACCAGGCATAATACGTATTAAAATAAATTTTAAAAAAACGTCAATAAATTTCATCTATCTTTATCTGTGGGCCCCAACAGCAGGTCTATTACAACGTTTGACTGTCATGCAGCAGTGTGTTTAGCAGATAAAGTTTAGAAATGTTTGTGAAGTCAAGAAGCAACTGGTACAGCCTGGATTGGTCTGGAACAGAACATTATCGATACTGCTGCTGTTGTCAATGAATGGAGAAAGCGCCTCCTTGCCTGTGTTCGCATAGTGGGCCAACACTTCAAGCAATTTTACTGCAGGCAGTTAAAAAATAGACAACTAAATAAAATGGCAACCACAGTGTCAGAAATGTGAACAAAATGTTTTTACGCGTTATGTTTATTAAACAGTCATATCGCATTGGATAAAAAAGTGACAGTTTGCCAGTGGTGCTTTTCCCAGGTAGTGCAGAAACAAACATTGAGTGAGGTGTGAAGCTAAATAGTCATTTGATGGCAAGTTGTGTCGGGAATATTCGTACAAAAACTTATCAAGATCTGGTAATTAATTTTTTAAGTTACGGTCGAAAATATCGGGGATGTTTTAGGACGCAGTGTGATCGTTCTCAATCGTTGATCGCGTGCTGTCGATCGGTCGGACCGGACAATGCAGAGTTATCACTGAGAGCGTTCAGGGGTTATTCACCACGGGACCAAGTGTATTAGATCATGACTGATGTGATGTTACTTGTAAGCCTAGATTTCATCTAACTCAACGCACGCAACGCAAAGCTTTTGCGTACCTTTTGGCGCATCTGACTCGAGCAAGAAAATTATACACCGAACGCAGCGACTCAACAGCCAAAACGCAAAAAATAGAAGCGATGTCTATTCTTGTGTTGTGTTCGTTTAGTGCGTTGCGTTTAGAACGATACGATACGATATCATGTACTTGCAAACTAAAATGTTTTAGATAACAAGAAACCGACAAAAACTAAAATAGAAACAGAGTTGTGGGCCTATTTTAAAACATTTAAAAAATAAACAAACTGTTTAAAATCTGAAAAAAACCAAAGAGAAAAATTAACGATAACTAAAACGAAAAAAAACTGCAGGGAGAAAACAGGGTTGCGTCCGTTGCGTCGGATAGAAACACGGCTTTATCTACAGTACGGCGGCCAATTCTTCGCTCAGTTACGGCATTGAGTCTCCGCGGAGTAACGCAAATGGTTAGGCATATAAGCCATTCAGCTATTAATAACTTTTCCATGTCCGCTCTTTCCAAAAATATACCGCATAAAAGGAGTATTGCTTGGAAAACGACTACGGCTGGATAGTAAATCTTTGAAGCTGTCGAAGTCTGTCGTATTTCTTCGTATAATTTGTTCAACGTAAGCGAGCGAAAATGTAACTAGCATAAGTGAGAGAGACTGCCGTCTATTGCAAATTGTGAGATACCTATCACAGGCTGAACGGTAGTTCAAGCCCTGTGTTAACGGCAACTTCTCTTTCTTATGGGAAAGCCAAAAATTCGACCCCCCACAGAATCAAAACCCCTGATCTGATTAAGATAAAATTTGGCGCGGTTAATTACGTCGTGAGATGACCCCTCTTGCAAAATTTCATGTAAATCCCTCCAAGGGGGGTTTCCCGGCAAATGGGTGAAATATACGCAAAAATTTTTATAGCCATATACCTTTTTTTCAGAAACTCACCTACAGGTCAAACCCTTCGGGAGATTTTTGCGCGCGATGGCTCAAACGACGCGGTCTCGCGCAAGGATGTGCCTTTTGGGGGTTATAAAATTTGAAATTATTATTTAACGTATTTATTCGCAAAAATCGAAAAAATTACAA
>Ga0209367_1013606_pt1 | contig 10445 bp, 2 predicted proteins | sample WorMetLIZISLAND2_FD_187412 | JGI IMG/M metagenome (GOLD analysis project Ga0209367, IMG submission 187412) | Marine gutless worms symbiont microbial communities from Max Planck institute for Marine Microbiology, Germany - Olavius geniculatus... ...
ATTTCGGACCCCTTTCCACTTAGAGCGTGAGTATCTCCGCAACGGATAGAGATATCCAAAATCGGAAAACTATTTAACCGACAGCGTTTCCTCCGGCGTTGGGCGAAAAAAGTTTGGTGAACTTTGGTCCACTAATTTCGGAGATTTAGAAGTGCAGTTATACCCCGAAAATCAAATTTTTCGGAATACCATATTTTGGCTCATAGGGGGTGCTGCGGTCCGCAACATTTACACGCATTACAGAATGTCCAAGTCTTGCTAGCCTACACTCCACTAAAGATGGGGGCTTCCCCAACATTTATTTTCAAAGGAGGGTTAAGAATTGGCTTATAATTTAGCGTATTAGCGCCTATAACTTTGGCGTTAGAGGGAGTAACCCATGAAACTTTGCCACATGACAGGCCATAAGGGATCATTAAAAAACCTGGTGCACTACAGCGTTTCGTCCCGCGTTCAACGAAAAAAGTTTGGAGAACTTTGGTCCACTTATTACGTGGATTTAAAAGTGCAATTATACCCCAAAAATCGAATTTTTTGGAATACCATATTTCGGCCCCTAGGGGGTGCTGCGCCCTGAAATTTTTACACGCGCTACAGAATGTCCAAGTTTTGCTAGCCTATACCCCACTGTGAATGGGGGCTCCCGCAACAATTTTTTTTCAAAGGGGGGGGGCAAAAATTAGCCTGTAATATCAGCGTATTAGCGCCTATAACTTTGGGATGAGGGGGAGTAACCCCATGAAACTTTACCACATGACAGGCCATAAGGCAGGCTTGCCGTGGATATGAAATTTCCCATCCATATCCATATCCATATCCACAGATTTTCCGTGGATATCCATGGATATATCCATGAATATCCATGGATATATCCATATCCACAGACGCCTAACCTGCGTGCATGCAGCCCCGAATTTTTGCAAAATACAGCAGTGCAAGAGCGTTTATCCCCCTGTAAAACATGACATAGATATTCCTCACTTCAAATTGTTGAAAAAATAAATAAAAATTTTAAAAAAACACATTAGCATTATTTTAGTTTAATATTTCCCGAGTTTTGTGAAAATCTACATAATTTTGTTACCCCTGTTTCTGGGGTACGATATGTCGTGTGTCTGTTGTCTGTCTGTCCGTAACGTATGTACTGTGACTAAACGGTACGTCGTAGGGAGTCGGCGATGGTATTATTGGATAGGGCGACGGCGACTTTACATAGGCTGTCAAAAGTAACCACGTTTCTATCTGCAGCGGCTTGGCTGCAATTTTGAATGCAACATTGCTGCCTGCAGCCGTCACCCACCTTATCGTATCCCTATGTTGATTTTAGCGTTCGATAAAACAGTGTCACCATGGCGTGAATAAGACTGTAGTCACTCTGGGAAATTGTTTTCTTTCCGCAACCTGAAGTCGGACGTTGGCCTTTGGACATAAGGGAGAACCTACGGTTGGCACACCCCAGCAACAGCTGGGATTCTTGTTTTCTAAGACGCAGGTTGCATTTATGTACGACTACAAATATAGGGTAGAGTGGACGTTTTTGGAGCGCTCTTGATTTGTACTTCTGTACTAGCATTAAATAATGTTAGTAAGCAAAAAACGTTTGATAAAAATTATAAATAAACTCTCAGATAAATAAACCTTTTGTTGCTTAACGAACAGTATTAAGGCACCAAAAATTAAGATCCGTTGCTGTTATAGTACTGATTAATTAATTTGGGCTGATTAAGTAATAGCGTGCTGATGTCACTGATTATTCATTTGACTCAGTAACGTAAATAAAGAGGAAAATGCAGAGTAAAAACGACAGACAAGAAAACATTATAGAAACACAAAGCATATTAATATTCAGTTTAATTAGCAGGCGCGCCAGTATAATATCCATGGATATATCCACAGGACGGCCTTAATCTCATATCCACACATGGATATATCCATGGATACATCCGTGGATATATCCATGGATATCCATATCCACGGCAAGCCTGCCATAAGGTAAACATTATCACTTATATACAACATTTGGGGGGCACCGCTTACTTGAATTTTGGGTAGACAAAAAAGCGTCCAAAATTCGGCGCGATTTAGGAGAACTTTCGAATTTGACCGCAAATATTTCAAGAACCGGTCATGATATTGACAAAAAACACAAAATTTATCGAGAGCAATCCTTGCTGCGTTGGAGAAAAAATGATGAACTTCTGTTTGCTAACAAAAAAGTTATAGACGCAGATGTTGACCAACCCAAATTCAAAATTCGGAGCGATTTCCGGCAACTTTAAAATTGACTGCGAATATACCTGGAGCAGATTGACATATCAAAAATTTATAACAAACTAGATCGACTGCCATCCCTCCCGCGTTGAACCAAAAAAATTTGGTGAACTGTGGTCCACTAACAAACAAGTTGCAGGCGCGGATGTTAACACACCCTAACGGCCGGTTTCCGGATCTTTTAGTTAACTGATCAGTTAGTAAACCCTTTGTTAATTGTAACTACGATTGGCGGTTAGCTAACTGGCCGATATCGGCCAGTTAAATTTTTGGCCATTATAACCGTTGGTTAGTGCAACAGAAAACGCGAGTTATACAAATGTGCCAGTTAGCACTAACTTGACCGGCCAGTTAAGATCCAGGAACCGGCCCTAAGTCGACAATGCGCGTTTTGCGTATGCTACTGCATTTGACTTCGGGCCACGTTTCTTTGTACCAGATAAATTTCACCCCCGCCCATTGAGTTAACCTTTCAACAGACTTACGGCCCCAGGCGGCCTCACGTTGGGCTTTGCAGCATATTTCTAGTTAGTCCGCCCGAAAGCCCGAAAACGATAGTTTTCGGAAGGACTTATATGTTTTAGCCCAGATGTTTTATTTATTTATTTTTGAACGCGAGATCTCCGAGATGCGTGGGCCGACCGGCGTGAAATTTTGCACGATGGTCAGTACTAGGCCCAATTTTATAATGCCGGTCCGAAATTTTGGGGGCACACCCCCAAAAAATTTCGGGGGCGAAAAACATGCAAAATTTGGCCCGATTTCGGACGACTTTGAAGTTCGGCGGCGAATATCTGCGAAACGGATGAAGATATTCAAAATTGGATTTTTATTACGTCTACCGCGATTCCTCTTGCGTTAGGAGAAACAAGTCCGGTGAAGTTTGGTCCAGTGACCTTGGAGATCTCGATGTTGAATCGTACCCACCTAAAGTGCATTTTTTTCGGAAGACCATATTTCGGCCCCTAGGGGGTGCTGCGCCCCCAAATTTTTCAACGCGCTAGAGAATTACCAAGTCTTACTAGCACACCCCGCAACGGGGGCGGGTGCCCCCTTACAACTTTTTTCAAAAGGGAGTCAAAAATTGGCTTAAAATGCAATAAAGGAGCGCTTATAACTTCGGCGTTAGGGGGTGTAGCCCGACGAAACTTTGGCACTTGACGCGACTCTAGGTTGGGGTGTTAACGCAAGTACGAAATTTGGGGGCACGCCCCCTTAAAATTTGGGAGAACAAAAAACGTCCAAAATTTAGTACGTTTTACGACAACTTTCGAGTTTGACCGCGAATATCTCTGAAACCGATGAAGATAGCGACAAAATCTAAAAAGCGTTGACGAGAACGATCCATTCGGCGTTGATCAAAAAAAATTGGTAAAATTCCGTCCACTACGAACAAAGTTATAGGCGCTCATGTTGACCTACCCTAAGTCGACAATGCGCGTTCGGCGTATTTCAATGCATTTGAGTACGGGCCACGTGACTTTGATGCCGGGGAAATTTTACCCCTACCCCTAATTTTCCCCCAGTCGGACTAAGAGCGCCGGGCGGACTCACGTTGGGCTTTGCCCCAAATTTCTAGTTTTGTTTATAAATTATTACTAAATTATCATTCTTTTAAAGAAATCGCTGGCTGCTTATCGGATTCATCTTCCAGCATGATGGCGCGCCAGAGCACACAGCGCGCAGCGCACAGAACTGGCTGCGGACCAACTGTCCAGATTTCATCACAAAAAAACAAGTGGTGTCCAAATTCGCCGAATATAAATTCAACAAGATAATGTTCATACGAACACTGAGTCTGTCCAATGCCTCTGTAAAATAGAGTAGGTCTAATTACTTCAACAAATGAGCAGTTAAGCATGTTTAGTAGCGTTGGCCGGGCCACATCATATTTCTCTTACGCAAGCCGAGTTATAGCCCATTACGTCCCAAATTTCGTTGCCATGGCAACGGGGGTCGGTCGGGGAAAAATGCAATTGGCAGCATTCGATGGCCCATACCCGAAAACCCTCTATAGGCGCAAAAATTTCGCAAAAATCTCTTACGCAAGCCGAGTTACAGCCCATTATGTCCCAAATTTCGTTGCCATGGCAACCAGGGGAAGGGGAAGGGAACGGGGAAGGAAAATGGTGAAGGAAAAGGGGAAGAAAATGGGGAAGCGGAAAGGGAAGGGGAAGGAGAAGGAAAAGGGGAAGGAGAAGGGGAAAGGAGGCTTTTCAGATTTATCACTATCGATGACCTTGAACGACCTTGAACCCCCAACATAAGGGTTTTTAGTGAATTTGTCGCAATTTTTGGCTGCAGAGCACATTTCAAAAGTAAATTGCGACAAAATGGCTAGAGATAGTGTTAGCTGAGTGGCTGGGTCACATCCAGTAATTAGGCCTACTTAGACCATGCGACAACTTAATTTTCGTAGCTAGCGATTTCTATGTTGTTTATGTAAAAACATGTTTAGTCGCGTGTTTATCAATGTCGTTCAGAAATCAGGATTATTTTCTTTTTGTTGCTAATTAGAAAATATTCGTACAAACCAATAGATGGAGCCAAACAACCTGCATACGAAATTTTCAGCATTCAACGTCGATTTTAGCAGTGTAAGTCCCGACCCCTTAGGTTCAAGGAGGCCTAGCAGGCGGGCGTCAAATAAGGGCACCACTCTCAAAAGTGGTTATTTTACCTCTGTTGACATGTCTAGCGTAAACAGTTAGAGATAGACACAGACATGCTGCTCATCATAACAAGCACTAGTGACGAGCTTTTGAATGGTGTCAACATCGATGATCTTGAATGACCTTGATCCCCCAAAAAGTGTTGTAGTGTTTTTTTCGCAATTTTCGGCCGCGACGCACATTTAAGAGTGAATTTCCCCGAAATGGCTTGAGATAGACCTGGACAATCTGCGTATATAAAGTTTTTACGCTCGAAAACAGCTGCTACTGCTTTCAGCGCGTCTCAGCCATCGCAACTCTGTCTGTTCGTCCGTCTGTCACACGAGTGGATCAGTCAAAAACGGTGCAGGCTAGGATCCTCAAATCACCACCATCGGGTGCCTGGAAGACTCTAGTTTCAGGAACCGTAAAGGTTTTCCATAAATTCGAAGGGGATCACCCCGAACGAGGGCGCTAAATGAGAGGGCAGTGCGTAAAATTTGCTATTTTTGGCCAATAAGTCACTGTATCTCAGTAGGTGCGAGATAGGGTTTAGGTTACTATTAATCACTAATAAGAAGTCGTACACTGGCTCTCGATTGGCGCCGAATTCAATGATCTTGAATGACCTTGAACGCTAAAATGGGGGTTTATGAATTTTTTTGGCGATTTCGGGCTGCGACACAAGTCTATATCATTCACAAGTTGGTGCCACGTTACTATCGTTATGCGATCTAGATAGAGAATTTGTTATTTGTATATTAACTTAACGTGAACCGGAACTGCTATAGGCTTTCGCGCGTAGCTCCAATTTTTTGTTAAGATAGAACGCTCATTTTTAACAATTAAGTTTCGACCTCCTAAATTCAGAAAGTCTTCCGCACGGATCCTTCAGATTTGATTACTTTTTCAAGACTCATTGTTATTTTATTGCACGCTTTAGACTGATTGTCCAAGTGGTAGAACCGCTACTGTCGCGCGTTACGTGAGCTTTGCTTAAATTATTTGTATGTATTTATGGCGTTGTATCTGTTTTGTGATGCTCCTTTGTTACTTAGCGCTGGCAATTCCGTTTTCGTGAACTTGAGTATAATATTATTAATATTGCGGTAAGGAAAACTGCATTATAACAGTCTGGTTATGAATGATAAGCAGCAGCGCCCAAACGAAAAAGTGATTATTATTAGTAAAAGAACCGATTAATTGTCATCATCATTTGTATTTGCTAGCGTAAACAAATATAACAACATGTACAAAGTAATCGATAATGGCAGTACAACAGGACAGCGAACTTTGCAGTAACATTAACAGTTGGCCTGACATAAGAATTACCAGTGTATAGCATTGCTTGCTGCATTGCAGAATTATCATCGACACAAGCAACAACGACAAGATCACCTACGAAAACAACAACAAAAGTTCTAACAAGTACGACTTTTACTGTTACTACTGTCAAGTATATTAGCGCCGGTTCGTGCGCGTTGTTACAGTAAAACTAATATGTAATTATCGGACTTGCTAGACAATCCTAAAACCCAATTAAATCGGCTTAAACATTATCCAGAATTCTTTTTCCAGTGCCGTGATTGCAACTCTCGGATCCTCCAATTGCGACCAGATTTTACGATCCCTTCACTGTTTCACAAAGTTCAGGAATGCATTGAACAAAGTTATCAACATCACATATAAACTTCTGCCGTTCTTTAGTTCCCAATATGTACTGCGACAGAGCCGGTCGACGGCTGATGATGGACCGGGCCCCGTCGAGAGCGACGCGCCTCCAGATGAAGCGCAAGAAGGAGACGGTTGTTTTCTAACGAAACGTTTTCTTATCTTAACTCAAATAACTCAAAACACGTAGATGACGACGACGATTTCTAATCGTAGCAATTACGTAGCGAACGCCAGTAACCTTAAAGACACGTGTCAGTTCGCCACAGCGTTGTTGACAGAAGACCAACGCGTGAAGAACCCTGCACAATGGCTGTGCCAGTATATATACATCCCGTGACACAAAGAGGATGACTGGACGCGGCTGGAGAGGCTGGGAAATTTTGATGACAAAGACCTGGGCTGGAAACTTGACATGAGTGCGTTGTTGACAACTCTAAGAACCGCTTAATATTCAGAGAAATGACACACGCGCCAGCTGCCCAGCAGCGCAGCCAGCGCATGGCCTGTTATTTCAACCGCCAAGCAAAAGTTGATTTGGTTAAAAAAGGACGAAATTATCAACTTTTTAACATGACCGCCTACCGATTTTTCAGCATTAAAAAATGTTTAGGCTAATACACCAATGCAATAACATCGTTGAAACAACACAGTTAGGCCAGAATTTCATTGTCAATGTAAATGTCCGAAGTGTCCACCGTCAGCTCCAAGCTCCAACGCAAGCCTTCAGTCGCTTACTTTTAGAAGTCTTTTACAGCCTTGTCGATCAGTCCTTGTGGCAGGTTCCTTGACTTTTGCAATTGTTTTCGGCTTTTGTTTTAAGCTTGGAGTAACCCTCCAACACTGCACCTTACACACTATAGTCCAGTGGGTTTTTATTCGACAAATTATGAGGCCACTGGTCCTTTGTGATGAAATCTGGACAGTTGGCCTGCAGCCATGTTCGGTGCGATGTGCGCTGTGTGTGCTGGCGTGCCGTCCTGCTGAAAGATGAACCCGGCCGGCAGCCAGCGCTTCCTTTAACAGAACGATAATTAAGTAATAATTTATAAACAAAATAAATTACTGTTTATTCGAACGTCACTGTGACGTTATCGGCAGTAACGTGGTAACCGGTTTTTAATATTTAAATAACATTTTAGCTTGAACATTTTTAATGCTGAAAAATCGGTAGGCGGCCATGTTAAAAAATCTATAAAACTTTGTCGTTTTTCAACGGAATCACATTTCACTTGGCAGTTAAATGTGCATCGTCTCAGTAAATAAAGCTGTAAAAATTCACATTAAATTCTCAAACGATTGCTGACAAAACAACGAAAAACTTTAGGAGGCTACTTTTTTGCCGCACTCTGTACTTTGCTCAAATGCTGTATTTTGTGTGATTTTTGCAATTTGAATATTTCGTGACACTATCATTTGTATACAGGCTGCCAGCGCAGCTTTACTCGACTTAGCGATACACATGATGTTTATGGCACATTGCAACCAAATGTCGCCTCGTTCAACGAATGTCAACAGGCGTGTCTATCATCTGACCCTCGTTGTGTCGCTTTCTACTTTCGATCGAGTGGTGTAGTGCATTGTTACTTAAGCACACATTTTAATTACTTATTCTATGAACCGAAAGTAGCACATTATAAACTCGTCACTCGCTGCAGCACCACACCGGGTGAGTGTACTGTCTTTCTCAATGTCTGTACTCTGTAAACATACTGTGGTCAGATTATCTAGATTTTAACGTAGACCGATACTCTGTCTCAGTAAAGATTTAGACCCCATATTGACAACACTACAATGGACTACATTGGATTTAACACAGATTTAAGCGCAATTGCTGATAAAGGTATAGGCTATTCATACCTTATCGCACTACATATTTAGCCTATAGGCTTATATGCACTAAGGGCGTATTACGCTGTGCAATAGAACACCATGGGAAATCGTAAGCTCATCTTTTCGTAGATTGACCGACAGTGACAACACGTAATCTCTCCGGTGGGTATAGGTCTGCTTCTGTTGTTTATTTGAATTTTTTACTTTGTTACTTGGTTTTTCGTATACTTCTTGCAATAGTTTTAGTTCTCATGTTTCATGCACCGTTTTTTGCAACAGCATGTTGGCAGTTAGTGATGAAATGCGTAACGTAATCTTTTTGTGATGTTTGCTATTATCAGTATGTTAGTCACTACAGTTCGTTACACATGTTTATTTAGATACAAATCGGTAATATTTCGAGTTTGTTAATCAGTGTATAGTTACCCATTACAACGGTAATTGCTGTAATAGCCTATGCCGCTTGACGTTGTTCAAACAGAGACAAACTGTGACGACGGACTTGTGTACAACTCGACATGTTACAAGATTAACAGAGAACGAGTCAACTGGTTCACAGCAGTCAACCGATGTCTATCTGACAAAGGCAGTTTGGCCGTCTTCGATGATAATGCCCTCAAATATTTTGCCAGTTCTCTACTGACAGAAAATCTCTGGATCGGACTGAGCAAGCATACATGGATTTGGCCAGATGCAGGTTTGTTCTGTAGTCATACACGTAAACTACTTGATAGCGATTATATTTGTGTAGTTTAACTCTTGTTTTTAGTTGTTATGACTGACGTTAATGAAATTATTACCTCCGCCAAGGAGGTTATGTTTTTGCCGGTTTTTGTTTGTCTGTGTGTGTGTATGTGTGTACAAGATAACTCAAAACGTTGTGCACGGATCTTTCTGAAATTTTGAGGGCATGTCTGGCATGGCATAATCTACAGGTGATTAAACTTTGGGGCTGATCCGGCAGGAATCCTGGATTCTGGATCACTTTGAAATTTTCGTTACCATTGCGTTAAAGGGGGCATACGGGAACCGCTGGCAAAGCGGCAGTGTATCCAATCACAGTTTTTTAGGTCACGTAGAACTAGGTCACTGTGGAAATGCAACTATAGTTTGAAACGCGTAGGCGAAATCTACATTACAATCTGACAAGCACTTGGCGGAGGTACCTGCGAGCTGTGATTACTTTCTAGTTCACGAATGTTTTTTCGACATGATTGCATTGTTAACAGAGGAAAATGCCTAATAAAAACATGTTTAGAAAACCAGAATTTAGGAAGTTTGTAGCATTTTTTGTAAATTTGCCTTTTGTTTGGGTTGTCCAAGATTTGCAGTAAACGGAAAACACATAAATAGGCTCGTTTATTGTTAGCTAATTATAGTGTCACGTTCGGTTGTTGCTTGCCCTTTTACGACAGTTTGATTTTTTTGTGATAAAACGTTTTTTATTGTGGCAACATGGGCGACTGTTGATCTGACGCTAATTCGGCTGACACTGTCGAGTTATATTAAGATAGGGTAAAGTGACCAATTAATGGCCATGAAATTTTTTCACTCTGGCTGTGAGTCACAGCTGAAAACATTTCATTATGCTGTAGCACATACGTGGAAAAAATATTAAAATTGCTTCAAAATGCTATTAACATAATTTGTAGAGGTTGAACTGTGATAAAGTTATGATGATAAACAGGCAAATTTGGCAAAAGCACCATTTAATGGCATTCCCCATACTATTTAGTGGCCACATACACACCATTTATTGGCCAGTGGCCACAAAATGGTACATGCAGCCATTGTAGCCAACAGGTAATAGCCTAAAATTATATGAACACTGAAGTCTATAGGCTGCTTCATTCACTTTTGCAGCTGTTTAATGCAGGTACAGACTTATGTCTTTATGAAGTCAAACTAAACTTATTTAATGTGGTCTCTGCTATTGCAAAACAACATAGAAACACAACATAGCAAATACAGTAAGTCATGCATTATATAATGTATCATTCCAACCACAGACATTTATTT
>Ga0209367_1013607_pt1 | contig 10445 bp, 6 predicted proteins | sample WorMetLIZISLAND2_FD_187412 | JGI IMG/M metagenome (GOLD analysis project Ga0209367, IMG submission 187412) | Marine gutless worms symbiont microbial communities from Max Planck institute for Marine Microbiology, Germany - Olavius geniculatus... ...
TTTTTACCCTTTCGTCGTGCTTTCTCTGCTATCAGTCTCAGGGCTAGGATCTGCTGTACTGTACTCCTGTCTTTGCGAAATCCTGCTTGTTCGTCCGCCATGTGTTCTTCTATCTGTGACCTCAGTTAGCCAGATCCGCAGTGTAATAAAGACCTTTCTGGACGTCGTAGAAAGTGCTCGACTGGAACGCTGGACGTTTCAGGGCAACGTTGACATCGAGGCGAGCATCCAGCGACACTACAGACGTCAAAATAATAATCTTACTGCGTCTGTGCTAAACTAATTAAAACGTACAGTGTGCATTATAATGTTGGCAAATAACTGATCGCAAACAATACGCCTACAGCACGGCGCGATTGTTAATAAATTGTGTTTTCCAAAAGCTGCATGAGCTGAAATATTTGATTTATTGCATGAGGCGGATATGCATCTACTCTGTAGGATGGCCAGCAATAAGAAACAATACATTCATCAGTTATTACCGTTAGGCCTAAAACAATTTTCTCTCTTTCAAACGCTGTATTTTTCCTTGCCACATTGTTATTTTGTTTTTTCTTTTATTTGTTCATTAAATTTACTTGCAATTTCGCAATGTTTGTGTCGTAATTCTCTGTTTATTGCCTACGGCGTTTGACCGTTGAGGAAAAGCGACTTACTTACTTAAGCACAAAATAATTCAACCGACCTGCGAGTAAAGTTAGTAGCAGCAAGATTTTCACCTCCATCGCCATCCTCACTTATGCACGGTGTCAACTGCACGTAGACCTAATTGTAAAGACACTGCGCTACGCAGCGACGGACCGGACCGTCGATATAATGACCCAAACATTGAGTGACACAGAACAACATCGTTTATCTTACTACACTGTGAGGCATAAAAACACACCAAATTTTTTTGCCATAACTTGAAGAAGGGTTATCCAATTTTAATAATTTTTAATACACTTATTCCTGACACAACTGGCCATCAAGTGGCCGTTTAGTTTCCCACCTCACCCAACGTCTGCTTCTGCACTACCTGGGAAAAACAGAACAAACAAAATATGCATTAAAATCAACAAAAACTTTATAAAATTTCATCTTTCCGGATATGCGGCCACCAACAGCCAATCAATTTAACTGTTGTGCAGCAGCACGTCTATTAAATAGGCTTAATTACATTCAAGAATATTGATGAATTCAAGAAGCGACTGGTGAAGTCTGGATTGGTCTGGAGCAGAACGATATCGACGCTGCTATCAACGAATAGAGAAAGTGTCTCCGAGCCGAGCCCATGTTCGTGAGCCAACATTTCAAACATTTTGTAGGCAGTTAAGAATAAACAATTAAATAAACTATTAGTTAAAACGATAAAAATATAGATAAAATGTGTGTTTTGTGTGTTGTTTTGATTATGCCACAATACTTAAGTGGTTAAAAATGCAATATTTTGTTCGTTTTTTCCAGGTAGTGCAACAACAGACAATGGGTGAGGTGGGAAACTAAGCACTTATTTGATGGCCAGTTGTATCAGGAATATTCTTACGAAAACTTATTAAAATTGGATCACTTTTCTTTAAGTTATGATGAAAAAAATTCGATGTGTTTTTTATGCCTCACAGTGTATAATGAGCGGAAAGTCTGTTTGTTTAGCCTATCTGTATGTATCTGTATCATACCCCTCTGGTGCCTACTGTGCTGCACGGTCGAGGACCGCTTGCTCGATGCCATGCCCTTACTTATTTATATCTAAGCCATTCATTTTGCGACGTTCGTTCTCTTTGTAACGTACCCGTGACAGTATTGACGTTTTCGGCAACAAACAAACACAGAGGAAATCTGACCGACCCGCAAATAAAGGTAGTACGACGCTAAAATTAACCTTTAATGCTCTAATGGGGAAAAAACATTTCCCCGCTACCCAAAAGGGGACATTTCCCGGTCCATTGTTAACTTTGAAGTCAACTCACGGTCCTACCGAGGGTATTAACATTGATGACCTTGAACAACCCTGAACCACCAAAATAGGCAGTTTATAGATTTTTTAAGACTTTCGGCTGCGGAGCACACTTGAAGAGTGAATTGCGACGAAATGGCTGGAGATAGACCAGAACATAGCATACGTCGTAGAACGTAGATTTTCACCGTCTGAGTTTCGACCTGCTAGGTTCAAACAGTCCTTCATACGGAGGTCTCCAATTTGGGTATTTTTCAAAACGAATTATTATTTTATTGCACGTTGTACACTGATTCCCCAGCTGGTGGCACCACCGATGCTGTCGCACGTCACGTGAGTTATGCTCAAATTACGTGTTTTGTTTTCAAATAAAGATTCCCTAAGATACAGACTGATGAATAGACATACACACAGACGATTGAGCAAGCAAAATCAGCAATGCGTCCGCATAATAAAATCACGTTCAATTAAGTACGAAGTTTGATTAATTATTTGCAGTTTTTTATTTGCTCATGTATTTAAAGTGTGTGATGGATAGTGTGAATTTATGATGACAGTAAGCGATTGCGACTCATCAAGGTGTGCAGAAGCCACTACAGGTAGCCGACAGGTGAGTGACGTCAAAATGCGAGCGCTGCGGGCGCAGCGTGCGACAATAGGCATAACAGGTGCGCCGGCGAGCCAGCCAGCCCGCAGCGCTGATACCTGGCTGAGATAGCAAGATGGCGACAACCAAAACAACAACTAATCATCGTCAGCGTGACACCAACTCTCCGGCTGATGCTGGCGATTCGTCGTCGGCGATGGACAACCTGCTGCTCTGCCCGGTATGCAACCACGAGTTCAACGCTCCCAAACTGTTGCCGTGTCTGCACAGCTTCTGCTTCGAATGCCTCGAGTCCAGCCTGGCCCAGTCGCAGATTGGTCCCGGCCAGGCGTTCCTCTGTCCGCTGTGCAAGACCCAGTGCGTGGTGCCGCCGCGTGGCGTCCGAGCCATGAAGAGCAACGTTTTTCTCGTCACGCTGCAGGAGTTCTTTCACAACAAGACGCTGGACCCGGACCAGGAGTGCGAGACGTGTGACAGTGCGCGCCCGGCGCGGAAGAAATGCATCGAGTGCACCGACTGGATGTGCAACCAGTGCTGCGCCATGCATCTCAAGGTCAATATCATCCACACACGCTTGACTTTTGTGATTCGTAGACATGTTCAAGGATGATTTTGTTTTTATTAATTTGCGTTTGTGTTTTGATCTGTTTTTGTAGATGGGCACTAGTTAGTGGATGTACTCTGTCTGCCTCTGCGCTTGCCTTTGACTTTCGTGCTCTGTTGTCTATTCTGCTGTCACAGATGATGTTTCGCCCCCTCGTTGATTCGCTGCCTCACCTATAAACTTTTTGTACGTGTTCAGCAAAATAAAATGTTGTGCGATTGTTTAGTTGACTTTGTTGAATTAAGCCATTGCAGCATTCGTTTTGGTGTTTCATTAGGTTTTAGCGGCGGATTACGGATTTGTAGGGCTACACGTATTGTACAGAGATCACCGTTTTTTCAGGATACGGCACTTAACAAAACAAATAAAACCAAACACGAAAAGCCTTCGTTTTGAGAAAAGGGAAAAATTGAAATGATGTGAATACCCATAATTTCCTCTGTCAGAAATTTGCAGTGTCTGTTATCATTATCGTCAGCAGCAGCAACGCTACGCAATCATATTATGTTCACTGTGAGTGTGAGGGTTCGTTTTGTAACGCAGGTAAAGCTAACGAAAGACCATCATCTGGTGACTACGGCCGAACTGGAGAGCGGTAAATTCGACGCAATGATCAAAGAGAGCTTCGAGCCGCTGATGTGTAGCAAGCATGGCGAACCTTTGCGTCTGTACTGCACTGAATCTTCGTGCAGCGCGCCCATCTGCACCGTGTGTAAGACGACGCAGGGACACGACGGACATACAGCAATCGAACTCAATGAACAGGTAACTAATAACGACGGTGACCGTTGTTTCACAGATAAAGGCGGGTACAGAGCGACTTAACTGAACTGAACTGACATGGTTTAGATTTTGAAGAACCGACCAACGGGCAAGCAGTAACAAGCATGCATGTTACAGTAGGCACCGTTTAACAGCGTCGGCGAGTACGTGACTACGCGCACGTACACGTCAGCCAATGACCAGTGGGCGAACATTTTTACCATCTAGTCGACAGTCCCCCCCCTGATTGCATGAACCCATTTTAGGCCACGCCCGTCGCCTATGACTCGTGCTCATAATGCATGTGACATCATTTTGTCAAAAAGTAGACCATGACAGTTGAGTTTGATTCAGTTACGTCGCTCTGTACGCGCCTAAACAACCGTTACCCTCATGTGTGACGTTAAAATGAAATCAAGCAAGACCAAACACAGCTGGGCAATAAATCAGAAGTCAAGCTGTAACGTTAGGCTTTATACCCCGTTTACACGATGAAGCTGGCTCGACGAGCTGGCTTGATGTTTGCTCGACGTTTGCTCGATTCTGCTCGATGTTTGCCAGATGTTTGCTTGATCGTGTAAACTGGGTATTACTGACTAGATTGGCAGTTTTTAAACAACCGGTTCTGTCGCTATCAAGTGGTCACTATTAAACGAGTCTTTGTCTGCGGACAGATAAATCGGCCAACAAGGTCGACTCAGCTTTTTATCCCCGCTGGACAGGTAAGTCGAGTCGCTAGCGGCCTGTCTGCATGGTTGTGGTTAAAGTGTGTCGGGTGGCAGATCACATATGGCAGGCAACGCTCCGTAGCTCTGAGATGTGTTGTCGTGAAGAGCAATATGCAGCGGCGTCGTGGGTGGGGAAAGTAAACGGCGCTGGAAGTTGCAATTTTTCCACAAACAGCTGCAAATTTCCGAAGGGGAAATATGGGTGCTAAACATTTCAGGTTTCTTCCTAAATTACCTCAAAATGTGCATGGTGTTAGCGTCAATTTCTGCATTTTTGTACAAACACTTTCCGTCACAAGAAAGATTTTTTGACAGTCAAAAATTTAGGGGAGGGGCAGCTATAGTTGCCAACTAGCCCTTCTGCCGCCACTGCGTTTAGGCGTCGATGATGAGTCGATAAAGTTGGTGTTCGCCCACTCTTACAGCAAAAACAGTCACGAGTGTGCTAATAAGAATATGCTCTGGCAAACAGTTCAGTTTTTAGTTCACGCCGGAAAGCGGATGGCAGATGACAGTTGCGAAGAGATGCCGGCAGCGAGTTCCACGTGGACGGTCCTGAGACGGCGAAGCTGCGAGGACCACAGCGGATTGTGCGTCATCAGCATAGGACCTTTGTGTACGACCAGTGACGAAACTGGTAATCCATGACAGAACATCATCACGAAAACCAAAAGCACGATATAGTCTGCCGATAAGGATGTCATGATCAACAGTGTCAAAAGCAGCGGATAGATCTACATTGTAGCAGACTGAGAAGTGTAACTTTGCCGCGATCCGCTGCTGTGAGGAGGTCAGCGACGACCTTGAGAACGCCAGTCTCAGTAGACCGACAGCGCCTGTAGGCAGACTGTAAGTCTGGAAGAAGACCGTTCTGCTCCAGGTAAGCGACGAGTTGACGACAAACCAACGCTCGGCAACTTTGGACATAAATGACCTTACGCTCCGAGGAGGGGAGCGAGAGGGGTTTACATTATTGTGACGACGTGTGACGTAGGGGAGCCGGGGTTAAAGAAAATGTGACGTCACACACGTCACATTTGTTTAAAGCACAATACACAGCCAAATTCATGTTGCCAACTCGCCGTATGTGTCAGGATGAGGAACATTTAGGAACACTGTGCTGAATTTCACACAATTTTGTGCATTGAATTGACAGTAGACAATTTTGATAATGGATATAATTTTATATATTAAAATTAGGATATGCTGAAACTCATCTCTGTACTCTACACTACAGGCTGCTGGGGGGGTGGACGTTTGTGACGTCATATTTGAAGGGGTCCAGGGAAGTGTGACGAAGGGGGAGAGCGGTAAATTTTTCCTTAAAATTGCGTGACGTCACTTATGGACGACCCCTTATAACGGTGTCGGCGTGTGTTTGTGATAGGCAGTACGTGAGTCGGAAGAACTGCAAACGATGTTGCCGAACGTCCAGCGCTGCATCGCCGCCACGATCGACAAGATCGACACCCTGTCGAACGAGGAGAAGCTGACCAACTTCGTGCGTAAGAAGATGCACTCGGCCATCAATGACAGAACGCAGGAAGTTATCAATAGGCTGGTGGAGCAGCTGCAGCAGCACGCCGAAACACTTCACCAACAGGTGACTGCAACTGATTGCCGTATACTAGATGAATAATGCGCTGAGGCTTTTGGTGAAAATATTAGCGCCATCAGTTGACAAGTAGAGCGTGTTTTCAATCCATCACATTTCACACCTTGCTGTTCTTACAATTCTTTAAATAAGCAAAATTTCTGCACGTTTGATACCGTATAAACTGTGCTACCGTAAAATCCATATAATGAGCTTGGCGACCGATCTCTGTCCGCATCTGGATAAAGATAGAATTTTAAACTTTCTACGGCGAAAATGTGTTCACCTTTGAGTGAAAGCTTGTGTTTAACTTAAATCAGTATAGAAAAGATGATGATAGTAATAACGATGCTGTGTGAATATGATTGGGCTTTCTTGATACTGTATCGATCTCTTTGGTTGCGTTGTGTACTTGGGTTAGGCGAGGCCCCCGGCCTATAGCGAGGCGCGTTTACCTATGTCAGGTGGCAGGTAACACTGTGTAATCCCACATGGCAGATGTTGCTCCGTAGCTCTGAGATGGGTTTCCTATGAGGAGTTATAGCCTACGTGCATTTCTTCTTAACCATTAACCGTGTGATGGTAGGTAGAAGATCTGGTGAAGGAGCATCGCAAGGACGTCGCACGAGAGCTAGACAAATACAAGAACAGCTTGACCGCCGCGACGACCGCCAAGTCATTCGCCGACGCTCTGCTCGGCTTCAACCGAGCCGAGGAGCTGGTCGCCATGAGCCACGAGGTCCACGGCCGACTGGCCGACTTCCAGAAGACGCCGGACCCCTCCCCACCGGCATGGAAACAACCGCGGCTCAACCCGGCCGAGTGGGACGGCGACGCGGACTCGCTGGCAAAGCTGTTCGGCACGCTGTCGTTCGAGGGTGAGGTGGTGCGCAGCGTGCTGCTCAAGACGTTCTCGGCGCGGACCCAGTACGACGACAAGGACTGTGCCCTGTGCGACGTCGCCCTGGACAACGACGGCAACATCATCGTGGTCGACCGAGACAACCGCAAGGTGAAGGTCTTCGACGTAAACGGCAACCTCAAGCTATCGACCGCCGAGAACGCCTTCAAGACGCCCAACCGGGTGACGTTTCTCCGCCAGTCTGGGCGGATCCTGGTCAAGGACGAGAAGTACGTCCGGGTACTGTCGTCGGACGGGCACGTGGTAGGTGTGTTCGGGGATCCACGGGATCTGCGTCAACCCGTGGGATTGGCCCAGGCCGACAACGGAGACGTCCTGGTGACCGAGTGGACTTCGTCGTCGCTGGTGGCCTTCGACGAGAACGGGACGCGTCTACGCAGCTTCCACACGGCCTGCGAGGCGGCCGGCTACCTCGCCGCCAGTCCCAACGGCAACACGGTGGTCACCGACTGGAAGCAGCACGTCGTCAAGATCTTCAACGCGGCCGGGAACTTCGTGCGTCAGTACGGCGCACAGCAGGGCGCGGGGCCCGATCAGCTGGACCACCCGTACGGCGTTTGCTGCGACCGCTTCGACCACATCATCGTGTCGGACACGTGGAACAACCGGATCCTGCTGCTGGCTGCCGATGGTCGATACATCAACACGCTCATGACAAAGGACGACGGGATTGAATGGCCGCAGGCGGTCGCCGTTGACCAGCATGGCAGACTGATCATTGTGGAACAGCACGGACTTGTCAAGATCTACCAGTACATGGCGTAGGATGGAAGGACTGCCCAGCCCCGTGACACTGGGAGACGTCTGGTTAAAGGCCCGTCCACAGCGACATAAGTAAATTGAACTGAACTGGCCGATGGGCGAGCAGTAATGCATTACTAGAGCTACACGACGAAATGGACGAATAAGCCCCCCATGCCGTCAAGTGTAGGACTAAAACACGGACGACTATAAAACTTGACCTTCAGACATGCGAACATAGGAAGACTCCTAAATCATCCTCACGCAGCGCCTACAGATGAGAGAAACGAAGAGAATGCATGAAGCAAGCAAAGAAATCGAGTGATTAATTTAATGTCGTCCTTTTGTGTCTGCATTTACCACGATGAAACTTGAACTGAACTTGAAGCACCGATGTACAGCACGCTGATTGATTAATGGTCATAAATGGTTCTTTGTTTATAGCCAACTGGGACACGAGGGGTGACGACTGTCGTTCGTGTAACTGAGAAGTGATTTAAAATTGTAATGCTAGTAAAGATGTGTTGACATTGTTTGTAGATAATTATTTAATCAAACGTGTCCAAATAGAACTTAGTTTTACGCTTGTTGCAGAATTTGTGAATTATTTTACTTCGTGTCTGCATGAGACTGTTGCCACTGCTGTTACTGCTGCTGCTGTAAGCCTACTAGCTCGTGTATAGTGCTGCATATGCGGTGGATTGTAGTTCGTAGAGCTTGCAGCTGAAATGCATTTGTAATATACTTTTCCGTGACAAGACATATTTATATTGTCGTTGTTATGCATACTGAAACATTCCATTATGTATAGCAATTGCATGCATAATTATATTCCACGCCACTGTCTTGTGACGTGTTCTGCATTATTATTGACAATATAGGCCTACGTAATTGTTTGTTGGTGTTCTTGTGCATCTAGGGTAACAAGAACTATCGAACACGGTAACTTTGTCTTCATGATCTTCAGCGGAGCTTTGGCAGCATAGGGGCCTAGGCCAACTCGTTTGAGTGATGTGTTTAGCCCAAATTACTCCTAACTGATCGTGCGATAATAATAAACGCGCTTTTTTGTTCCAACCGTGTACTATATCAAACAAATTTGACAGTTTTTTGCCGACCGTACGTGGCTGCCGTGGCATGGTTGTCGTTCGTTTGTACGTCCGTCCGTCGTCTGCAACAGATGTACTCTGGCTAACGGGTGTGGCGTAGGGAAAATTTTTTACACGAATAATAAGCCATTGGTGTTAAACTCGGGCATTCAAAATTTCAACAATCTACTCTAAGGGGAACATTTTGAAATTAGGGGTTGAACGAAGGAAGGGGTAAAAATGTGCGTTTTCAACGGAAAACTGGCCATACCTCGGAAATGGTGAGAGATAAAGCCGAGGTTACTATTAATCACTAACAGAAAGTGGCGTACGTTAGTTTAGATGAAATGAAAATCATCGACCTTGCATGACCTTAAAGTCCAGTACGGTCGGCTATCCTAGCGACAGCTGGGCTTCTTGTTACTGATGTTGTGTAACAATCCAAGTTGAAAATAAGATGTGCATCGACCTCCTATCGTAGGCCTATATGTACCACTGTCCACCAGTTTCTATTGCTGCACTTCTTGCATAATGCTTTTCGAAGAACAATAATTTATCCTTCGTCACCCATATGACTCATTTAGATACCACACTCCGCTGAAGAAAAGAAATAAAAAGAATCAAAACGACTGCTACTGTGATTGCTGATTGCTCGTAACGCCAAATGTACGCCTACCTATTGTGGCTTGGTTAACTGGGGTCATCTTCAGCGGTGTCGTAGCATTTCGCCTAATCGCATTTCGCCTAATCGCTCCCCCATTTGGGTCTACTGCAGAGCCCCAACCGAAATCGAACTATGGGTTAGGGTGAGGGTTAGGGTAAGTATACGACGCGAAATGAGATTAGGCGAAATGAGACGACACCCGTCGTATACTTACTTACGGTCGGCCAAAAAATGGTACAGAAAAAAATGACGAACGACAAAAACAAAGCTTGTCAAAGAAGCACAAAAAACGACAAATCAGGTTGTTGTTGATCCGCCTATCAAAAAAAGATTAGGCAAAATGGTATTAGGCGAAATGCGATTATGCGAAATGCGATTAGGCGAAATGCTACCCAACCTCTTCAGCAGAGGAAATGTATTCAGGGGAGATGATTTTGAGTGGCACGTTTTTTACGCGCGAAAGCAGCTACTGCTTTCAGCGCGTCTTGGCCATGGCAATTCTGTCGTTGTCTGTCTGTCTGTCACACGGGTGGATCAGTCAAAACGGTGCAAGCTAGGATGACAAAATCTTACCGTCGGCTGTCCGGAAGACTCTAGTTTCAGGAACCGTAAAGCTTTTCCATAAATTCGAAGGGGGTCACCCCGAACGAGGGCGATAAATGAGAGGGGGTGGGCAAAATTTGCGATTTTTGGCCAATAAGTCGCTGTATCTCAGTAACGGTGCAAGATAGGGCCTAGGTTACTATTAATCACTAATAGGAAGTCGTACACTGGCTCTCGATTGGCGCCGAATTCAATG
>Ga0209367_1013608_pt1 | contig 10444 bp, 6 predicted proteins | sample WorMetLIZISLAND2_FD_187412 | JGI IMG/M metagenome (GOLD analysis project Ga0209367, IMG submission 187412) | Marine gutless worms symbiont microbial communities from Max Planck institute for Marine Microbiology, Germany - Olavius geniculatus... ...
CGTGTGTAACCAGTAATACAATAAATCAATTTAAAAATTGTTTGAAACGGGAATTGCAACCGGAAACACACAGATAATCTAGTTATTAGGATAGTAAGCGTTATATGGCTTTTGCCTGTGCTTACTTAGGCCACCAGTAGTTCTGGTGGCTTCGGTGAATTCGGTGAATAAATCCGGCCGCGAGGATGCAGACTATACTGGAGGGTGACATGGTCGTTCGTGTTCAATGTGCAGTGCCACAGAGCAGTGATTAGGCCTAGTTAATTACTTTGAACAGCGTTATTTACCAGACAGTCTATGACGGCAGAGTGTTACTACGAAACGTGTGATCTATGCGACAATAGCTTAAGAAAAATCCGAAACTTTGAAGTCAATTGATGATTGAGGTGTACGTATCCTACGGCCCAATGGCGCTCGAGTAAACAATAAATCCCCGTTAATGTAACACAATTGACTTCATAATAGTGATCGATAATAATATTAATACAACGCTTGTGCTACATAGCGCCACTGGAGCCGAATATAAAATAAAAATAGGCGCTCAGGCACGTACGTTTCTCAACAAAGTACTGGCGCTAAAATCAAATTGTCACGTGCAACAATAAATCTGCGACTGTTCTTATTAGCGCAGCTGTCAGCTATCAACCGCGGTCACTCGATCTCTCTCCAGTGACTGCCATTTCTCTGATTGGTCGGTGACATTTATATTCAAAAATAACTTTACGCGGTAATGTATAAAGGTGCGTACATTGCAGAGCGACGTAACTGAACTGAACTGAACTGACAAATTCGGTTCATTTAATTCAGTTCAGCTACGTCGCTCTGTGCGCGCCTTAACGTCTTTAATGGTGGTGGGATCAGTGTAGTTAAGAGGCATTCTGTGGGCCATGAATGATAGAATGTTTAGTGGCAGTACATAGTTCGTTTTGTCATACCAACAGCAAATTAGCAGGAATGAAGGAATGAAGAATAGTTTATAATGCAGGAAACAGTGATGGGCAAATCACAAATCAAATCACAAGTCCAAATCACAAATCATTTGCAAAAATGATTTAAATCAATGTCCCAAATCACAAATCAAATCGCAAATCATTTTTATCAGAACTTGCACTTTTTAAAAATGTTAATTTTATATAATTTAATCTGTCAAAAATCGCACCATATTTAAAATTGAGAATTTTGCACCAAGCATAAGCCAGTGTGTGCAATATGACGACGGTTATAAAAAGAGTCTACAGTTAGTCCCTTATTCTCTTTACATGTATCCAACAAGAAATAATTTAGATTGTGACCAATCTAATGTACTCCTTGCGCGCATTATTTTCTCCTGTATTCTTTTAACTGCTTCATAGTTCCTTTCTTTTCACACCGCAAATGACGTCATCGGTCACGTTACCATTCGACTCCCGGTGGCCGACTTTCTATGGGTGGTCGATAGTGACCATGCGTCTATCTAGCACCGTTATGGAGATATGGCCGTTTGAAGTTCTTCCAGCAAGGCTCTTCCAGGAACATAGGTCGGTCGTTGGTCGTCGGTCGGTCCTCAACATTACACTGATCTTATATACTCTTCTTCGATAGGTTAGGAACGTAGCGCGCAAGGAGTAAAAAATCTAACTGTTGCAGCAGCTGCTGTGCTCACGTCAGCAAAACAGCAGCTGCCATTGGTTAGGTCCTAAGCCCCTACTGCTTCACAAATATTCTATCTGCCAAACAAGACTAGTGAACTTTGCAACTTGTTTCATTGTCGCTTGTCAGCACAACAACTGTATCACCACTGAATGTGGTCTGTCGCTGACAATAGCATTGTACCATCAAAAATTTTTGGGATTTGGAATGATTTCAAATCAAATCATAAAATTTCAAATCAAATCAAATCAAATCACACGTTTTGTAAATCAAATCATTATTTTTCAAATCAAATCACTGTACGTGATTCAATCGTGATTTAAATCAAAACATGATTCGGATTTGCCCACCACTGGCAGGAAATTAATAGAACTACGGTCAAGTAATTCCGTCATTAAGCATTTCGTGCTGTAAAGCAACTCCTATTCATCCTGAAATAGAACTACTTCGTCAAGTTCGAATATCACAGTTTTTACGCGCGAAAGCAGCTACTGCTTTCAGCGCGTTTTAGCCATCGCAATTCTGTCTGTCCGCTCGTCTATCTGTCTGTCCATCACACGGGTGGATCAGTCAAAAACGGTGCAAGCTAGAATCACCAAATCTTCACCGTCGGCTGTCTGGAAGACTCTAGTTTTAGAAACCGTAAAGCTTTTCCATAAATTTGAAAAAAGTCACCCCCGAACGAGGGCGCTAAATGAGAGGGGAAGTAGGAAAAATTTGTGATTTTTAGCCAATAAGACGCTGTATCTCAATAACGGTGCACGATAAAGCCTAGATTACTACCAATCACTAATAGGAAGTCTTAAACTGGCTCTCGATTGCCATCAAATTCATCGACCTTGGATGACCTTGAATGCCAAAACAGAGGTTTTTATGGATTTTTTGGCGACTTTAAGCTGCGAGACACATTTCCATAGCGAACTGCGCCGAATTCACTACAGACAGAGTAAGACAATTTTCAGCATTGAACGTAGATTTCAACGGTCCAAGTCACGACCTTCTATAGGTTCAAGGAAACCTGTGCACGAGTACATCAAAGAGCGCTATCCCATAGAAGTCGTTATTTTACCGTTGTTGGCAAGTCTACTGTGAAAACGGTTGCAGATAGGCATGTATGTGCTGCCTATCACAACAAGCTCTATAGTGACGAGCTTATTAGTCAACATCGATGACTTTGAAAGACCCTGAACTCCAAAAATAAGGGGTTTCGTTGTTGTTGTTTTTTTGCAATTTTTGGCTGCGCCGCGCAATTCAAGAGTGAGTTGCGACGAAATGGCTGGAGATAGACTAACGCAATTTGCGAACAGGAACTGCTATAGGCTTTAGCGCGTCTCGTGAGCATAGCTCAAATTTCTTGTATCAGTTAATCATTTATTATTGCTATCATAGCCGTCAATTTCATCACGCTTATATGCAGCATTCCGTTGACGCTAGCGTAATAACGCCAGTGGCCATCAGTGACCAGGCTGGCAGGCAACGTAAACAACGCTAGACTAATAAAACAATGTAGGCAGTTAACCAATGTACAGGGTGCGGCAAAAAAGTAGCCACCTAATTTTTTTCGCTGTTTTCTCAGCAACCGTTTTGAATTTTAATCTGAAATTTTACACTTTTATTTACTAAAACCTTTTACATCTAACTGCGAAGTAAAATGTGATTTTGTTGAAAAACGACGAAGTTATAGACTTTTTACCGTCACCACCTACCGATTTTTTAGCATTCAAAAATGTTCAAACTAAAATGCTATTTAATTTTCAAAAACCGGTTACCACGTTATTGCCGATTACTGTGCAATTGGATGTAGAACGATTCACTAAATATATCTGTGAAATTTCGAATTAAAATTCGAAACGGTTGCTGAGAAAACAGCGAAAAACTTTAGGGGCTACTTTTTTGCCGCACCCTATATACTCACGCCCGACAAAGCACTGGCCAGTTATTATTAATCCGCACAGCAGCATACGGTGCGCTATAGTCAATATACCAATATGCTTAGTCTATACACGGATGTTGCAATTAATTAAAAACGCGCTGCACGTTTTCGAGACATTTTGGTCAACATTCTAAGCCTGGCTTTTCTCCGGCAGCTGTTAAATTTTCTGGCATTTCTAAATTTTTCAGGTTTTCCAGTAAAGTAGTTATCCTGGCGTAAAATTTCACTACCAGAACAAGATTCCGGTCCCTCCTGGCAATAATTTATCCAGATAGAAGTGCCGTATCAGCGAGAATTTGTAAAGATAATTAAAACAGTTAAATGGTATAGCTATTCATGGAAACCCCATCTCAGAGCTACGGAACGTCACCTGCCATATAGGCTCACACAGTGTTACCTGCCACTCGACACGGGTGAACGCGCCCCGCCTTAACCACAACCAGGCAGGCCGGTACTCAATTTACCTACTCCGGAAGGATAGAAGGCTGAGTTGACCTTGGAGATGATATCATAATCACGCATGCGACATAATGTTTAGTTGCTTCATTAATTTGTCTTCTGTTATATTGTCTCGCATGGCTTGGCTTTTTTGTATTGTTTTTACTGCCTGTCATAACAAATAAACTTCATTATTTCCCCCAAATCTAGAGTCAAAATCGAGCGCAAGTTCCCCCTCCCACTTTCAAGCTCAATCCCCTCATTTTTTGGCTCAAGCCCCTCCCCCTTCGCGCTTCTTGTTGACCCTTAACGAAACTTCCCCCTATTTTTCACTGAAAGCAAGCTGCGCCTACCAGGTATAGGGATATAAGCCACTGATAACGTTTACTTACTTGGACGAGGAGTCGAACTTGTTGAGGTCGGTCCAGGCGGCAACGGCGACGCTGTCCACAGGTTGACGGAGGGTCTCGTCCCAGAGCACGCATCGCCATTGCTGAGTGACTGTGACGCCATGCCGCGGGAACCAGGTAAAGACTCGTAACACCGGCAACCACGCCGACTTCACGTCAGGTGCTGGCCTGCTGTCAACGTACGCCGAGTAGATGTACGACAGATTTGCTTCCTTGTCAACCGGCTGCACATAGCACAATACAATAGTTCTCCTGAATACAATCACTTTCATAGCGTCATTTCAGGGAGACGTCTAAAAGCATAGACGTAATAAGCGTTCTAACGTTCTTTTTATTTTCTGTACGTTCATTAGAAATTTAGCCAAAAACGTCGAGAAGCATTTTTAAAGCCACAGAAACGAATTAATGGGTTATAGTGGTGGCAGTCTAGTGATATTTGGTCGTATGACCACACAGATGAATTGAAATTGAATAAGGTTCTTTCTCTCTAGTTCTAGCAATACTGCACCTACAGCATTAGATTTTAGGCTAAAAGTTAAACAGATCAGGGCTAACGTTTTTATCAACATTTTAAAACTTTTCTTATTTTTTTCTGGAACGTTTTACGATTACGACAAACACGTGATTAAAATACTTAAGAAAGTACACGGAAACACAAAAATACCACATCAGCAAAAAAACAAAAAAAACTAGAAAGCAATCATAGCTCGCAGGTACCTCCGCCAAGGCAATGCTATTCGCCAGGTAACGTCACCATCTTCGGTTTTGCAGCGGTTCCCGTATGCCCCCTTTAACGCAATGGTAACGAAAATTTCAAAGTGATCTAGAATCGAGGATTCCTGCCGGATCACCCCCAAAATTTAATCACTTGTAGTTTATGACATGCCCGACATTCCCTCAAAATTTCAAAAAAATCCGTCCATAACTTTTTGAGTTATCTTGCTAACACACAGACAGACAAACAAACAAACAAAAAACAAACAAACAGACAAACAAAAACCGGCAAAAACATAACCTCCTTGGCGGAGGTAACTACGGCAGAAAAGGGTGCTCGCGTTCAAAACTAATCTAAAAGTTCGTTGATGACATATGCAGACGCAGCCACGAAGGCACCGCTAACGCTGCATAAAATTTGATGTCATAATTTTCTCATACGAGCCTTGGTTTGGTTTTAGCATTAATTTCATCTGTGAGGATTGCATGGAGAAGGCATCACTGTATGGTGCGGGACAAGTTGCATATAGTGCCTTTGTTCTCTGGGTTAGGACACGATGCATGACAGCGGCGGGGGTGGATGCATTTTTCCAGGAACAACTGCATCGTTCACTATCTTCACTGAACGCACCTTCTTGGACTTTCGGCAGTGTGTGATACAAATCTCCGACTAGATTAGAAAATTCTAGCGCGTAAGCGGGTTGCCTAATGCATCGATAGACATACATGTTTTTAGAAACATAGATCGAGCGACAGTAAACGTTCCAATTTTTTCCATGACGTATGCTGAATGTGTGAGTGTTAGCGTATTTGTTACGGCTTTTTATATCACTTTGTCTTGACTGCAACCTGCTTGCGAACACCATTGTTTTTGTGCTTAAGCCTCTGTTCTGCTAAAAAAGTTGTATTGCGGGTGTTTGTAAATGCGATGTCATCTCACGAAGAGTCTATTGCCCTTTCGTAAACTTGCAGTCGCAACCCCCTCCGCCGTACACTATGCATCTCGTCTTTATAGACATCAAAAACACTATGCGCGGAGTCCGCCAATCCACTGTATTATGATGTTTCACAACTCGCACGATGGATGAACTAGGGACGTCTAGATTATGGAGTATAGTCCATGGATGAACACTGCTCGAAATAATGGGCTGCAGCAACGTGCGCGTTACACTGTCATTGTCGCAACCGCAATAAATCACCGTAAGTCAATTAAGCAATAGCGCGAGCGTAATTAGTCACAGCAGCAATAAACCCAGTAATTATCACTGATGTGTGTGCTGCCGTGCAAGACAGAAGCATGGCGAAGTCCCCTTTCATATGCAGTATTGCGAACTGCATAGCCGAGTTCGAATGAGGCGAAAACAGGTGGGTGCTAAACACGGCAGGGAAAGTTCACTCTCGCGGGTGAACTTTCAGAATAACTTTACTTCATCACAATATAGGCCGTAACTGAAGTCTGAACGCTTATGAACCTTTAAAAGATCTTTAATAATTTACCAGAGACAAAAAAAAACATCGCACTCACAGTCACAAGCATTACGTTGCCAACGCTTTCCATTATCCAATCGGTTTTATCGACCTCTAACACAGAAACGATCGAGTCTTGCAATAGATGGCTGGTGCACAATGCACATACGGCAATATTACTGACACAATGTCATTAATCCGATACTTGACGGCACATGGGCAAACACTCAAACTGATTGCAACTCCACGTATAGCTACAATAAGCAGCCGCGCAGTACGTCGACACTGGACCCACATATTTTTCTAGTTTTACGCGTAACTGGGCGTTTTATAAAGACCACTCTACAACATTTTCTTATATTTCCAATGTTTTTTTTTCCAATAAAAAACGTCAAACGGAGTGAAAATGACCGTATGTCTAAAATGATACAAAAAATCGAAGTGCTAATTCAATAATACAAGTTTTAAAATTTTACGTTTTCGTTTATGAGTTAGCGTAAGCTCATTTGAACGCACTTTCCTAACATTTATGGCTTATTCCATAGCCTGTACTCTTGCGGTGAGGACGAGCAAAGGGCCTACATTTATCGAAACCAGAACATGTAACGGTGCAGCAACTTTTATCAGAGATGAAACAAATTCTACAAATAACGCAATTGCGGGTTTTTAGTAATAAACGACAATACCCTCCAGTCTTGTACAATATACACTGTGTCTCAAAAAACATCCCCGACATCTTCGACTGTAACTTGAAAACCTATTAACAGATTCTGATAATTTTTATACGAATATTTCTGACACAACTTGCCATCAAACGACCGTTCAGTTTCTCACCTCACACAACGTTTGTTTCTGCACTAACTGGGGGAAGCACAACCAGTAAAATATCATTTTTTATCCAATGCTATATGATTGCTTAATTAACATAACGCGTAAAACACATTTTGTTCACATTTTTAACACTGTAGCTGACATTTCATTCAGTTGTCAATTTTTCAACTGCCTACAGTAAAATTGCTTGAAGTGTTGGCCCACTATGCGAACACAGGCAAGAAGACGCTTTCTTCATTCATTGACAGCAGTATCGATAATGTTCTGCTCCAGATGAATACAGGCTGTACCAGTCGCTTCTTGACTTCACAAACATTCCTAAACTTCATCTGGTAGACACACTGCTGCATGACAGTCATGACAGTCAAACCTTGTAATAGACCTGCTGTTGGAGCCCAAAGATGAGGAGTTGAGGACAGATAAAATTTATTGACGTTTTCCCATTCATTTTAACACGTATTATGCCTGGTCTGCTTTCCCCAGGTAGTGCAAAAGCAGGCGTTGGGTGAGGTAAAAACTAAAACACATTTAATAGCCAGTTGTGTCAGAAATATTTTGCCAAATATTATTAAAATCTGCTAATCGATATTTAAGGTACGATCGATAATGTTGGGGATGTTTTTTTCAGGTTTTCTGTTTGTTTTAACATATATTTCGCTTCATCTGCTTTCCCTAGGTAGTGCAGAAGCATACATTGGGTGAGGTGGGAAACTGAATGATCATTTAATGGCAAGTTTTGTCAGGAATAATTGTACCAAAAATTATTAAAATCTGATAATTGGTTTTCAAGTTACAGTCGAAAATGTCGGGGACGTTTTTTAGACACAGTGTATTTCCGTCTGTATTTTGCTCCACACACGAGTTTGATGCGAAAGCGCACAGATCGAGCAGAGAGTAATAATTATTTACATGCCTGAAAGACGTCTTTCTGAGCCAAGTGGCGTAACTCCTCGGCACTTCCATAGCAAGACGTATAAGTCAGAGGTAACAATAGACTGTTCTCGCTGATCACGAGAGCTAGGCCTACTACTTCTGGCTTCCATACCACAGTCAGATAGATCACCAGCAACGACAGAACGACCAGAACGCAGACGTAGATTCGCATCCTAGCCATCTCGATTTTGTTTAGTTCAAGCTATAAAATGCATCGACTGCGTTGTGACGGATGCAAACCGCAGCCTCCAACGATTGCACCTGTATAGTCTAGTACTGTATCCGTTCTGGCATCAGACGCAAAGCGTTGCTGCTGTGCTGGCCAAGGGAACTAACTGACAGTTGCTGCAGTCTGCATTAGCGGCGAGCTGAGCGCATCCCGCCTTCTACAGGCGAATTGAAGCCAGATGGCCGGCGGCAGGGCGGACTGTGTTACCAACCCAAAGGCAAAGAGACTGAGCTTCTCGGCAGAGAAACCGCAGGAGCCTGTGAGAGATGCATTATCTTTCTGTTGGCCTACTCCTGGCTGAGGGCAGAGGGCTCCTTCACCCATCTACGCCCATGCCTCACTGTCACAGACATTGCGGGTCACTTGATGCATATTTTCCCGCTCGACATATCCACATGATTACGAGTTTTGCGATTGTTCGAGTCGAGGTTCGAGGTTCGAGTTGCGTTCGAGTTGAACTCGGAAATTCCTCGAAAATTCCTCGAGTGTCAATTCCTCGACAATGTCGAGGAAATGTTTTTTTTTTCGCTCTAAACAGCTAGCTAGTCGGTCCTACAAGGGTCCATGGAAGTAGTCTACCGTAACACGTTTATACCAATCTACATCTTAAGTGTTGTAATTTCACGAACTTAATCTGACTCGGTTTGGTAACGGAGTTTACCGAAAGTACGTCGCAGAAACAATATCTGCTTGTTACTGCGAATGCATCACAAATTTTACTTTTTGGTCTATAGGTTTACAGCTTAGACTACTGCCATCCATTTTATTTTCAAATTGTAACTATCAAGTCAACTGCTGCCGGACAAACGCCACTTTTGTGAGTACACTGACGGGTGGGACACGAATTCGTTCCCGTAATCAAATACTTACCCAACTAATGCAAGAATTGAATAATCTTGCAAACAATTTACTAACTGAAGTGCATACAAATGTACATAAAAAACCAGACTGGTATCAACGTGTTTCGATAGACCACTTCCACTGGACAATAATTGCAGGACCGACAAACTGGTTGGTTTGAGCGAAAAAAATTTCCTCGACATTATCGAGGAATTGCGAAAAACATTTCCTCGAAATTGTCAAGGAACTGACACTCGAGGAATTTCCGAGTTGAACTCGAGCGCCTCGGTTTTTCCTCGACTCGAACAGTTCGGACTCGACAATCTACGCTCCTCCATGATTCCCGGGACGGCTGCTAGGCAGTGATGCTAGTATGGTCCCTTGTCAGTTCGCAGTCACTGGGTCAGTTAGTTAGAGCGAGTTAGTTAACCGAGTCTGTTGCTTTAGTTAGAAACATCTGTTTTTGTCCGTTGACTTTCAATAGTGCGGCTTTAGTCTCCTTATTAATTTCCATTACCAAGAGACTTATGAACGTTTGAACTTCAATAAGCCTAGTTTATTTGAAGAACATCTATTTTTGTGCATTAATCAGCATGGTGTGTTTTTGAGATAATGTTTCTGTGGCTAAAGATCTTGGAATTTTGGTTGATTCTAAGCTAAAGTTTGATGTACATATAAATAGCATCGTTACTCGCGCCCATCAAAGGGCAGGCTGTATTTTTCGTTGCTTTTTGTCACGAGATGTAGATTGGTTGGTTAAAGCTTTTGTGACGTATGTTAGGCCTATAGTTGAATATGCCTCTCCCGTTTGGAACCCGACAGCATTTTTATGCGAAATAACCAGGCTTGCCGTGGATATGGATATCCATGGATATATCCATGGATATATCTACGGATATATCCATGTGTGGATATGAGATTAAGGCCGTCCTGTGGATATATCCATGGATATTGTGCTGGCGCACCTGCTAATTAGGCCTAAACTGAATACTTATATGCTTTGTGTTTCTATAATATTTT
>Ga0209367_1013610_pt1 | contig 10443 bp, 7 predicted proteins | sample WorMetLIZISLAND2_FD_187412 | JGI IMG/M metagenome (GOLD analysis project Ga0209367, IMG submission 187412) | Marine gutless worms symbiont microbial communities from Max Planck institute for Marine Microbiology, Germany - Olavius geniculatus... ...
CTCCCACCGCAGCCGACGATGACGTGGCCAACCGTCCGACGAGCCCCGAAAACGCCGTCCCAGCCGGTGGAGGAAGGAAAGTCAAAGTCTCGGAGGAGGGTATGTAGGGCTGGAAGAGGTCGAAGGGAGTTGGAAGCGTCTTGGTGGTGGTGGTTGTTGGAGTGGTACGTGAGATGGACGGCGGCTGCGGCGGCGGAGTGAACAGCGACGGTGGCGCCACTGATGGAGGACTGGTGAGTGACGTCAGCAACAGAGAGGAACGTGATGATGTTGATGATGGCGGACCGGGTTCACGTGCGCTCGTCGTCGTTCTAGCTTCCGCCGCGGTTACCTGCAAATCACAGTCGACGCAGCACACTCTAACAATTTTAATTATGTTCCTGAAAATAAACTGACCAAATTGGTAAATTATGTGTGAGGTTTATACGTATGCTTATGTTTTGTTTGGAGGATTGGGGGGCTGGGCCCACTACCCCCCTTCCCTTGGCTACGCCACTGTCACCATCGCGGTGCTCACTTAATGACTTACCTAAGAACCAATAAAATAGCAGCAGTAGAGGATGCAAAAAATACCTGGAGTGAATTGGTGAGAGCGTCCAAGTTACACGGGACTGATTTCTCGTTGCCCAACAAGACGTTCAACTCGGCCGCTACTGCATACAGAAACAAACTGTCTCATACACAACTCTGACCACTTCTAGTTATTACGAAATCTGTCAAACGATAAGTCTGAAAGTAAATAAGTGAGTAAGTAAGACAAGTTTATTTGTACAGCGCATAATATCGCCGCGGAAAATCTGGGACACGAATCCGTACTGTTGTTTCAGAAAGTTCATCTCCAGCCATGAAGCCTACATGGCGGCGCTGATCTCTGCTTTCTTAGCCCCCAGATAGACACCAGTTTACACTGCAAGATACGGGGCCTAGTGCATCGCTCTATGTGCCTGTTTACGTCCCATCTGTCTTTGGTACTCATTGCGCCTACCCACGGTGGGATGGCCAGGCTGAGTTGACCTAGGTGGCTAGTTACATACCGAGATAGTTTACCCGTCTGCCGAGTTGACGGTCACCCATCCAAGCACTAGCCGAGCAAGGCGTTGATTAACTTTGTTGATGCGACCAACGACGTTACTAACTAAGCCAAACCACTCCACTCAAGAGCATTATCCCAGGCGACAGACGGTCAAATCAAGCCATATACGAACAGATCGTCCGCCATTTTATTACATCACAAAGAAATAAAAGTTGTTAAACAAAAAAACCCAGCTGTCGCTAGGATACCGACCGTACTGGTTGTCAGTGACCTTGAAGGTCATCCAAGGTCGATGATTTGAATCTTATCTGATTTGTATCTTATCTTTCCTATTAGTAGGCCTAAGTAATAGCAATCTTGGCGCTATCTCGTACCGTTTCCGAGATATGGCCACTTATAGCTTAAAACTTTCCACTAAAAACTGCGGCCAAACCGCTGCAGATAAAGACATGGTTACTATTGACGGCCTATAGAAAGTCACCAGCGCCCCCTATCCTACAGCACCATCGCCAACCCCCTAAGACTTACCGTTTAGCCATAATACATCAGTGGCAGACAGACAGACAGACAGACAGACAGACGACGACAACTATGTCAATAGCTTGACCTTTTACTTAAATATAATCGGCTAAAAATTAGGACTGTAGTCGTGGGCCTACCTTGCCTGACGTTGTCAATGGCAAGACGCGCGTCGTTCTTGTTGTAGCTCAGAATAATCATGGCGAGCGTGCTGAGAGACCCGGCGTCAGTGGAGCTACTGGGCGGGTTGACTGGACTGCCGGAAGGACCACCGTGGTTGAGCGAACACGACTCATGGTCACTGGAGGACATGACTGGCTGTGAGTGACTGATACTAGCCACCTCGCTAACATCGACCACCAACGACGTCGACGACCGCATCTCGCGGTGTCCTGCACGATAGCAGTACATCTGACGACAATGGGTGACTTCAATAGTTGTTGACTTAAACCTTCGCTAAACAAATTCGCTGAGCTAAAGTTCAATCTAAGTACATACTCTATAGCCAAAAGTGAAGTGATTTCGCTGAGCCTTTCGCTAAACGGAAACTTCGCTCTTCGAAGTTTTCGCTCAACGAAAACGCGCAGCGAAAGTCTAAGTCACAGTGAAGTTGCCCAAGCAACATTAATGTTAACTTTGGCGAGGACAGAGAAACCTGTCTCGGATTTCTTAGAATGCTGATATTTTGTTTTTGTTTTTTGTTTTTACCCCCCCCCAAAAAAAAAACAACTTAGTTAAGAGAGTCATGTGTACTCACCTCAGCTGAACTTTCTTAGTGCAGTGTAATTTGAGAATGCTCGAAATGCTTGCTCTGCATCCGTAGGGGTTCCTTAGCCTGCTTTAAGAAAACTGTTTTGTAGTAAAGGAAGAGAAAAAATAAAATGGCAAAAAAAGAAAAACGAAAACGAAAAATAAAATAAAAGATAAAGACAGTAAAGTCCTTTAACAGAGAAGAGATGCCAAGGTGTCCCGTCAGACTTTGAACCCGGTTTCGCCACTAACTTTTCAGGCAGAAGTTAGTCGTTCACAATCGACTCTCAACTCACGTACTTAAGTCTTGTTCATAGCGACCGACTCAACTCAACTCAAATCTGCACTGACACATTTCACGTGAATGAGAACGTCACACCAACACGGTCTACAGCGTAATATGCAAATGTAGTGAGGCATAATGAACACGTTTATTCGCCTTAACGGCAGACAAAACAGACAGATGTATACACAATATCACAATATACAGAGTAAAAAGAGACAGAGATAGACAAATTGAAATAAAAGCTACAGCCTAAACACAAACCAATCGACTAAAAGCTTCACGTTCAACACATACATGGCTATAGTGTGTGTACCATGCGTACCAGACCTTTAATATACAGTATGAAGACCGTGTTGATCGAACGTACTTATTTCGTGACCGTGATCCACGGCGTGTTCTGCCTGGACGCATGCGTGATATACAAATGGGAGACGCTATCAGTCGTCACGTTGGAGTGGAGTGAGACTATGGGCACTTATCAACACTCCCGACACTATAGTGTCCATGCTATTTCTGCAGAAGCCACAAAGATGATTACGACGATCACGGATAAGCTGCAACAAGTGCTCAACGCCGCCGCCCCAGTAGTCAGTGACACGAGAAAGTTTGATCGTGGTCTGTCAACACTCTTGCATGACAAACTGCACTAGCTCATCACCCCAGCTACTGAAGTCCCATCTCGACTCGACTGCGTTCCGCCAACTGACACCGGCTCCTTGTACCGCGCTGTCGATTCAACACGTACGGCCGTAGGCCTTTTCCAGTCGCTGGTCCCAGATGAACTCCGATATCACCGGCGAGTGATGTTGACAGTTTCAAACAATTCTTCAAAACAATCCTGTTCAGTGTATGGTGTGACGACTTCATTAAAGGTTAGGCCTAATTTAATGACATAGGCTATATAAACACACATTTTGCTTTTACCTAACTTCTACTGAGAGATACGAGTAGGTGATAAAATGATACCGTGCAGTTCATCGTTTTCGTCGTTGTGTGACGTCATCTTGCGTCGTTTCGACATCACCATTATCTGTTGCTGCTGCTGCTGCTGCTGACGCAATCTGTCGAGGTCCTGACGCCGTCTCCACGCCACCTGCTGGGCCATGATGGTCCTCCGGAGCACCACCAGCTGACATTTGTCGCACTCGCAGCGCCTGTATGTGCAGTACGCCTTGTGGCCCTTCAATGGGACACTCACGCCGTGGTTGCTGCAGCGGGCGCACCGCGGGTTCCTGCCGCCCCCCGCCGCCGCCGCCCCGTCCACAGGTAAACACGCAGATGATACAGGTAAACAGGCGGCCGACGATGCCCCCGTGAACTGATGGACGGCTGGATACAGCTGCTGCGACAGAGACAGGGATGCGGCGGCGCCATCTTTGTCCGAGACATCGGCCACACTGTTCATCGTCGTCGTTCTATACGACTGACGGCGTCTCCGCTCCCGGTCTCACTGTAACACAGCAAGCACTAGCAGAAAATTGTTATGCCTCCATGATTTTGCCAGGACAGGTTGACGACAAACAATTGCGGCCTTGGCCTTGCTTTTGGCCTCAATGACCACTGGCCTTGGCCTTGAAAATGCCAGCTTCGAACCCATACTCTAAAGCTGATGACACATTGACCATTTTCCGGCGGGCGCCAGTTGTCCGGTGCCAGAAACCATGACACACTTAAACCCCTTGCCGGTAAATGATAGCCTACCGGCAGCTTGTCAATTATGCTTTTGTTTAAGATTCTATCATATTAGGTTTTTAATGATGCATTATACAGAAATTCGTTTTTTTGTACTGTTCTACAAGTTGAAAAATACTTTCGTCACCCCACTTCATCTTTCATCTGGTTTCCAGCATGAAATTGAACATGCTCTATCCGGCGCCGGTATCTGGCACCAAAAAATCTGGCACCAGAAAAGTGTGATAGACTGACCAGTTGATTGGTACCAGAAACAGGCGCCTGAAACTGGCCAGTGTGTCATCACTATAAAACCCCTAAGTAGAACGAAAATTTGTGTAGTAGCCACGCGAACAAACTTTTGTTTGCACTAACAGACGCAGAACTTTATGTATGGTATGACGTTGCAAAAACTGAAATTTGACGGACATAATTCTTTAGACAAATATTGCCACAGTTATAGACATAGACAATTAGCCTGTATGTGACGTTAGGCGTATCAATCACGTTCGTTATTTGTGGTTTCGTCTATCACTTTTTTTGCTGCACAAAATAATACGTACATATAGCTGCACGAAAATGACTTGGTCCGGCATTTTCCATCCCCGGTATTTGGTCCATCATTTTCAAGGTCATGCATCTAAAAGGTCCGCCTTTTCATTCGCCCCACTGAGGCCTATAGGTCTGTACATCATCAAACAAGTTGTGAATGGCATCAGCCCTTCAACCATAATTATTCTATCAAAAATTAAAGTTTGTTTCAACTTTAAATCTCTTAAGGAAATGATCGCCTCTATCGCCGAACTACTGGCTCAATTTAACGCCGTCTTTTGCTCCGCTCACAAAAATACAGAATGTGATTTTTGAAGCCAGTTTTAAATCTAGAACGATTTCAATGCCACCCTGCAAAATTAACTTACCACGGTCTGAGCAAACTTGCTCTTTCACTGCAAAGAACTTGACAGACACCATTTCAATGCAGCAGCACACGTAGTAGGCTATCCGAAACGCAGCTTAGGCAATAGTGTAACATCGCGGTATTCACCGGCAGATATAATTATTTACTGCAACGGAACCATCCTAGAAAAGTCCACGAAGTACGAAGGCAAATTCATCAGCTGAGCAGACTCGATTGTTACCCCAATGGAGCATATTTGCGAGGTGGATAAAAAGATAACGACAGTGTCTTCTATCCCTCCCAAATCTGAAATCAAAATCGGGCGCAACTTCCCCCAGTTTTGGACTGAGGTTCCCCTAATTTCTGACTCGTTTCCCCCTCCATTTTGGGCTTCTTTCCCCTTTAGGAAAAAAGTTTTGTTAAGATTGCCCAGTAAACAATAGAGGGAAATAAAAAGTAGGGGAAAAGTTTTGATCTAACCTACAACCTTATCAAAACTTCCCCCCTATTTTTCTCTGGGCGCAAGATGCGCCCACCAGGTATAGGGATAGAAGCCAGTGAATAACGTCAAAAAATACGATACCAGGGGCCTAATCCAAAATTAATGACGTCGTAAAAGATTGGCGCGTCGACACTTGACTTTATAGCCCTTAAGCCTTTAATGATTTACACTTAATAGCGACGAACAGTCTCTTCTGAGTTTGTAACTAGTAATAAACTAATCATAATTACACATAATAATCCGTTGCAGTAATTTCGGCACGCACACGATCGGTCGACTCGGCAGAACATTTGACCTATAGATGACCGACATCAGTCCAGCCGCCTATCTCTCCCGTACTAACAGACTTAACAGTAACAGAACTAACAGACTGGCGCAGTAAGCGACGGACAGACTGCTGGTCGCAGTCTCACAGACACACGGCGGAAATCATTACAGACTAGCAACTAGTAGAAACCTAGAAACCTATCAGTCGGGCTCACCAGTGTGGTCGGCCAGGACGATCAGCCAGCCACGTAAATCAGTCTCCTCTATCCAGTGCCGCTGCGGTCGTCCGTTCCAACCGGTCGCGGTCGCCTCGCTGCCGCACACTCGACTGACTGGGCGTGCTGCTGCGTACAGTAGCCTATCCGCCGAGTGTCTGATTTATAATCTCGACTGAGCAGTGAGCGCAGTTGAGCGCCCGAAGCACGCTTTTCTCGTCGTCGCCGTGAGGTGCGCCGACTCTCGCTCGTAAAATTCCCGTCCACGGACTGCGATCCGCAAATGCTTTAACCACCCATCTGCTGTAAACTGTGCGGACGGTATGCACAGGTTTCTATCCCTATGCCTGGTGGGCGCAGCTTGCGCCCAGTGAAAAATAGGGGGAATGTTTTGTTAACAGTGTAGATAAAACGTTCCCCTATTTTTCACTTTCCCCCTATATTTCAATCAACACCTTTAACAAAACTTTCACCCTAGAGAGGAAAATAAGCCCAAAGAAAGAAAGTATTTGAGTCCAAAAGTGGGGGAACTTAAGCCCGAAAGTGGGGGGAAAGTTGCGCCCAATTTTGATTCCAGATTTGTAGGGGGATAAAAGCCACTGACGGTATATGGCTCGTGTTATACAGAGAACCAGGTGCATTTGGCTTAAAAATTATGCAAAAATTAGTAGCTTATAAGTTTACTGCACGATCGAGTACCGAAGGCATTAAATGAACAAGAAGCTCAGCTGTCGCTATGGTGGGCCGACCGTATACCGTTTATATCCGAAGGCCAGCGTCCGACTTCCGGTCGTGGAAAAAACGATATCTAATTGTGAATACAGTTCTATACAGGTTATAGAAAAGTTGCTATGTCGAATGCTAAAATAAACGCTAGAATACAATACGGTCATTCGGTGCGCGTGGGTGATGGCTACAGGCAACAACTTTGCATTCAAAATTTCGGCTAAATCGCTGTAGATAGAAACGTGGTTAATATTGACAGCCTATAGGAACTCGTCATCGCCGTATTCAACGGTACCGTCGCCGACCCCTTACGACGTACCGTTTAGCCACAATACCGCACGATTTGTGTAGGAAAATGCGTAATGACCTTTTAAGGTCATCCAAGGTCGACGATTTTTGTGTCATCTAAAAAGGTTTACGCAACTCATTATTAGTGATCAAAAGCAACCTTGGCCCTATCTCTAACCGTTTTTCAAATACTTTGAAAAACGCACTTTTCCTACTCATCTCCGTTCAACCACAAATTTAAAAATGTTTCCCTTGCACTGAATTGCTGAAATTTTGCGCGCGAAGAGCTGTGATACCGGGATAGTTAATCGTGTAATACGTTTTCCGCTAAGACCCACCGTTTAGCCACAATACATACGTTACAGACATCGCGCGTTCGAGGTTGGTACAGTTAACGCGCTATATAAATTACTTACTTACTTACATATTGACCCCAACGGTTGGCCAAAATGAAATGGCGGACTAAAGACGTGCATAGACTTTGAATGATCCACAACCCTTGAGAGCGTGCAGTGACCGCCTACATCTGCAGCTAGTAGCTCGGAGTTGCGTGGGCCCACGGATCGAGGTATACTTCCATGGCATGGGCCCACACACGCGGCGGCCACAAAAAGGAATCAGACATTTGGTTAGTGAGCCCTGGACTGGACTGTGACGTAAGCCAGACGCACGCGCACTGCTCGGAATTCGTAACATCTCGGAATCTCACGCCGTTCGCTCGCTCTTTGTTATGTAACACAATTTACTCGCGGCCAGTGTTTAGTTTACTACGTCGTGTGGCTTTGTTGGTGTCACATTAAAATGTCTCTCACATGAAAAATCCGCCCGGAGAGAAATAATCACGGATGTTTTTCCTTTATTAAAATATCGCCGGCCCCATAAAAAGTCTCCCCATTACATGATCGCCCCCCCCAAAAAAAAAAGTCTCCCTCGGCCGACGATTTACCGGTAAAAAACCGTCCCGCCCGGGCGGCCGCCGGGCGGGGCGGATTTTCGCCGGCAAATTGTCGGCCGGTGGAGACTTTTCTGGGGCGATTCTATAATGGGATACCGGCCGACGCCCCTGCGAAAACTAAAAGATGGGTTCGAGGCCAGGCCAACATGCCATCTCCAAGGCCAAGGCCAACACTACTAAGTAAGTAAGTAAGTAAGTAAGGTTGCAAATATGACAATTTCATACTGTCAAAAACCAGCTTGATTTATTTCAAACAGTAATGAAACATAGACTTACAAATGTTCAGACAAACATAGTTTCAATGTTTCAGTGGATATAATTCAAACAAATACTAAAAACGAGTGGTTCAAGTCTATAGAGCTGCAAGGACAGCTATAAAACTGAGCAAAAGGTTCGATCTTCAGTCTATCGGAAAACTTTCAGCGACGAAAATGACCGGACTGATTGAGGCAAACTGTTCCAGACCGACGCAGCAGTCGCCGGGAAGATGCGGTCGCCAAATTCGCACAGTGCGTGGAGTGACCAGCGCTGATGCAGGCTAGTTGAAAAGCGCAGTCACCGACGGAGCGAAGGTTTTCGCAAAATATATTTTATTCCAGTTGTCCAATCTCGAAACGGTGGCGTAGCCAGAAATTTCAATTGTAGGGCCTCGTCTCCCTTCCTTACCCTACCTTTTGCCTTTTCGTCCCTCCCCTCTCTCTTCCTTCCTTTTTACCCATTTCCTCCCTTCCCCAATCCTCCCCTCTTTCCCTCCGGTCCTTTCTCTAAAATCCAGCTGTGGATCTGGGGGAGCGCTGTGAGCTTCCCCAGCGGAGCCCCAGCTAAAATCAAATTTGGCGCATTTTAGCTTTAAAAGATGATATCTGGTGGCAACAATTGTAATTATTTTTCCAAAAATAAACTGACCAAATTGGCAAATTTCGTGCAGTTTAAACGTATGCTTGTGTTTTGCCTGGAGGATTGGGGAATGGACCACCTGAGCCCCTCAGGCTACGCCGCTGTCTTGAAATACGGAATAACGAGATGGCATCGTCCTATAATGCGCGTCACTTAATCAGTAGCTTCTCGGATCTTTCCGCAAAGTTTGATTAACTGTTTTAGTGATGACATATGCAAAAACCCCGATAGATCATTCAGCAAAGTTAACAACGTTGAAAACACCTGGTTATAGGCTAGCTACGGAGACTTAAACCCTAAACATCTGTTAAAAATTGCATATTTTTGTCGCCAAAAAATGTAGCTTTTTAAAATTTTTATCACATGCTGAACGGTAGTTCAAGCCATAAAAAACGGCGACTTCTCTTTCCTGTGGGGAAGCCAAAAATTCGACCCCCCACAGTATCAAAACCCCTAGGGGTTTTGATACTGTCAGCTGACCCGATTGAGAAAAAAATTGGCACGGTTAATTACGTCGGCTAGATGACCCCTCACGCAAAATTTCATGTGAATCTGCCCAAGGGGGGCTTCTCGACAAATAGGTGAAATATACGCAAAAATTTTTTATAGCCATGCATATAGCCTACTTTTTTTCCACGTACCTACAGGTCAGACCCCTCAGCGGATTTTTGCACGCAATGGCTCAAACGATGCGGTATCAGGCAAGGGTGTGCCTTTTGAGGGTTAGAAAATTAAAATTTAATATTTAACGTATTTATTAGAAAAATTCGAAAAAATTACAATGGGGCCTATATATGGGTAAAATTAAACAATTCTTTAAACGGCCATAACTTTGGCTGCGTATAAGATAGAGTCGTAATTTTTGGTTATATTGTAAGGTTTTCGGGGTGGCCAATCTAATGGTGTTATTTAATTTTACCACAGACCCTTCCTGGTTGCCATGGCAACGAAATTTGGGACAAAATGGGCTATAACTCGGCTTGTATAAGAGATACCTGCGAGATTTTTGCGCCTGTGAGGGGGGTTTCAGGGATGGGCCACTGAATGCTGCCAATCAAATTTTACCCCTACTGACCCTCGTTGCAATGGGAACGAAATATGGGACAAAATGGTGGGACAAAATGGACTATAACTCGACATAATGTACGAGATATCTCCGAGATTCTTGCATCTAACAAGGGGTTTTGAGGGTGGAGCAAATAAATAATTTTAGTAAGTCTATCATGATTGACTGTCGTTGCCATGGCAACGAAATTTGTAGAATTTTTGCCACAAATTGGCTAGAACTCGGTTAACTACAAAATAGGCTCAGACTTCAGTATGACTTGACTTTATAGACGTTTGTGGTCGGCCATTTTACGCAACGGTCCAATAACTGCAATAATACGATTAGTTAAATTAGCATTATTGAAGTGTTTTCCGGGCCTATATTAAGC
>Ga0209367_1013611_pt1 | contig 10443 bp, 8 predicted proteins | sample WorMetLIZISLAND2_FD_187412 | JGI IMG/M metagenome (GOLD analysis project Ga0209367, IMG submission 187412) | Marine gutless worms symbiont microbial communities from Max Planck institute for Marine Microbiology, Germany - Olavius geniculatus... ...
CCACACCTTCTGGTATGGATTTGGGGAATTTCCTTGTTTTTGTCACACAGTTGCTGTTTTATAAGGTACACAACAAACCAGGTGTCTAGAGAGCCGACAGTCGGCCCTCTAGGCTGCGTACTAGAGGGCTGACACCCGGGCCTCTAGTACGCAGCCTAGAGGGCCGACAGCAGCACAGCCACCAGCATTAGGCATAGATTAGAAAGGTGGCACTAGTGTTTAGGGTTAATGTTTACCTTATGATAGATTAGGGTTTAAGACTAGGGTTGGGGTTAGGATTAGTGTTAAGAGTTATGGTTAGGGTCAGTTATTGCAGCTTATTCAGTTTTGTTAGCTATTAAATTTTTAGCATGCAAATTCAAGGATATTTCATACAATTATGTGGCCACAGATGTTAACCCAAATTTAGGTTGCAAAATTGGTTATGTATTTGAATGCACTGTCAGGCTTGACTGGCCCACTGGTATGAAGGCATGATACCTTGGCATTGTACCTTGCTACGGTTGATCTCATCAATGGCTAGCTGCTGTTAGGGCATCTGTCTGCGGCAGTATGATGGATTCTCATACTGCCAACCCATCATACTGCCTGCCATAAGCAGTCTCTTACGACAGTGTACGTTCGACTGTCGGCCCTCTAGTACACAGCCTAGAGGGCTGACTGTCAGCTCTCTAAACACGGCATACAACAAAATAAGTTGGTTACCAGTAACCATTTTAGCAGCTTGAAATTACTGGTATACAAAGTGGGATTAGACAAAAAATCAGGTAAACAGCCAGATTTAGATGCAGTGTGTTTTATTATATTATGTTGAATTTAGATTTTAGAATGTACATTTCTTTGGAATTTTATTACTGTTGTAATTTAGTATTTAATATTTTTTTTTGTTTTAGGTTTACCTGATTTTGAGTTGTGTATGCTTAATGTTTATCAAGTGCTGTTATTCTGTTGGTCATGTATAACTGAAGATATTACTGATTTGTTATAACACTCCAGACACGTTGGTAGAGTATTACTGCTTTTCTTGGGCATGCACAGATTGGTGCTTAGTAAGTTGGAATAATTGAGAATGGAAGAGTGAATAGCAACTGCTGGTGTAATATACAAGCTATTACTGATTTTCGTATGCAGAACCAATGGGCTTGCTTGGTGGAAACGGGACGAATTTTGAGCCAGAATTCACATCGCTGACTCCTGGTCTTTTTGGCGTTCATGATACTATAGAAGAGGTGAACTATTTCTTCGTTGAATTAGTTGATGATTAGTTTATTTTTCGTCTTTATTAATTGGATCAGTGATTTACATGTATTCAGTTCTTGAATGAAACAATTCTGTGCAATTTATTCATACACATGTCACAAAGCAGCATAAATTCACCACTTGAAGACCGTCAAATTTTTGACCAAGTCACCGAGCCCAGAGACCAGGATTGCTCTGGCCCCAGTACCTGTACTGACTGCTGAATTAGCTTTTCTGTTACTGTGTTATGCGCCCATTATAACAGGTAGCTGGCAGTATTGTGCCTTGCACGTCTGTCTGTCTATTCGTCCATTTTTTAACTTGAAAACTACAAGATGCAGAAAAACCGAAATTGATGTGAATGTTTGCTGGCAGGAGTGAGCAGTGCGTCAGCTTTCAATTCTAAGGGTCAAAGTTTTAGGTCAGGGACAGAGTCGTGGTTGTGTAGTGCAGTGTATATCTATGCAGATGGACGCATATTATGTCAACACATTCATTTCTTATGTATGCTTGTCATTCAGAAGCAGAGTGCCGGCTGTAATGCATTACCATCAAGCAGCATGCAGGATATGCGTCAGTGGATTGTAATGACTTTACTGGACAGTGAACGTTCATTTGTACTCACTCTGCACACGCTGCTGCAGGTCTGCTGGCATTAATCGTTAACATCATCATCATCGTCATCATTATAGAGAGGTTTAACGTGGCCTAAATATTCGCTCATTAATTTTAGATCCAAGTCAGTGAAGTGTCAGATGAATAAGACCTGGGCATGAATGAATAAGAAAGTGGAAGTCTGAAGTATTTGAGACTATCAGTATAAGACCCAGAAAGATGGTGCAGAAGTAATGTTCAACAGAAGATTATTCCATAGGTTGGCACCAAGCACCAGCTGTATATCAGAGGGTTGTACTGTTCAGGGTTACGAGTTACGACGTCTCGGTGGATAACAAGAAAACTCACTACTTACTTACTTACTTCCTGACGGACTTTGATACTCATGTACTTATTTATTTATGGTGATATCTTACTATTTAATCAGCTACAAGTTCTAACCATGTATGTGTTATGATTGAATGCAGCTGAAACAGTCAGTGCTTGATCATATGGGTCCCGCAGCAGCAACTGATGTTGAAGCGACGTTTGATAACATCTCTAAACTGTACGATGCGCATCATCAGTTTGTCACTGAGCTTGACAAGTCTATTTCCGATTGGTCTCTGCAGACTTCCGTTGGCACTCATCTCAACATTCTTGCAAGTGTCTTGTTTTCTGTTTATCATGGCTGATAATGACTAAAATAACATTACTAATTAGTCATATAATTTCATCACATTACAAAAGTCTATGTAGTGTATTAGTTACTTTTTAAAACTGAATAAAACATTTGCAGTTTTTTTGCATAGACCTAGTAGTCAGTGTTTTATGTTATAATAGTGGTTAGCCCTATGGGTGTAATCGCAGGTCATAGAATTAACCGATTAACTTGCATGTATTATTAACTACTGGTGGATTTTGATTTAACAGTGAAAAAATCAATCATCTGACAACGCTTTTTTTTATTTTTTATTTATGTTAGTTATTTAGTGACAGCTTTCTAGAACACCCTGTTAAGATATTGTTTTATAGGCTAACACCGCTTTTCATCATGTGACATACAAGACATATTTTAGCTTCTGAATGTAGACAACTTAATCTGTCCACATCATGTTGCTTTCTTAGTGATGTAACTTGCTGCAGTTTAACAATTAAATTGTTTCCATACTGCAGGCAATGTCTGAGTATTCCATTGCACCGGAGTACCTCAAGACCTATCAGAAGGCCATAGCTGACATTAGCCATGCCAGACAGGACAACCCGACATTTGATGACGTCATCAAAGTACGCATATTGACATTTTTCTTAAACTGAATGAGCAAGCATTGTCCTAGTGTGCAGTGGGATGTGTCTCATTTTATGCAGGCTTTTGGCGTTTGGTAACATCTTTATGACTTTTTATGAAAATTGGCGCATCGATTACTCCACTTCTTGGGATCGTTTTCGCTAATTTTGTTTTTTTTTCTGTCATTTTGTTTTCAAGTTACAAGCTGATATAGAACGGACTGGTGTTCAAATCTTTTGATGCATACAGGCCTAGTCATTATACACAAAACACTGGCTACTGTAAAACAATCATGCGGACAACTTGATAAGCCCCATAAATGGGCATAACCTGTTATGGGGCTGATCAGAATGTCCGCATGATAAAATAGTCACATACACATGTATCCGGTGCATCAAAAGACGGGGTTAGAACTTAGTAGATCGGCGAAGATCTCCTAAAGGGTTGGATTACGTGTGACTGCCAGGATTTGATTTAGATGCTTAGAAGGGTGCCTGATATGCGTGAATTGAAGCATTTTTGGCAGAGTCCAAAAGGTTTTTTGGTGGTCTTTAGGGGATTTGCAGCTGATTTAGTTAAACTTAGAACATGACCAAAAGCTTAGTTATGTGTGTGCTACAGAAAAGTCAAGAGAATGCTGCGGACCAGTCGTCTCTTGAAGGTCAGATATGTCGAAATTGCAGAAATTCTGTTAATGGAAACTCTGCTATATTAGTCTATTCTAATACACGGTGTTTCATAAAAAATCTGGTTCGTTGGTGTCAAATATTTGAAGTTTTACAGTTGCAGCCACAAAAACATGCATTGAAGCAATCAAATTAATGTGTCTATGGGGTAATTAGTCATTCACATGTTCGAGCAAGACAGTGCACTATCACACTGAGCTTGCAAGATGTTGAGTTTTTGGATCACAAGACGCCCGATTTCATGTTTCTATGTTGTTCAGTGCTGACGCGATAAGCGTTTTTCATTAGTGAACCAGATTAAGTTCACCATCGAAGCAGGGTAGCAACTGACAGCACCAGTTGAGACTAGCAAGTTTGTACTTGTGACACATTATGACGTCAGCGTTACGTCACGACTAGCAAAGAATATTTAATCAACTGCCATATTTTGTTCAAATATTTCGAATTAGTATTTTTTGAGCTACAACTGGTAAAAATTTCATGTAAATCGCTTATAATTTGAGTAAATTATGAAGAAAACAAAAAGGGGTCTTTTTATGAAACACCGTGTATGTCTGAAATTAGGTTGATGATGAAGATGATGAAGGACGAATTAACTTTAGTGTGGCGTTTTGTCCTAAGACTACAAGGACACATAACAATAAGCCTAAACGGTGAAGTCACGTAATAGTAGTCAGTGCAATGAGACGTTGTTAGTCATGACTGTAAGACCAGGCAAAAAGTTCGGTTTTCAGTCTGCTGCGGAAAACTTGCAACGACGGAGACGACCGGACCGACTCTGGCAGACTGTTCCAGACCGATGCAGCAGTTGCTGGAAAGGTGCGGTCGCCAATGGTAGAACGCACAGTGCGTGGAACAAGAGTCACGATGTTTCTAGTCTCTTAATGCTTGATACTGCTAGTACAACAACAGATAAGGTATCAAGTTTGAACCTGTGACCTCGTGATCGTATGTCCGACATCCTGCTGTTACGCCGCCAAACCACCTGATGCAGAGTGACCGTGGGAAGGTAGGCTGGTTGAATGCATTAGTAATGATGATGATTGCTGATTGATACAGATCTGCTACAGAAGCCTGTGATACGCTTTGAGCGAAACACACTTGTTCTGCACGTGAGTGTCACATCGTTCGCCTTTTTAATCTACTGCTACTTCTTTGTTTTCATTGCAGCTGTAATTTGATATATGCCTATCAGTCAGTGGACATGGCGGGTTATTTAGCAGTGATTTTTGATATGGTTCTGCTCAGATACAATATACTGCACAGCACTTTCGTTACAATTGGCATGACAACAGTTTAATTTACTGTTATTGATTGGATATACTAATTTTCGTTATTTATTATTAGTGACAGCAATATTTGCGTCACAGTAACTTTGGTTCTGATAGCTATAAATGGCATTAAATGTGTTTACGCTAACAAGAACCACTGCACGCTTTCGTATCACTGTAGTGTAAGTAAGTAAGTAAGTAATTTTTATAGCACGTTAACTGTAACAACCTGGAACATGCTCGATGTGCTAGTAAAACAAAAAGTAAAAATGTGTTAGATGATGTCTGAATGTAGGTAAACAGTGTGAACAGCATTTGAGAGTGTTCGGCAGAGCGTTCCAAGTAGCTGGACTGGCATGTCGAAAAGCACAGTTTCCGTAGGTTGCCAGAAATGAATTGCAATAACGCATGTACGTGTAGTTAAGACAGTGACAGAATTAGTTTACTGGTTGAATGATTTGTTCATTAATTAATTTATTCATTGATTTATTTTTTGATATGTTGATCAGTTGATTATCGATTTATGTATTGATGTGTTGATTGACTGGACATGTCCAGGACCTGATCAAGTACACACCCACAGGCCATGCAGACTACGACCTGCTACAGAAGACACTGAAACTCGCTCGGCGTTTTCTTGACAATCTCGTAGCACCAGAAGCCGATCGTGATAATGTACGTCAGGCTACATTCTGTCTGTAAAAACATAAGACGTAAAGTTCTTCTCAGACCATAATGCTCATGCAGCAATGCTGTTTTTTGTTTTCTTAGCTTTTAGCCAGACACCAGTTTACACTGCAAGACCATATTGCACTGTTGCTGGTACTCATTGCACTTGCCCACATAGGAGGGCTAGGCTGAGTTGATCTGAATGGATATTTTCATGCTGAGCAGGCTAACAAAAGTAGTTGTTACAGTTAATATCTAGATTTTACTTTCACCTATTGATGTAACTGCAAAAATATTATGCATTTTTTCCAAAGTGTGTTGTAGATAAACTGTTACTGTTGTTTTCATATCTCAGGGTAATGAACGATATACCTTATTTCTAATGCACTTTTTGTTTGAAGACAGATTGTTTTATATAGATGTTTTTTTTCCGTTTCTGTCATCACCTATTGCAAGAATGATGCTTTCAGCAACAACAATAAGACAACATTCCAGTGCAGACTGGAAACTTACCTTTCCTGCAAATTTTGTGACTTAAGCTATCCAAGCGATTTTTTTCTATTTTATTGCATTTTATTGTGACTGGTCAGCTTTGCTGTATGACATCTTTGTCTGACATTATTTATGATATGTTTGGTTTTTATGAGTTTAACAAATTATGGTCAGCTTATTCTGTATACAGACATTCTCACTGTCATTTTAAAGCTTGTGTTTGGCATGCTTGCTGTCTTTGCATAACTTTGGTTTATTGATGCTCTTATTCTCTGTCTCGCTCTGCACTGTTTTGTGTGATTAATGATTATCGTTATTATTATTGTTAACAGAGATCGGAATGAGTCAAAAGCTATAAATAGCTTATACTCGCTCTTGTTTTTGCATGAAGTTAAACAATGTTGTGTTGATCGTTGTGCTGGCAGGCAGACAATCTAAGATATCTGGTGAAACATGGGTTGATCGTGGAGCGTATTGCCAAGGAACGTAAACTACGTCATGTTTTCCTTTTTAACGACATGATCGTCGCTGCCAAGCAGAAAATTGTCAACCGGTTGGTCGGCATCTGTACATTCTGTATTTTTTAGAGAAAAGGTTTGTAAATGTTGGATAAAAGTGTGACTTTTTATTTTACTTAGTGTATTGACTAAATTACTTATTTTCAGATGCAGTTTGTTTGTATACATCAAATTTCTGTCATGGTATATAAGTAAGTAAATCTAAACACAAAATTCATCATTGCTTTATCAGTAATGATTGAATTGCTTGTGTAATGTATGAATATTGTAAGTCACCGTAGTTTTTTATGCTGACCATTCGGGAATTACTAGCAATTGAAAGAAAACTGTGGAAAAACAAGAAAAAACATTGAAATGTTTTTTAAGTTAAGAACGTTCATAGACGTTTATTATGTGCCAACTGTCAAGTATTTTGTATCTGTGATTGGTCTGTATGATATTTTGTGAGCGAACGGGAACCAGCTACAAATAAGCGTTTATTTGTAGGTGGTTCTCAGCTGGTTCGTGTAAAAAATCATTAAAAATCGAATACAAAGTGTTCATCAAACATTTTGCGCTGGTACCTTGCATGTAGTCTTTAGTAGAGGTCTACTATCTAAAAATGCATTAAACTCACGAATGTCAGTTTTTACGCACAAAAGCAGCTACTGCTTTCAGTGTGTCTCAGCCATTGCAATTCTGTCTGTCCATCTGTCTGTCTGTCCGTCTGTCACACGGGTTTATCAGTCAAGAATGGTGCAAGCTAGGTTCACCAAATTTTCACCGTTGGCTGCCTGGAAGACTCTAGTTTCAGGAACCGTAAAGCTTTTCTATAAATTCGAAGGGGGTCACCCCGAACGAGGATGCTAAATGAGAGAGGGATGGGCAAAATTTGCGATTTTTGGCCAATAAGTCGCTGTATCTCAGTAATGGTGTGAGATAGGGCCTAGGTTACTATTAATCACTAATAGGAAGTTGTACATTGGCTCTCGATTGGCGCAAAATTCAATGACCTTGGATGACCTTGAACGCTAAAATAGGGGTTTTGTGGATTTTTTGGCAATTTCGGGCTGCGGCACAAGTCTGTATCATTCACAATGTGGCGCCACGGAACTATCGTTATGCGATCCAGATAGAGAATTTGGTATTTGTATATTAACTTAGCGTGAACACCCCAATTTTTAGCTAAACTACTGAACCAGAACTGCTATAGGCTTTTGCACATTTCGTGAGTATTAGCTCAAATTTCTTGTCACTGTAGTCCGTCTTTAATCCAGCTCTGCTTACGTGAGTCAGACACATGACCGGAAGTGCTTTATAGTTTGGGACATTTGGAGACACTGCCCCAATCAGCAACATTTTCACTGACTGATATTATGTGCTGCTGTGTTTACAGGCAGAAAGATCACTACGAAGTAAAGTGGTTTATTCCTCTGGTTGAACTCAGTCTGGAAGATCGGCTGCTTTCACCTGGTTGGCTATCATAATAGTAGCAGAACCTGAGACATTTTGTATTTGTTTTTTTGTGTCGTTTTAACATGTAATAATTACCATATAAACTGTACTGATGCATTTGGTATCTCGTGTCTTGTCTATTTGTTTTTTTGTCTTTTGTATTTTTTAGTTGTTGAATTTTGTTGTTTTCTCAATGTAGGAGTTTGTCCGTCTTTTTGTTTGTTTATCTGTTTGCTCAATTATTCAAAAAGTTACGAATAGAATTCTGGTTCAGGTTGCCACACAGATATAGTAGATTGTTACTTGGATGCCCCACGCCTGCAAAACAGTTTATCGATATTGCTATCGTGTGTTTAATGGTACAGAGGACAAACGTCTAATGGAAGATCACAAGCAGGAGGTGGATACGCTGCAGCGCAAAGTGAGCGAACTGCAAGCTGAGTACAAGCTGGAGCTGAGGAAAGCCAAAGACTTGAGAGAGGCACATTGATTGATAATTGATCGATTAATTAAAAAATAAATCAATGACTGGCTCTTGATTACCATTCCGCTTGCATTGTCGCAACGGTTATTAATTTATTTCTGGACTTCAATGTTAATATGACATGATACAATACGAAAGAGATTTGCACTGAAAAACTGACAGGCTAACTGCTATTTTAATGTGTCGCTTAAATAGATAAATTAAAATGAACTGAAAATGTTTTTTTATAGAACTGAAGTGAGAGAAAGTGAAGTGGAAGTGTGGTTATGTAGTTATGTACAGGGTGTAGCAAAAAAATGACCAAACTTGTTTTTGTCAGAACTTCGTCAAATTTTACCAAGTTTGATAATTTTTGGCACACAGATAGCCAAGATGATAAAACTATGTGAGGTACACTCATTGTCCACGTGACATAATAATTTACGTCATTGCACTACCGTGTTAAAGGCAGATGCTCTAAATTGTTGCATAATGCTTAGTTGTTGTCACCATAAAAGTTCTAACGACATAATTATGCACACTGTAAACTAAAATGTGATTTATTTATTATAAGTTTGTGTAACAACTTGCTTCCAAATTATCAGAATTTATGTTCAAGGAGTACACAGTGGTTTAGACTTGACGCCATGGCTGATAGCGGCATTAACGATCATCAACTGATCAATATCACAGCACTCATTCATGGATTAAATGTGTTCTTAGCTCATTAGTCAGTCATTTTGTTGTTTGCTATTTTCAGCGTAAAATATTTAATACCACAAAAATTATTAAATAACTTGGTGCCTTTTGTTGAATTGATAATGAAAAGTTGAACAATCTGATACTGATAATCACCGTGTAATGTAATAATTTGGAGCATCTGCGTTTTGCACGGTAGTGCATTGACATAAATCGGATTAGGTGGACAACGAGTGTATTTTACGTATTTCTATCATCTTGGCTAACTCTTTGCCAAAAATTATCAAATTTTGCGGAGATTTGACGAAGTTCTGACAAAAACAAGTTGGGTTTTTTTGGCACACCCTGTAAAATATTTAAAAACATTATTACTGGTACGCCATTAGTAAATTATACCAGTGCAGTGGTTCTTATCAGTCTAAACGCATTTGATGTCGTTTGTGTCCGACAGAAGCCAAAGTTACTGCGACGCAACAGATCACTGGAGCGAGTACGAAAGAAACTTATGGAACAGGTTCTTCCGTCGTTTGTTGATGTTAAGTAACTTAACTACTTCCATAAAAGAAATTTATGCAGCGTGAATCTCAAGAGATGCTGACAAGGACCTGGGTTAACCTGGAGCTACTATGTTAATTCAGATTGGTTTTTGGAAAAAGCGAAAGAAATAGTAATACAAGAAATGTTGAGAGATTATAAACCTTGGCCAAGAACTGTGCTACTTTGTGGCGAATGTAAGGGAATCAATACTGCTGCTAACTTCTAATAACGTTAGTGATCCAGAATTTACTGACGGTTCTTTATCACAGCCAAAATCTATTCACTCACCTTTTGCACAAAGTTTTTTTTCATAATTTGTTTATAATTTCGGAGTAATCCAGCCAATAGCAGTGTCAGTGTCATCTTGGCACAGAGGCGGGGGGAGCAAGCAGCAGTTTTCACTAGTCCATATTTTTTGGTTGCAGAATTTTTATTGAAAACAAAGCTGAAAATTTTCCATTTGGGGGAATTTAGGGATAGGATTGAAATTTTGAGCGTCCGTAATTTTTTTGATGATAATTTGCAGCTGTTTGTCAGAAAATAGCAACTTCCC
>Ga0209367_1013612_pt1 | contig 10443 bp, 8 predicted proteins | sample WorMetLIZISLAND2_FD_187412 | JGI IMG/M metagenome (GOLD analysis project Ga0209367, IMG submission 187412) | Marine gutless worms symbiont microbial communities from Max Planck institute for Marine Microbiology, Germany - Olavius geniculatus... ...
ACGCTGGGCGCCGATATTACTGTCAAAGTTATCATAAAATTCTGCACTTTCAGGAAAATGGATAAAATGTATATGTTAATTTTGGTGACCATGGACCTTTAAGGATCAGGTTAGGGTTAACATTTTTCAAAGATTTATGTGACAATAATGCACACCATAAATTAGGATACAATATAGGTAATAAGTTGGATGGCGGTGCATGTAACTGCAAAAATTGCCAACGGCTGCCCGTGACAGTGTACTTAGTAGGCCTGAGGAGCTAGTTGGTCGACTGGCAATCCGTGAAGCTACTGCCGAGGTCGTCAGTCGTGGTTGTCGGAATAGCGTCTGTCAGAATAGAGAACAGTACTTAAATCTGTCGATCCATCTAAGCAGTTTTAAGCGGGGTGCATGACAGACAGATTTCACATGGACCGTGCGGCAAAAATGTGCAGAAATCGCTTGAGCTGCAAAAGCAATTCCACCCAATAGTAATAACAAATCCGCCTAATAGTAACGAAATAATTACCAATCCGCTTTTCATCAATGAGTTCAATTGGCTCGACATACGGTTTCAACTCATCACCAAGAAATCCCAAATTAAGCCAGTCATCTTTCATTGCACTCTGCAGCAAAGCAGAAAATAAACAGGTATACAAACGTACAGAATAACAGCACACATAATAACAGACTACATGCAAATGTTATTGGCATCAATTCAATCAAGTGCATTATCAAAAGTTATTGAAAACAAGAAATCTATGCTAATGCTCATGAGATGCGCAAGAGCCTATAGCAATTCCTCTTTGCAAGTTGTCTTAGTCTATCTTCATCCATTTCATTGTAATTCAATTTTTTGCAGCCAACAATCAAAAAATCACTAAAACCTTTTTGGGGTTCACAGTCATTCAATTTCATCGATGTTGATATCGCTAAAACGAACGTCACTAGTGCTTGTAAGCTGTTATAATAAGCAGCATGTCTGTGCCTATCTGCAACCGTTCTCATGCTAGACAAGGTAATAGCAGAAAAATAACCACTTATTAGAAGGATACTCCTCTTTCACAGCCTAGTGCACAGGCTTTGTTGAACGTAGGGGATCGAGACTTGGACTGCTAAAATCTTCATTCAATGCTAAAAATTTCATGTGCAGGTTGTCTTGGTCTATCTCCAGCCATTTCGGCGCAATTCACACTTAAAATGTTTGTTGCAGCCCAAAATTGCAAAAAAAAATCAGTAAAACAGCTTATTTTTGAAGTTCAAGGTCATTCAAGGTCATCGGTGTTGACACCCAATAAAGCTGTCGCTAGTGCTTGTTATGATAAGCAGCATGTCTGCGCCTATCTGCAACCATTTTCACACTAGACAAGCAAATAACGACAAAATAACGTCCTTTTAGGGAAAGGTGCCCCTCTTTTTCTCCCCTCATCCAAGGGGACCCCCCTCACCCAGTGACATGAAACTTTGTCGCAAAATATTAGAAACTCTAAGCTATCACAGGGTGAAAATCCAAAGTCTTTATCTCACCTGGTCTTGAAACGGTACCATTATGCTAACTATGCTAGAGCTCTCGCGTGTAAAAATGTAGGCATAACTACAGACATTCAACATGACTGCACTTCACTGCGCCAATTGAGTATGCTAATCATATCAAAAACTGTCCGATTGCTCGATATATACAAAGTACATAAGTTCCACTTTTTATGCGCCACCATGTAGATCAATTGTCAACAAATAGGATGTATATCATCAAGTGCCGATCATTTGCCAGCTACGAGGGTTGTTTAATAAATAAGTTACAAAACAGTGTGTAATTCTGTTAGTTTTGCAAATCTAAAAAAAATACGAAATATACGTTTTGTAGGTAATTTTATTCTGAACATGTGTAGAAATTTTTTTGCTGATGACGTCATTATTGTGACATCATCTGTTCACAGAACAGCCCACACGTGTATTATTTTCCCCAACAGTAATCTATCATAACTTGCAAGTGTGAAACAGCATAAAAACGGAAAAGAGAATAAACTTAAGAATTTAGTGCCACCTCTTTAATGCTAAAGACTAATGTTTCATGTTTGAACATATCATCCAAGTTCGCTCAAACATTTGTCCTATCTGTCAGCAAACTTCTGAATGCCCGATGCTAAAAACGATGCTGGCTGCTGTCCATGCCTCTGAAGAATGACTGATTGCACCTCGGTATAAGACACAAATTTTTGCCCATTTAGCATTATTTTACACCAAACGTGAATTGTTCGCTTTGGAAAACACTTGTGGCCATATACTGGATGCATCTCAGAGTGAATCTGATTTGCATTGATTTTTTGGCCTAAGCTGTTCATTACGGGATGATTTCAGTGGCAATTTCGCCATATTTAATGTTTATAAATGACTTCACAGTGACGTCATCGTCATAAAACTCACAGCTGCTACTCAGAATTAAATTCTCTCACTACAAAACGTATATTTCATAGGGCTGGTACTGATTAAAATCTTTTTAATCGATTAATCACCAAAAATTAATCGCGATTAATCGATGAATTTCGAACAATTTTTCAATTTTGTAGTTAATGCAAAAAACCATGAAAACTGCAAAATGCAAGTGTACTTGTTACCGTTCATAAAAGTTGGAAACGTATAGGCCTTCTTGTACACTATATGCAGTCAGTTAACACGCATTTCAGGCTTTCAGCCACTCATGCAGACAAACAAGTGATGTCACATTTTCGGGCAAAAGAGCAGAAATGTGCAAATTAGTGATGTTCACATGTCCAAAATTTAATCGAATTTTAATCGATTAAAAAAAAATTAATCGAATGATTTTTTTAACGGTTAATCGATTAATTAATCGTTAATTTTCGCAGCCCTAATATTTCAGATTTTCAATATTTAGAAAACTAACAGAATAACGCTGTTTTGTAACTTATTTATCGAACAACCCTCGTACGTATGGACATACAATATTTTACAACAGAATGTAATGTAACTATAAAGAATGCATGCCACAGCTTGTGCTGCAACAATAGGCTTATAATACATAAAATCAAACATAACACATTCTGCGATGAATTTCTATTTACTGTAAAATAAAGTATAACAACTTATCACCGATAGTAAACATCAACTGCAATACTGCAATGAAAGTAAGACAGTTTGACAACTTAAAATCACCTCGATACCTCAAGTGTAGTTCGCTTGGCTGGATTGATGACAAGAAACTTTCTCACAAGGTTTTCACAGTCGGTCGACATGTAATATGGAATGCGGTATTTACCCTTCAGCACACGTTCTTTCAACTCCTGTCATGCACAGGAGCGCAAACTTTTTATCACTAATTAGCAATACACTAAAATGCCACATTGAAAACAGAGATATCTCATCATCAATATTTCAAAATTCATAACTCCACTACGAATTAATATAATTACCGCAAAATTTGGTGGAACGTACTTCACGGACTTACTGGGGACAGTGCACACAATTTTATTCGGATTAGTTCAGATTTGACATTTATATTGTACATTGTATAGGGAGTTACTTTTCCCTGGACTCAGTGGATGAGGTCAAGTTTCGCTAAGACTTTGGCCTAAGACCAGTCTTAAACCAAAGTTCGCAAATTAACAGCCTAGTATGCTATGCTATTTCCGTTTTAAAAAAATTGGTGGAGCACTTATTTTGACAAGACAAATGCTTTTAATGTCACTGAGATCAAAACATTGGTAGGTATAGTGTCACATACTGAGATGAAATTTAACATTCAATGACTTCTATTATTACAAATGTATGCATACGATATTCATTTGTGTTCCACATTAACACTACTATAAGAGGTATTCATAACATAAACAGATAACATTCATCCACTTCAGCAGTAGTGCAAAGCTGTATAAAAAACCTTGAGATTATGTCCATCGAATGGCAGTGAACCACTAGCAAGAGTGAAAAGAATTACACCAAGACTCCAAACATCGACTTCGGGGCCATCGTACTTCTTGCCTGCAATGTGAAAACAACATCTCAGCTGCAAGCCTTGCATACAGTAAGTAAAAGCATGGTCGTTGGAAAACCAATGAAAACTGTAAAATATGACCATTTGCTATATACAGATGAAACACATGGTCATTTAGTTGATGACTGTAACACATGTATAGGTTTTATTTTTCCTTGTTATAAATAAAAATTAACAGTTATGGCATAACGTATGCCAAATCAACAGTCTACGTTGCTGTCTTGTTAGCTCCACTGAAAATGAGGGTCATGTGACTGTTCTGTTTGTTTGTCAGTTTTCCGTAGTTTTGCTGTATTTTACAGTCAAGAGAAATTTGTCTATTTGTCAAGTGGACAATTTAAAAAGCTATGAATGGATTTTGATGAAATGCGTGTGACCACACCTAAAGAAGAAACTTATTATATTTTACTGGCGATCTGGAGTCGGAGAGCATTTAAAATCACAATCCAGAAATCTTTACCGTTAAGAAACAGGGTGCAACCGCAATAACTTACAGATGCGCGGAAAGCTGCTTAATGATGAACCACTCAGATTATCATGGCAATCTAGTTCAGAATCAAAATCCAGAATATCTGCTTCTGGAACCCAATCACATACACACAGCTGCTATACAGAGTGTGTTTTATGTAGCATGTGACAGCAACATTCTCAGTGGAGGTTTCTGCTGTGCTAATTACTACTAACTGACCTTGGAAAAGTTCTGGGGCAGCATACGGAGGACTGCCACAGAATGTATCAAGCTTTGAGTGACTGCTGAACTCGTTGCTGAAGCCAAAGTCAGCAATCTTAATGTTCATATCTTTGTCAAGCAGCAGATTCTCGGCCTGAACACACATACAACCAATGGCTCCATGGCTTCATATAAAAGATCTGCATTAAACCTGTAAGTGCACTGGCAACTTTTATATCTAGTGTGGCATACAGACATTAGAATAAAATCCTGCTGAGTCAGTTACATGGAGGTATTTCTAAAAATAATAAAAAAACCAAACTAATTTGGCACAAAGAGAAATCACTGTGACAAATCCATTCAACTCTTCGTTTGTATTTGCAATTGACCAAAATGTGCAACTACATGTTTTGGCTGAAGGTTCAACTTAAAATCTCTTTTTCAGCTCTTCCCTGGAAGTCGCAAACTCAATTTAACACAAAATGTCATTGGGCTCGAGCAGCATGTCTGCCAAATGGCATCAAAATCTGTCAAACGGTTTCAGCAGGATGCACGAATGCGACAGACAACAACAGAGTGACCACACAATGAAGAAATGCATAAAAATAGGCAAAATCACTTGCACTGCAAGAGCGATTCCATATAAAATCAACGTAGAAGAATGAACAGACTGCACTGTGTTTAATCACCTTGAGATCTCTGTGAACAATGTTCTTCTGATGACAATAATGCACGGCAGACACGATCTAAATACAACAAGTCACATACACGTCAACACAGTGTCGATATATTATATAGCTTTCCCCTGGTCTTTGAGCTTCTGAGCTGAAAATTGGCACACCTCTTATTCCCACCATAGAGAATGTTCAAACAAAATTTAATTTTTCTATGCCATTTCGTTTTCTAGTTTTGCCCATAGTAAACAGCATAGATGGACTTCTAACCATGGCCTATGCCAGTAACCATGGCACACACTATTGGATAAGTAAGATCTTAATAAAAAAAAATGTAAGTCCCACTCTAAAGCCAGCTTAATCCAATCAGCCAACATGCAATACAAACAGTTTATCCACATGACCAACGACCAACAACAAAACTGCATGCATCTGCAACCGTTCATATGAGATAAAACTTAAGACAGAATGACTCAAAACTCAAAGTCAGTAGTGTTCACTGTTTACATATATTAAAATCTTTTAATACTGAAAGTAGTTCTTTCACTACTAGATTCAAAATCTACTATATTAGTTTCTATCACTATTGTCAACTATTTAGCAGTACAGATATAAAATAAGTGGTAGCCAATAAATGACAGAGGCAAGACCTGGCGAAATTTCATGCGTGCATCTCTTTCTTTCAACCTTCCATTGGCAAGCAGGTAATCAAAAATTTCACCTGCACAAGTACCAAGTTTTCCTAAATGCTTCAGAATTCGAAAAACGAAAAATCCTTCTTGAGTCATAAGTCCCATAGGGCAGTGCTGATCTCCATTTCCTTAGCCCTCAATGAGACACCAATTTACACTGCAAGACAACAGTGCAGTGCATCAGAAAGTGTGTCTGTATACATCCCAGTTTTCACATGTGCTCACTATACTTGCATTAGAGGCTTTTGGCGTTGATGCGCTATATAAATTTACGTTTTACTTACTTACTTGCCTGCACACAGAGAGATAAGTTGATTTGGGTGACTGGTTTCATACTGAGATGGTTTTACCCATTTTGCCAATGGTCATCCTTCCAAGTATTAACTGGGCCGGCATGTTGACCGGACACAACGTTAACAACAAAACTCTTTAGCATTTCAGAACTCACTCAAAGATATGTGATTAACCAAAACAAGCAGAATTTTAATCAGAACTGGTTATTTTGCCATTAGTCACTACTGGTACCATTTTGTTCTTTCAACTTAAACAGCAATTTAAATGCTGTAATTAAATTAATAAAAATTCACTTTTTTAAATAGTTACAATTAATTTAATGACCTAAAATGTAATAATGCTACAGATGTAAGTAAGTAATAATTTTGGATGCTAGAATTGGAATAATAAGGCAAAAAATATAAGAAGTGGAAACCAAACATTACATGTGCTGAGATAACAGAAATCTTGAAAATTTGCACAAAATACAGGTTATTACAGTGACTAATGGTAAACTTTAAAATTGTACACAACTAGCAGTAGTGATTGTGTGCAGCTGACTTTTGACAAATTCTGTACATTGTCGACCCCACCGTGGTCAGCCACCTTTACGTGGTGGTGGGGCTTTGCACCGATGACCCAAAAGATTTCTAAAATCTGGAAGTGAGGAGCCAACTAAGAGCTGACCAAACCCGTGAGAGCAGATTGCTACACGTTACCAGTGCTTTTGTGCTGGTTTCAGCTTCAGAGCCGACTACGGCTTTATAGCCGTCTATTTACGGCTTTACAGCCATCTATTTACGGCTTCACAGCCGTCTACGGCTTTATAGCTGCTACCTGTAACCTTGTGGTTACATTCGGGGATGCACATTGGGCCAAACTGATACGGCCTCAGCGCTGGGCAGGTGTAAGAGCCTGTCCACCCCGGAGGTAAGGTAAGGTAAGGTACATTGTCGACGTTGCAAGGTTGTCTTGGAATAACAATGTCATGTATCACCGCTTCAAATATTTTATACAAAAAAAATCTACCACAGATCAATTTCAGCTGCTTACCTCCACTTGCATATTCCATAACAAGAAAGAGATTTCTCTCAGTCTCTATGACTTCAAATAGTTGTACTGCAATAAAATACCAAAATGAAAACAATGAAATACAGTACAAATATTAGCAATACTCAGTGCAGAATGACTGACAAAAATAGATCCTACAGTACATATCAAAAGTCGACAATTATGGAAAAGCCATCATCAAAATTACAACAAGTGTAATCTTTTTCTTTTCATTTTATTCAACACCTACATAGACAAGTGACCTGACAAACAGCTAATAAGTAAGTAACTATTTGATGATGTCCTGCTGTTGTTTGACCAATAGGTGTAGGATCAATCATCAAGCCTATAAAATGCACATTCACTTAACCAACAATAGCCAGAACATCCTCTCTTACAGGACCTAGCCTACCTTAGAGTAACTCTGAAAAATTGCTCGTTAAGCATTAAGTCAAAACGGTAGTAATAGTAGTGTAGTAACAGCAGCAGTAGTAGCAGTAGTAGTATTAGTAGCAGTAGTGGTTTTGTTGTTGTAGTTGTAGTAGTGATGGTGATAGTAACTGACCTATGTTTGGATGATTCAATGCCTTCATAATTCGAACTTCCCTAAACAGCTGCAAATAAAAAAAACAATCATATACAATAAACCAATCTTCACAGCATAGTGAGTGAGTGAGTAGGGTTTAACATCCCACCCGACACAGTATGGGTCATTTTGGGGATGGTTTTTGCAGGCAAAATTGCACATACACATAATAACGGAACAAAAAGTTTAACCTTTATAAAACACAAAACATGAAAAAACGCCGGAAACCCAAAATTGTAAGAACTGCCGATTTTATAATTGGGCATATGTATCAAAAATGGCAGTTCTAATAATCTTCCCCATTTCACAGCATATTCTTTACTACAAAATTATTATAATCATTATTATTACAACTGCTGAAAAGCCACAACGTAAAAAATAACAACAATGATATGACACAGTAGATGGAATGAAGTTGTAATGTATATGAATATTTGCATTTTTCACTGCACTTCTGCATATGCATGTGTGCAAACTGCAAAACGTAAGCCTGGCTAGCAGATGCATATGCCTAGTAATATTAAGTAATATTAATGTTAGTACAATAACAATATTATAATACATATAACTCCGTGAAAACAATTACAATATAACTGAAATGAGACAGATTTGCTCAACTTAAATACATGCATTTGTACCTAAAATCCTACTGAAGTCTTAAACTCAAAATGTACCAAATTTGTCTTTAACTTGGCTAAGCAGTGAGCATAAACAATGTAGGTCTTTTTTGAGAAGAGAGTGGTATATGGGCCTAAACCGAAAACAAACATTGTGAATAAAAGCAGAGAAACATAAAGATGAAACTCTGCATTCTCGGTATGCTGTCAGTCAGACCAATCTGCAACACTTTGCAGTGTTATGTCATTTATTACTGTGATTCACAAAGTCTCACAATCATTGCTGCGGTGACTAAGTGCAAGACAGTTAACAACGTAGCCTACATCAAGCTGCTATGCGCCCACTACAAGACGTGAGCCCAAGTAACAACTGACACAGATCAGCCTCACCATGGGAGATGGGGGCGGGCAACTGAGAACAGCTGCAATCCAAATCTCCCAAACTCCATCCTGCAAAAAAGTTCAAGTGGGCGTACGGGCGGTGCCCATGAGAAACGTGAGGGAGGGGTGTTCATTCTGGCAGTCAAGTCAGTCAGCCCAACAGGTAAATAGACGACTAAGTCTGTGATGCATGATCCGCGGTTCTATACTACTCAGCAGAATTCATTTTCCCCGACTTTTCCCAGACTTTCCAAGACAAAACAAATCGTTTTCCCTGACTAATTTGTTCACACGAAATACCAACGTCGGTTTACAATCGCTTGCAATCACACTAGAAACAAGGGCAGCAGAACAAATTTAAAAGTGGACGTGCAAATAATCTGTGATCAAAGCGAGCAGGAAAAATTTTGAACTGTTGTACGCACTCTGCACACAACAGTTCAAATTTTTTTCAGCATCTTTTGTTAACTTTTGCACCCTGGTACTTTTAGATTCCCTCACTTTCCCTGACTTCCCCTGACCGTAGGTATGATGACCAGTATGATTTGATCCAGGGGCGCCGTAGCCACGTGGCAGCGGGGGCACCTGGCCCCTTGCCCTTGTTTCACGGGGGCAGCGCGGGGGCAGAGAAGTGCCTTTTGCAAAGTAACTAGACTTACTTACTGAGCACCGTCCATCTCCAAAATGTAGCATAAATTAACGTTCTTCTTTTCTTATGACACTATTAGACATAATCTAGGCCAACATTCTTGGTTAACTGCCGGAAATTTCCAACCTTTTTCTTTTCAGTCTCAGTGTATTTACTACACAAATAGAGGTAAGAATTTGTGTGTTCTTTGGTCCATTTTGCGGCGAAATTTTATTTACTAGCAGAAATGAACGTTTTTATAATGCAGTATTACTAATTAAGTTACGGTACATAATTTAAGCAGAAAGCAAAGCAAAGCACTGAGATGTAAAGACTTATGTGCCCTTGGTCCTCTGTGGAGCCCTCGATCAGTAAAAAAGTAGGCGGGGCAGAAGTTGTGATTTTTCGACAGACTGCAAATGTCCGAGAGAATTCCATGAATTTCTGACAAGAATAATTTTAAATGCGCAAAATTGTAATTTTGCCATTAAAATTTTTCAAAGTGTTTTTTCAGCTCCAAATGGATAAATATTTTTTCTGACAATTTTCCGACAACCCAAAATTTAGGAGGGTGGCAACTGCCCCTTTAGCCCTCAGGCCATGATGTCACTGCCCTCAAGTAGCCTACGATGCTGACCCCCCTGCCCTTTGTGTCTTCAGACGCCCTGACTTGATCCTGAGAGTCAAACTGGCAAGTTCAAAATTTTCCACCGGGGAGGGGGAGCGTTGTAGACTGCACGAACTCCTCACTTACAGACAGCCCACGTCACGTATTATGTTGGTAAATATTCAGATTTTCAGAAGGGTGATAACATGCCAGTGACTGAATTTTCAGTGCAGCATAAATTCTATAATTGGCTCTGCCCCTGAGCCCGTTCCCCAAC
>Ga0209367_1013613_pt1 | contig 10441 bp, 4 predicted proteins | sample WorMetLIZISLAND2_FD_187412 | JGI IMG/M metagenome (GOLD analysis project Ga0209367, IMG submission 187412) | Marine gutless worms symbiont microbial communities from Max Planck institute for Marine Microbiology, Germany - Olavius geniculatus... ...
CAATATGCAATAACGTGATTATTATATATCCCACTTCACCAAAAATGCATCTCTACACTACCTTGTGAAATATAAGTGAAATATACGTATATAACGATAATGACAATCAAACAGTTTGGAAAATTAACATAAAACAGTTCAGACTAAGATTGTGGTGAATGATCTGTATGACACTAGACTGTGTGGGTCTAACACAGTCTAGTGTCATATGGATCATTTGCTGCAATGTTGGTCTGAAGTTTTTTTATGCCCGAAAGCAACTACTGCTTTCAGCGCGTCTTAGCCATCGCAATTCCGTCTGTCCGTCCGTCTGTCTGTCCGTCTGTTACACGGGTGGATCAGTCAAAAATGGTCTAAGCTAGAATTACCAAATCTTCAACGTCGACTGCCTGGAAGACTCTAGTTTCAGGAACTGTAAAGCTTTTCCATAAATTCGAAGGGGGTCACTTTGAATGAGGACACTAAATGAGACGGGGTGGGCAAAATTTGCGATTTTTGGCCAATAAGTCACTGTATCTCAGTAACGGTGCGAGATAGGGCCTAGGTTAATATTAATCACTAATATGAAGTCGTACACTGGCTCTTGATTGGCACCGAATTCAATGACCTTGAATGACCTTAAACGCCAAAATAGGGAGTTTTATGGATTTTTTGGCGATTTCGAGCTGCAACGCATGTCTATGTCATTCACAAGGGGGCGACATGGAACTATCGTTATCCGATCCAGATAGAGAATTTGGTATTTGTATCTTAACTTAGCGTAAACACCCCAATTTTCAGCTAAACTACTGAACCGGAACTGCTATAGGCTTTTGCACGTCTCTTGAGCATTAGCTCAATTTTCTTGTTTTTATTTACCTAAATGCTGATTACTATCCTAAGTTTTCTGTTACATTTACATTTTACGAGGTAGTGTAGAGATGCATTTATGGTGTGTTGGGATATATAATAATCACGTTATTGCATATTGTCTGCAGAGTCAGCCAGTGAAAGAATTTTGAAAATCGGGTCAGCAATTGGTGCAGATATGGAAAAAATAAAGTGACACGTTTTTTATGGCCCATGGTGTGGTGTTGATTGTAGCATTTGAGAGCAGCGTTAGCGTAGTGTGTAGAACTGTAGTCCGCTCTTAGAATTAGCTTTCTCTCTGCGACTTTAAGTCAGATGCTGGCCTCCAGACATAGGCGTTATGGCCGGCTGACCCTAGCGACAGCTGTGCTTCCTGTTAGTTTTAGTTTTCGCTGTGTTGTAGGTCGGTGGCGTCGGCCTCACTTTGACTGCTGCCGATCGAGTCATCGTGAGTGAGTATCTACATTCAACTGCTTACTGTGTCTGCATGAGGGCTGCAAAAACAGATTTTTCCAATATCCCAACAGAGTTTTTTCTTGCTTTTTCGGTCCGAGGGTTAACGCACAGTTTTTGATAGAAGTCTCAGCTTTATTGGCTTTGGTATTTGGAATGATCACTGCTAGATACTGTTTGAAGTAAATCTTACAATAGTGCATGGAAAGTTTGTCCATCTGTCTGTCTGTCTGTCTCATACCACTACGGCTCCTTCTCTGCCGCATGGTAGCGGACCCCGACCGTCCTTGGGCCTTAGGTACATGCACCCCCAGTCTCACCTTGCCCCCACCTCCTCCTACGAGCAGCCTGGATGCGGCGGGGGGCGGGTTAAGTTGCCGGGTAAGGGAGTGGATTGATCAGAGTGGAGTGGACCCAGCCGTAGGGTGGGAAGTTGTCTAGTATCCATAAATTTGCAAATCGATATAGGTTTATAAGTTTTTTTGAACTAAACGTATGGAAACATTTTATTCTTCGTGGGTTTCAGCAAGTTTTTAGGTGGGTTAATCCAGTACAGTCTACGGTTTTGAGGGTAATGTAGTCTCACCCATGGGTTCTATCCCTAGTACTATGCATGCTGTCAGTGTGGTTGTGATAGCACAGAATAACCAAAAGTTATTCACAGCACATCGGTGCATGCCAAGCTTGTTAATGATTGTGCAATTTTCTAACTCCTGTGGTTAATGGTTATGAGCTTTTGTGCCTACCACATTCATGTTTATGATCTGGAGCTGGTAAGGTCCAAACATTGATTGTAAAAACCGGTATTAAAATTACACTAAGAGGATATACTGGTGTGGTTTGGTGGTGTAACGATAGCATGCTAGACTTGTGACCGCAAGGTTGTTGTTCCAACTGCCATGTTTCAACCTTGGGAAAATTGTTCACATACATGTGCCTGTGTCACCAAGCAGTACAATTTGGTACTTGCGTAACTGGCGGGAAAGTTACGGCAGTATAGGGGAGAGGACTTTCCCTTCGCCGATATAACTGAGCTGTGTTTGTGCTCAATGCCAGCTTGGGGTCAAGGAAGTGGGAATAAGCATTGCTCTCATCGGTCACAGAACTATGAGAGAGCGATGTTGACTATCAGCGATTTAATCTTTGGCCTTTAACGCAAAGCGTTTTTGAGAGAGACGTTGTTATTGGCTAGGTGGGTTTGAGATTGGCTGATTATTTTTGGAAGGATGATGTGATTGGCTGAGTGGTTTGAGAGGGATGTTGTGATTGGTTGACTGACTAGTTTTGAGAGGAACATTGTGATTGGCTGCAGTCGATCCAAGCTGGAACCCGGCCGTTGACTCACAGGCAGTGGATCGTGCATTCCGCATTGGACAGGAGAAGGACGTGGTCGTCTATCGACTGATCACCTGCGGGACGTTGGAGGAGAAGATCTACAGACGCCAGATCTTCAAGGACTCGGTCAACAAGCTGACTACTGGCGACGCCGACACACTTGATCGGTATTATTGGTTTTGCTGAGGTTTCGCCATTAAGATTTACGGCAAAATTAAAACAACTCAGCCCTCCATCCCTCCGGGGTAGGTAAATCGAGTACTGGCCTGTCTGGCTGGGGTTAACTCGAGGCACATTCACCTATGTCTGGTGGCAGGTAACAGTGTGAGATCCCATATGGCAGGTGATGCTTTCTAGCTCAGAGATGGGTTTTCTTTAAACAGCTATACACCACTCTTAAGAGCTGCAGAAATCAACAGTTAATCACTCAAGTAATTGTTAATTTTTTTTACGTGTTCTGGTGCAGTACTGAAATTTTTATCTGTAGGTTTTTGACTTAAGTCACATCATTAAGAAATTATTATTCGAAGCAAAGCGTCAGCAAAATTAGTGGTAAATGAAGGTTGCAATTGTGATAAATTTGTGTTGCTTACTACACCGTGTCCCAAAATTAGCGACACCGTTAGCTTCACTCACACTCAATTCAGTTTGCTGATAAATTTTAACGAAATATTGTACACTGCACTATTGTAGCATTACTTACCGTCACACTTATTGTGATGTTCACACCTTACCGTGTGTATTCAGTGTAACGTCATTATGATGTCAAAGTTTGTTTACATTAGGGTTACGCTCAATACGTTGTTACTGACAGGGCGATCAAGCTGTGGCGTACCCACCTAAGACTAACAGCTTGCATCGAGGTCAAAGGTGGCCACTTTTAGCACAAACTTTAAAGACTAGTTCAGAATAATTGTCTCCACAAGTGTTTTACATTTTGTAAAAATTTGCCAGATATTAACGATTTTACTCCAACTTATCTGTAGGGTTGTTGCTAATTTTGGGACACGGTGTAGTTACTGCCTGATGATGTGGAACTGAGCTCAACTACGAAGACATCTGTGTGATCGTGTTTACGTTGTCCCTATTTTCAGATAATTACTTTGGACACTTTTGAGAGTACTAATGTATGCAGCACATCAGGGGCTTTCTGGCATAGATGTGCAGTGGCGAGAGGCATGGCCTTAGCCTCAAGGACAAAGAACTGTGGCTTTGCCGTTTGGCCTTCTTTTGGCCTTATTGATCTTGGTCTTGGTTGTGGACATTGACGTTACAAGTAGCTGTTCACTAACTGTGTTTAAATCCAGGTTGAAGACACACATCTTCCGTCAGACATTTAACCTCAGCAACTAGTTCTGTCCGCCAGCGCAACTGAAGTCTTTCTTTTAGCACATACTGGCGCTTTATAAGTCAGATTATTATCATTATTATTATTTTTTAAATTTTTTTGTATTTAAAAAATTTTTACCCTCGGTACTCCGTTCCCGAGGGAGCCTAAAAATTAACTATGAAATACAAAGGTGGGTACGATCGTCAGTCCGTGCAGTCAGCGGCCGGCAAACTGTCGTGCAACAAAACAGCATTGAAGCGCTGCACCAAAACAGAAATCCTCTGAAATAAATAACTGGTCTCTCTGGCCTCGCCAGTATTAGTTGAGATTCTTATTATTATTATTATTATTTCGATAACATTGTGCATTTGCTGCTTAAATTCACCTTTACTTGCTTACTTACGAGTATATTCAGTGATATATTTTGTGTTGTTTGTTAGGCACTTCACGAAGCAAGAGCTCCGTGAGCTGTTTGTACTGGATGATCCATCGACCTCTCAGACACAGATCCAACTCAACAAGTTGCATCAGGGACTGCGCAAGTCGGACACTGCCCTCGACGCTCACATTGCGTTCCTCCATACCCTTGGTACATTCCTTGCAAGCATCTGTGTTTGCACCATGTTCAGTTGAGGCACCCAGGCAGATACCTCAAAAGACTTTGAATTTACCTTAGAAGCCTGCCAGAAACCCACCCCAAACTTAATCCAGTTTTTATTTCTCATTCTACTAATAATGAAATGTTTTATGGCTTAGTTTTTGAACTGTTTTGGTATGATTTGTACTGTGGAGAAGCAACCAACTGAAAACCGATACGAATCTCTAAATCCGTCAAGTTCTGCTCTATTGCAAAAAGCTGTTTAACCTTTACCAAAAATACCATTTTGGCTATAACTTGGCTTGCGTCTGAGATTTCTGCAAGATTTTGCACCTAAAGGGGGGTTTTCGGGGATGGGCCATCGAATGCCACCAAACGCATTTTTTTCCCGAACAACTCCCGTTGCCAATTTTTTGCCATGGCAACAAAATTTGGGACAAAATCGGCCCCAACTCGTCTTGCATAAGTGGTTTCTGCAAGATTTTTGTGCTTATGGGGGGTTTACGGGGATGGGCCATCGAATGCTGCCAATCGCATTTCCCCCGACCGACCCCCTTGCCATGGCAACAAAATTCGGGACAAAATTGGCTATAACTTGGTTCAATGTGTAAGAGATATCTGAGAGATTTTTTGCATCTGGAGGGGAGTTTTCGGAAATGGGCCATCAAATGCTGCTAACTGAATTTTACCCTGACCGACCCTTGTTGTCATGGCAACAAAATTTAAGACAAAATGGGCTATACCTCGGCTACAACAAATATCACCAACATTCTTGCATCTGACGGAGTTGCGGGTTGAGGGTTTGTCAATCAGATGAAGTCAGTCGAAGTCTACCACAGCCAACCTTGATTTCCAGGTATAACGAGCAGCGGCGTAGTAGGAGCAACAGCAGTAGTAGACACATTCAATGTTCTGCACCCGACCGGAGGTATACTGCTCTGCCTTAAAAAGGTAAAAGGTTAAGATATGGATCCTTTATTCTGTTTAAAAAACTTCAGTTGTTGAATGCTGGCATGGCACTCAGTTACGCTAGCAACATACAAAGGAAATTCTTGATTTTTTTTATTTATTTCAAAAATGCAATTTGTCAATTAGTCGCATTGTGTTAATTTATGATTCTGCCATATGCGATGGTAATTATTAGTAGGGATGCAGTTTTAGACAGTTCAGTTTGATTTTTCTCAGTGATATAGTTAGCTTAAAGCTGACGAACGTCATCGGTCATTTCTTAATTTCTGTAAAATTCCATGAAATTCCACGCAATATCAAAATTCTGCGGAAAAGGGCAAATTCAGCGGCTTGGCTTGAAATTCCGCACCCGCAGAAAAACTGTGGGCCCCACTGGTGAGTGTGCAGTGAGCTTTGTTTGCTGCTTAGAACAAAACTAGCACTGATCATAGACTGTAGACTGCATCCGTATGTGTAAATTTGTGTAGTGGTTATTGCATAACTTGATTGATTTATGCGAGTCTGAAGAAAGAATGCCAGTGTTCTGTGCACAGAGATGTTTGGAGTGAGCGATCACGATCTGATGTTCAAGTTGAAGGCAAACAAAGCAGTGGAAGGAGATGCTGACGCAGATGATGAGGACAACATCAGATTCATTGAAGACAGGGTGCGTACCTTAAATGGTTTCCTGTCAAAACCTGGAACGTCAAAACTTGCCCACTACACGAACCCTAACCTTAACTCTTACCCTATACCCTATACCAATACCTAGCTTTATCCCTTGCCCCAATTTCTAACTCTAACTCTATCTTTAACCTTATTTTTTAAACCTAAGCCTATACCACTGTTTCCAGGTTGTGTCGGTCCAGCTGTTGTCGGGTCACCACTTTAAATACACGGTGACTTCTTGTCTGTAAAACAGGGAAATGCCACCTGGGGAATTTTACAGCTGTCAAATTTAAGTACTTTTCATGATGCATTAATATCTTATTGCTGTAAGCCTACACTGATTGCCAAAGTGGCAGGACTGCTGCTATCGCACGTCACGTGCTTTGCTCAAATTTCTTGTGGTTGTTGGTTTCCAGTTATCTTGTTTTCAATAAATGTGTTTGTATAGGATTTGCATACGTAAAAAATTTTGATATTGCATTGATATCAATATTGCAACATTTTGTAAACATTATATCGATATCATGTTGCAATTGATACCATTTTTGTTCTGGAAGTTCTCTGTCCTCCAATAGACAGCATTATCACATTGATGTCTGTCTGGTGGATAACAGGGAAGATTATTAGAACTACCGTTATGTTAATTACATATGCACGCATATAATGGAGTTCTTACAATTTTAGGTTTAGCTTGTTTTTTGGTATTTTGTGTTATGTGTTTCTGTAAAGGTTAAACTTACTGTTCCGTTATTATGTGTTTGTGTGCATTCCACCTGAAAAGGCCGTTCCCGAAATGACCTATACTGTGTCGGGTGGGACGCTAAACCCTACTCACTCACTCACTCAGCTGTCTGAGGAGTGTGTGAAGTTCAGCTAGCGGTTGGTGCTGTATTCCTGTCAGGTGTCGAAGGCGAACACTCTGCTGAGTGAGGAAAGCAAGCAACATGCGCTGATCGTGGAAAGAGATGGCAAGTACTTCCCGGTGACCGAAGAGCCACATCGACCCAAACCAAAGTCGACTTCTGATGGTGAGTTGCGTCAGAAAATGCATACAGAGCGACTGAACTGAACTGAACCGACAAGGTTTAGTTTTTGACAAACTGACCAATGGGCAGGCAGGGTGAGCCCACTGGTCAAACTCGAAAAAACCATTTGGTTGGCTTTTTGAAAACAAGAAATTTGAGCTAATGCTCACGAGACGCGCGAAAGCCTACAGCAGTTCCTGTTCGCAGGTAATCTTAGTCTATTTCCAATTTTCCATCCATTTCGTCGTAATTTACTCTATTGCAGCCAAAAATCACCAAAAAATCACTTAAAATCAATATTTTTAGGGTTCAAGGTCAGTCAAGGTTATCGATGTTGACATTCGTAAGAAGCTCCTCATCAGTGCTTGTTATGATAAGCAGCATGGCTGTGCCTATCTGCAACCATTTACACGCTAGACAAGCCAACAGAGGATAAATAACCACTTTTTACAGGGGCACCCCTCTTTCACACCCACGCGCGCAGGCCTGCTTCAATCTAGAGGGTCTGGATTTGGACTGCCAAAGTCTACAAATCATGCTGAAAATTTCATATGTAGGTTGTCTTGGTCTATCTCCAGCCATTTTGGCGTAATTCACTCTTGATTTGCATGTCACAGCGCAAGATTGTGAAAAAAATTCACTAAAACCTGATTTGGGGGTTAAAGGTCATTCAAGGTCATCAATGTTGACATTTCTAAGAAGGTCGTCGTCAGTGCTTGTTGTGATAAGCAGCATGTCTGTGCCATTTCAAAATCATTTTTACGTGCGATTACTTGTTTCACCTACGGCTAAAATTTGGGTGTGTTTATAATTTTGTCCTCGTAATATATACCGGCGATTGAGGAGAAAGTCTTAATTCTAGAGTAAGCTACAGATAATAAAACGGTTTGCAGATGATTGAAATCGATCAAGTTCAACATTTTATTTACTGCCATGTCTATGTATACATCAGCCATAGCATAACGTGTGACGTGGCGCAACCTTGTGCATGATATAGACTTGTGTTGCAGCCCGAAATCGCCAAAAAAATCCATAAAATCCCCTATTTTGGCGTTCAGAGTCATTCAAGGTCATTGAATTTGGCGCCAATCGAGAGCCAGTGTACGACTTCCTATTAGTGATTAATAGTAACCTAGACCCTATCTCGCATTGTTAATGAGATACAGCGACTTATTGGCCAAAAATCACAAATTTTGCCCACCCCCTCTCATTTAGCGCCCACGTTCGGGGTGACCCCCTTTGAACTTATGGAAAAGCTTTACGGTTCCTGAAACTAGAAACTATAGAGTCTTCCCAGCAGCCGACGGTGAAGATTTGGTGATCCTAGCTTGCACCGTTTTTGACTGATCCACCCGTGAGATGGACAGACAGAGAGACAGACAGATGGAGGGACGGACAGAATTGCGATGGCTAAGAGGCGCTAAAAGCAGCAGCTGCTTTCACGCATAGAAACCCTGGGTTTTGCAACCCTGGCCTAGAACAAGGCTTGACTGTCTTGTTTGTTGTTTGTGCTGATGTGACAGACACGACAGTCGCACCACCAGCGCGCGGAGGTCTTGGAGCTCAGCCGAAGGTCTTTGATCGCAATAAATACATTGACAGTGCCGATGAGGACACAGTGGCTTGGCCCGCTTCTAGACCGACTGGCGGTCGAAGTTACATCCGGATTGAGAGTGATGATGAGGAAGAGAGAGAGAATGTGCCTCCACAGCAGCTCTTCGGATCTGTACGTGCTCAGTTCCCGTCGTACTGCTTTGTTAAACGTTAAAGGTGGTGATATAGCTGTTTATAGGAAGCCTATCTCAGAGCTACAGAGCGTCACCTACCATTCGGGATCACACTTGCCACCTGACACAGGTGAACATGCCTTGCCTTAACCCGGGCCAAATAGGCCGGTACTCAATTTGCCTACCCCGGAGGGATGGAAGGCTGAGTTGACCTAGGTGGTTGGTTACATACCGAGATGGTTTACTTGCCCGCAGGCAGTCACCCAGACGCCCATCTAAGTACTAACCCCTTTCGGTGTAGTGTAACTTCGTTGATTGGATGAAAAGCGTTACTGCTACACCACGCCACCACTTTTTAACAGTGTTGCTGGTATGCAGCATGACCATTCATCTGAAAAACCTGGAAATTTCAGAGAATTTTGCGGATATTCGGGATTTTAATAAAAATCAGGAAAATGTCACTAGAAAAAAAATCTTGTTAGGAAAAATTGCTTAAAAAGTTTCCTAAAAATTGCACTAGCAGGTTTTTTTATATCACTGACTCTATGCCGATTATTTTATGCTCTTTTTGCTGAATGTTGCTTAGCTAGTGTTAGTTTCTAATGGCATAGTGTTGTAGTGTAGTGTTACATCAAGGAAGTTACCAGGCCCGGTTAATAATTGTACGGGTGGCTCATTGCAGGCGATTAAACCATCTTAGTACAAAACCAGCCAGCTAGGTCAACTCAGCATTCTGTTTGATTCTTGTGAGATGGTAAAATGACTATCAGCTTTTGTACTGAGTATCAGCGTTTATCTATTGCTTGCACCAGCTTGGACCCACCTACATAGTAGCCAGCAGACACATCATCACCCCAATCAGCCACACTACGCCTTCATCCCATACGCTGTATCATACTACTTATTTCTCGTTCTGCTGTATTGATCTGATCACACAGTAGGTTAGACATTGAGATGAGATTTACAGGACCTATAAAGCTAGAAATACTTCCTTTTTCAAAGTCTGTTTTCTTCACCATTTACAAAGGTAGCTGGCAAATGGCCACTGGTAGTTATTATTAAACTACAGGATGATGTCTGCATTTTGTTGGAGCAGATTTTTGATATTTGGCCTAGTTAGTCCGCCAGAAAACGATAGTTTTCGGAAGGACTTAAGTTTTACCCCTGATGTTTATTTTTTTTTTGCAACGCGAGTATCTCTGAGATGCGTGGGCCGACCGGCTTGAAATTTTGCACGATGGTCACTACTAGGCCTAATTTTATAATGCCGGTCCAAAATTTCGGGGGGCACACCCCGAAAAAATTTCGGGGGCGAAAAACATGCAAAATTTGGCCCGATTTCGGACGACTTCGAAGTTCGCGGCGAATATCTCCGAAACGAATGAATATATTCAAAATCGGATTTTTATTCCGTCTACCGCGATTCCTCCTGCGTTAGGCGAAACAAGTCCGGTGAAGTTTGGTCCAGTGACCTTGGAGATCTCGATGTTGAATCGTACCCACCCAA
>Ga0209367_1013614_pt1 | contig 10440 bp, 5 predicted proteins | sample WorMetLIZISLAND2_FD_187412 | JGI IMG/M metagenome (GOLD analysis project Ga0209367, IMG submission 187412) | Marine gutless worms symbiont microbial communities from Max Planck institute for Marine Microbiology, Germany - Olavius geniculatus... ...
ATTAATATTCATGATCAATATGGGCTAGGGTCATGACGTCACTGCAGGCACTGATAGATTAGAATATTTCGCATAACATAACGTAATGCCGCATTTCGTTTGAATTCATGCATTAATTTCATATATTTATGAAGCTCAAATCGACATATTATATATGCGATATTAAATGTCTAATTTAAATCTACAGAAATTGCGCAAGTGAGTTTGACCGTGGCCATGGACCTTTAACTGGTGATATTATTTTACTGAATAGTGGCATGGTGTAGTGGCCACTGGTTAAAATGTTGTGTCTGATCAATGTTTTGTACCTAGATGGGTAAATATCGGCAGATATGTAAACCATCTCGGTATCTAACCAGCCACCCGGGTCAACTCAGCCTGGACATCCCTCCATGGGTAAGCACCCTGAGTACTTACGATAGCAAGGATGCAAAACTAGCACAAGCCCCGTAGCTGTGATCTTACAGCGTGAGCTAGCATCTGCCTGAGAGCTACGAAACGAACTGCCCTAAGAAACCTTATAAAAAGGATTTTACATCTTTAAACTATTCATGGCTAACTGGCTTCACAAAGTGCAACTGCATGCAGATAAAACCCCTTTTAGCAGAAATTCATACACACTTCCAGTACGGAATCTGCAGCTGAAGCTGTTGCTGATTTACTGCAGTTCTGTATTTGCGGCAGCCAAAGTGACAATCCACGTTCTATTGCATCAACGGCATTCTGAAAGCATAAACATGTTGCAACAGAAATACACGCTGTTTGCATCCAATAAATATATTCAAAAATTTGGATACACAATTTTCTGTTGAAAAGTACAATAAATTACCAGTCCGTTTAAACAAAAATAGTTTGTTCCAAATTGAAAAATATAACTACACTGTGTCTCAAAAAAACATCCCCAACATTTTCGACTGTAACTTGAAAACCAATTATCAGATTTTAATAATTTTTGATACAAATATTTCGGACACAACTTGCCATCAAATGACTGTTCAGTTTCCCACCTCACCCAATGTATGCTTCTGCACTACCTAGGGAAAGCAGATCAAGTGAAATATACGTTAAAAAAACAGAAAACTTGAAAAAAACATCCCCAACATTATCGATCGTACGTTGAATAAACATTAGCAGATTTTAGTAATATTTAGCGAAATATTTCTCACATAACTGGCTATTAAATAAGTGTTGTAGGTTTCACCTCACCCAACGTCTGCTTTAGCACTACCTGGGGAAAGCAAACCAAGCACAATACGTGTTAAAATGAATTGAAAAATGTCAATAAATTCCATCTGTCCTAATTTGTGGGCCCCAGCAGCAGGTCCATTACAAGGTTTGAGTGTTTTGCAGCAGTGTGTCTACCAGATGAAGTTTAAGAATGTTTGTGAAGTCAAGAAGTGACTGGTAGAGCCTGTATTGGTCTGTAGCAGAAGATTATCGATACTACTGTCAATGAATGGAAAAAGCGTCTCCTTGCTTGTGTTCGCGTAGTGGGCCAACATTTCAAGCAATTTTACTGCAGGCAGTTGAAAAATGGACAACTGAATGAAATGTCAGTCAGTGTCAGAAATGTGAACAAAATGTGTTTTTTACGCATTATGTTAATTAAGCAATCATATTGCATTGGAAAAAAAGTGATATTTTGCTGGTTGTGCTTTCTCCAGGGGCCTAATTTACCAAATATCGAAAGACAATCCTAAAATTGTTGTAAAATCATCGCAACTTTGTCGTAAACGAGTTACGATGTCGTGAGATTGTCGTAAAAATGTTGTATCTGAATTTTGGAAGCTGATTTTATGACATCGTAACTCTCTCGCAATTTTGTCGTAACTCCGTAGTCGCTAAAATTAGCCAGCCAATCAACCGCCGTTACGTTGACCTCAACCACGACCTCAACCAATCGCAACGCAGTGTCACTGAGCTGGCGGCGCACGGCGCTGCACGCCGATCGTCTGCTTCCGCCGTTGCAAAAGGTTACCAATATAAACAATAACAAGTGAACTGATTTCGGGGCGATTTCGCTGCCGAAGTTACCGCAAACGAAATTTATACGTATTACGGCACTATGTGAGAATTATATACTAATGAAAAATCTAAATATTACTGCATGCATGCTTGATGCTGTCATACGACAGCTAATGAGCTGTCGTACATTTTGTCGTAACTTTTGTGGTACCTTTGTTGTACGACTTTTTGTAAATCACGTTTTATCGTACATTTGTCGTAAACCTTCTGCATGTCATAACATTGTCATATGTTTGTCGTACGAAATTTTGTAAATTAGGCCCCAGGCAGTGCAGAAACAAACGTTGGGTGAGATGGGAAACTGAATAGTCATTTGATGGCAAGTTGTGTCAGGAATATTTGCACCAAAAATTATCAAAATCTGACAATTTGTTTTCAAGTTACAGTCAAAAATGTTGGGAATGTTTTTTTGAGACACAGTGTACATGTAATCTTTAAGGCAGATCAAAAATGTCTCTGAAAGAAAAAATCATCTAAAAGTGACAAATAGAGCAAAAAAAACACGATAATAAAATCAAACTTTGAACCAAATAAAATCAAACTCTGAACCAGATAAAACAAACTAGACAAAGAATTCATATGCTCCACTAGGTATGTCAATAACAATGATTTTTTATCAATTTGATGCACACAGTGCAAAGTATAGCATTGCCACAATAAGGTGGAAAAACTTGAATGGTCATTATGCACCTTACCTGCAGTAAACAGCATTTCTTGGAGCCCACTAAAATACGAATGAAAACAGATTTACATTGTCAGCAGCAGAATTGTAGCACATGGAGGCTTGTACTCACATACCAAAATATAGTGGCATTGCATGATTTACTCATGGTAGCACAGTTTTTCTATGGCAAAGAGCAAGTAGCTTGAAACACAATTCCATGCAGTTGGCACAGAAGAACACCAGTCTTAGGCCTACCTGCCTGTCGCCTTTACACAGCCAGTAGCTAGCTAGAATGTGATGAGCTTCAGCATTTGATGGATCCGTGGAAACAGCAAGGTCCAAGTTCTCTTTACATCTCACCTCTGCATCTTCATCATCACTACGATAAACAACACCTCTGGCCAATTAATTCACCATAGAGCAATTTATTTATAACAAAGGTTACTACAAGAAATCTGAGCTAATGCTCATGAGATGTGCGAGATCTTAAAGCAGTTCCTGTTCACAAGTAATTTTGGTCTATCTCTATCAATTTCGTCGCTTTTGCAGTCAAAAATCGCCAAAAATTACTAAAAACTAATATTCTGAGGTTCAAGGTCATTTTAGGTCATCGATGTTGACATTTCTAAGAAGCTCGTCGCTAGTGCTTGTTATCATAATCAGCATGTCTGTGGATATCTGCAACTATTTTCACGCTAGACAAGCCAACAACAGATAAATAACCACTAAGAAGGGTACCCCTCTTTGATGCCCGTTTGCGCAACCCACCTTGAAAGTACTGTAGAGGGTTTGGACTTGGACTGCTGAAATCCACATTCAATGCTGAAAGTTTCATATGCAGGTTGTTTTGGTCTATTTCCAGCCATTTTGGTGCAATTCACTCTTGAAATGCGTGTCGCAGTCCGAAATCGTGAAAAATTCACTTAAACCCGATATTTTGGGGGTTCAAGGTCATTCAAGGTCATCGATTTTGACATTTCTAAGAAGCTCCACGCCAGTGCTTGTTATGATAAGCAGCATGTCTGTGCCTATCTGCAACCATTTTCACGTTAGACGAGCCTATAGCGGTAAAATAACGCTTTTTTAATGGGGTGCCCCTCATTTGCCCTCTCATTCGAGGGGATCCCATTTACCCAGCGGGATAAAATTTTGTCACGAAATACTAGAGACAATAGGCTATCATACGGTGAAAACCAAAAATCTCTATCTCACCTGATCTTGGATTGGTACCAGGTCATGACAGACAGACAGAATTACCGTAGCTAATACGTGCTATAGCTATGCTAGCTCTCGAGCGTGAAAACAATTAATACTAATACTGTTTGGATGCACAATTCAAAACATACATGACACACTGAAATTTATTTTCTTCATTCTTTGATTCATTTGAGCCATATAGCATTATAAAAATGAGTCTTGTTTGACTGACGAATAAATCTTGTTGCTAAAGAAATGCCAGTTTGATAAGATTATGTGCACCAGCATAAAATAAGTGTTTTCCAGCTAGCATGGCAGCGACAACTGAAAATAAATTTAAATGACAAGACAATGAAATGAACAAAACTAGCAAAATATGCCAGCCCAGTGCCAACATATTGTGCAGCCTTTGCCCACTTTAGCTCAAAACAAGCAAATCAGGTATTCCTGCCTAAAAAACATTCTCATCAATTTTGGTTTTAGTGTTTTTTGTTGTTGTTAAACTAGAAGCACTTACAGGACAGAGAAACAAGACATGTACGCTGTGTCTCAAAGAAACATCCCCAACATTTTCGACTGTAACTTGAAAACCAATTACCAGATTTTGATAATTTTTGATACGAATATTCCTAACGTCCATAACTTTTTGAGTTATCTTGCTGACACACAGACCGACAGACAAACAAACAAACAAAGTCCAGCAAAAACATAACCTCCTTGGCGGAGGTAAAGATTTAGCTGCACACAAACCATGCATCTGTGAGGTAGATCTCGGCTACAGAGCAATAAGCACTTGAGAGATCACGCAACGTCACTTCTTTTACTGCAGCTTCATGTCCATCCGTTGCATCAGTGGCACTATTAACCTATCACCATTTCACGACAGAAATAAACCACAAAGCACTGGTATAGTGTAGTAATTAACACGTCATGTTACACATGAAGCAAAAATTAGGCAGTTTTAGAGATGACTAATTAATTTCTCTCACCTTTAATCTCAAGCTAATTTTTTTCTGATAAGAAACTTCCAACAACCTAAAAACTTTATGAAACTATACAAATACCAGTAGTACTTTGTGCTTTTTAAATGTAAAAAAGCTAAATTACACTATTTGATTCACATATACTGTGTCCCAAAATTAGTGGCCCCCTGCTTCAAACACGCCTAGTTCAGTTTGTAGTTCATGGATTTCAATGAAATATCGTACACTGCACTATCTTAACATTACTTACAATCACACCCATCATGACATACGCACCTTACCGTGTGTGCTCAATGCAATGTCATTATGACATCAGAGTTTGTTTACATTAGGGTTACGTTCAATACGTTGTTATTGACAAAGGGTTCAAGCAGAAGCATACCTGCGTTAGACTAAGAGCTTGCGTCAATTTGAGCTGATAGTTCAGAATAAAATTTTGTCTCCACGATTGTTTCAGATTTGGTAAATATCTATCAGGTATTAACAGTTTTACACCAACTTATCTGTAGGGGTGGGCAATAATTTTGGGACACTGTGTATATACAAAAAGTTGTCATTTTTGCAGACAATACTCAATTAAACTTCAAATATGCAAACAAAGTTTGTCGTCTAAACAATGACATCGTCTCCAAAATGACCGATAATGTGTTGAGTCGAGTGTAATGCTAAACCCTACTCACTCATTAAAAAATGACATTACCTGTTCTGAGGTTGCAGAAGTAAGTGATTTTTTCATCAGTTCAATTCCAGACAGAAAATATTTGACCGACTCATGACCAACAGTTATCTGACCCATGTACATGTACTTGCTGTGGCCGACTTTCGGCTGCAGCTCTATGGCTCTCCCATACAGCTAGTCAGTCGCGTTAAAGCAACAACTCAGTAAATGCACTGAATTATCAAACATGAAGCACATATCAAGCTACACAAATTGCATGAAAATCAGAAATAAAACACAAGCAATGATCTTACATTGCCAACGTTCCCAGCATAGCTTTCGCTACAAAAAAAAATTTAATTATACATTGACAAATTTTATTTATATTTAATCCCAAACAGCATACCATAATTTTGTCAAATCCTGCATAATAGTTTAAATTTGTTTAATTAATTGTGTAATACTGTTTTGGGCTGAGTCAACTTGGCACAAATGCCGTGAATTTGTAATAGATTTCTCCAAAACAATCCAACATGACAATAATAACCATTTGCAACGTAGACTTTGTTGTTTCATCCGTCCAACCGCCTGGAGGCAGCACAGAGCATCAGTTTTGCTGAGTAAACAATCAGCAACAAAAAGCTACTAGTACTATGACATTAGTAGTGCCGAGATGATACCACAAGAAAAGAATACGAGTCTGGCTTGTTCATAGTCACCAGACTGTAATTCAACAAAGCCAAGTGTCTCCAGTGCTCTAATGTTGTCTTGTTCAACATCGAAAACTCGTTGGCAAAATTTCCGTGCAAGCTCGTAGTTACATGAGTTGATATATTCATCAGCTTTGTCTAACAGCTGAGTCGCAGAATAACGATGCTTGCTCACATCATGCGCAGCTGGTTTATCATTTTTTGACAGTGACGGTTCATCTGCAACATATATCAGGCAAATTATTATGCTACATCCCTAACTCTTGATACCCACCAGAATATCATCATCATCAATGAATAACCAGCAGCAACATAAACAATTTATACACACAAATTTCCACAAAAACTAAACTAATACTAGAATACATTTTTGTTAGGATTGGGCTTAAGTTTAGGATTAGGGTTAGTCTATTTGACAGAATTACATGATAATAGATGGACCGAATTCTTCACCGAAGCCACTGGTATTATTGATGGCATGAGTAAAGACAGGCTAAGCCATATGAAGCTTGCTATCACAAATAATTACTAAAATCAACTTTTTGTTTCCGGCTGCAATTGACGATTCAAACAGTTTTTAAATTGATATACTGTACTGTGGACACCTATAATAAGAGTGTAACATTAGTTATGTATTAGAATCAACTGGTCTGAGTCTGCAAACTTGAACAACTGCACGTAACTTGTGATATCCTGTAGAGATTGAGATCGTCAGTTGGCCAACTACCATGATGGTATTGTGTCTGCGGCATTACGAGCACTGACAGGCATCATGCCGTCATGGCAACATGCCCAGTAGTGCTCAGATCGCTGATCTCAGCGTATCAATTTTTACACGCTTTTCAGATCGCCGATCTGAACGTATCACCGTGCGCAGAAGTTACAGTTAGGATTTTCGGTACAATGATTATATTTACCATGTGAACACACGATCCATATGTAGTCACAAAGTGTTATTTACCATGCGCAAATCACACACGATTAGATAGCATAATTTTTAATAAACTTCTTTTGCACTAGGCAGAATTTAAAGTGCAGTTTAGCGTTTAGCCTATTGGCAAAAATCAACCCTAAGATCAACTGAAGGGTGCATACTTTTAATAACTTTTTGGGTCAATTAGGGATAATTGGACGACTTAAGTGGTAGCTGATATTCAGCTTTGATTAATGCCAATTTTTACTATGAGAAACCGCCGGCCAAGAAAACAACTATATGGCATCCGTTCTTAAATGACGTAATGCCACCAATTCGAATACAGCGAATATGGCTGTCTTTTGATGTTCTCGCTGTTTTTAATTAATTTTAGTGTTTTTATTGTGTTTAATGTAGCATTTTAGTGTCAAATAGTTGGTGGTTCACTGTATCGACAATTGAGCTACTTGCTTCCTGGATTGATAGGATTTGGTGAGGTGAATCGAGATGAATCTATAAGAGGCTTGAACAGCCATACTGCTTGTTTTCATTGTCAATGAAAGGAATCTGATACGCCCACTTCGCTGCTCGTAGAACTATCATAAAAAACCCACCAGTGAACTATTATACAATCGATGGCGCCACACCGTTACCTTGTTGAGAAGCTATCTAATACCGTGTCAAAGCTGAAGTCATGCCAATGACAAAGAGAACTAAACTATCCCAAGGAGAAAAGGTCGACAGCAAGAAACTGGCCAAATCTAGTGCTGAAAGTAGTGATGCAGAGAAAATAGCTTCAGGAAATGACAACAGCCACTGCGTGGATTGTGGAAAAGCAGTACTAAAGTCTCAGGCGGGGATATCATGTGACATATGTGCCTATATGTGGTTTCCGGCAGAACACCGCAGGACACTTTGAATAACCATCAATAACCTGCGGTTTTCAGTCATACCCTTATAGGCCCCATCAAAAATCCCTCTTTAGAATGATGGAATTCACGTTAAAACTGAACTTTGTTCTCGGGTCTCAACAGTCAATTATTTGCAGTTTCCCATAATTAAATTAATCTGAAACATGTATAACAACACTAATTCTACCTATTTCAGTCACTTCTGAAGCAATCTGGGGTGGCGGAGCTAATGTAAATTTTTACCGCACAACTAACATTAGTGATACGCTCCTAACCTAAATGCTGCGCTGTGAGAATCTGTTTCTTCGCTTTCTTTTTACCCATGCCACTAACATCGAACACTTTGCAACAGAATAATACTTTCAATCGACGAAAAGTAAAAACTCTCACACGTGGGCAACGCCCACTTTTATCACGACAGGCTGAAACTATCGAACCGCCAAAAAATTCAAGTTGCAACAAATTCTAGTCGGTAAGTTTTTCTTAACTTTTTAAACTTTAAAAAAAATTTCATTTTTTTTTTATTTTGTATAAAAAATTTGGCATTGTTCCTACTTGCATTGAAGTTGCGAACTTGCAAATGCGAAATTCTTTTTGCGGTCCGATAGTGTCAACCTGTCAGTGTCAGGTGTTTGTTTACTTTTTGTTGGGTATTTTGTAGTTTGTGAAGATTTTAGTTATTATTTGTGCGTTACGTGTTTTATTGTTATTGAATGGGGGTTTACATACCAGAGAATTAAGTGTATCGTTTTGACTGACTTAAATCCGTACTGCTTTTCTGCATAAGTACATACGCTGTATGTTTTTTTAGTTTTATTGGTTTAATTGGTTTTGACGTGTTGTATGTGATATGATTTAGACATTTTAGGTGGATATACTCAGCATATTATTTTCTGTTCTGTATGTTTTTTCTGTGCATGTATTGTATTTTCCTTATTCGACTTTTGCGTGGCCAGCTTTGATGGGCCTGTGCCCTTTCTGGCAGCCTGGTTTCTTTTTCCCAAATAAATATTGTTGTTGTGTTGTCTCGCTTTCTCTTTGGCAAGAGGGGTCGGGTAAACTGCGAGGCGCAAGGTGCGAGGAGGGTATAGTGCGAGGGAGCGTGTGAGGCGGCGCGCTATTGGTCGGCTATAAATAGATTCCTCGCAGTTTACTTAATGCACGGGAACGGGTACAGGTCACTGTTCTGACAGGCAGTATTCCGACAGGCATTGTTTCGACAGGCACTGTTCCGACAAGTGCTACCCCTGGGCATTATAGTACCATAAAAGACACCTCCACATGTGCCCATTTAAATGGCTGCTTTATATGTCATCTGAATACGTATTGCAAATTTAATGCTGAATCCAAGTCTGAAAGAATTTTGAAAATCTGCCAACATTTGCCCAAGTTATGCCTATAAGTATAGTGGCATGTTTTTTGACTTACAGTGTAGTGTGTCATTCATTGACCACTGAAGGCAAGGGCAAGGAAACATTCATTTAGACAGTTAGTTGTTTGCATGTCAGTATTGTGGAAAAGATTTTCAGAAAGTAGCAATTGCCACTCGCGATTCACGAAAGGACCCATAGCAGTGTTAAGCCACATTCCTGTTGGTTTTGTCACAAACACGTAGCTGTTGCAAACCGTAACAACTGCATGAAAGGATTCACACCGGACAGAAACAGTAGTCCTGCCGTGAACAGCAGTAGCGGCCAGAAAACCGGAAGTAGTTGTGCCTCAGAATCTCGTCGTTTGGCGAATTCAGTTTGTAGAATGCGCGGAACTGTGCATAAACAACGCAACGACAAACACAGGAAATGCAGCGGCACGCGACTTGAAAATTATACACTGACAGAATCATAAATCACATGTAGTTTTATATTTCTCTTCAATGATTATAATGAGGTAGGTCTGCAACTGAAGATTTTATGCGACAATTGATTCCACAAGATTCATTCAATGCTTAGTGATTGACAACAAATTAGAGTTTGTCTGTGACAGAAGAAACATGTTATGCCTGATACTGAAATAGCGGATGGATTTAGTCAAAAGAAAATAGTCTCAGCATATTGGTAGCAAAGCAAAAAATGTAAACCTGTGTTTATAAACAAGAATCAAAACTTGATAATTAAATCATCGCGTGGGTGGGATATGCCATAGTGGAATACTGTTTGTCGGAACAGTGCCTGTCGGAATACTGCCTGTCGAAACAGTGCCGACCTCCCCACAGGAACGACTCAACGGATTACGGCAATACGGCCCTGCGGCCGTCAGCGTGCGACCTGTGAGCACGGCAAGATGAAAGGCGCAGCAAGCACGCTGCACACCACACGCCAGGGAGCTGCTTACGTAATAACCAGGACTGCCGTCGACATTATCGGGAAGTAAATGCGAGCG
>Ga0209367_1013615_pt1 | contig 10440 bp, 5 predicted proteins | sample WorMetLIZISLAND2_FD_187412 | JGI IMG/M metagenome (GOLD analysis project Ga0209367, IMG submission 187412) | Marine gutless worms symbiont microbial communities from Max Planck institute for Marine Microbiology, Germany - Olavius geniculatus... ...
TACATTTTACAATACAGGAATGCTGAAACCTGACATGACTGCTAGTTCTAGACCTATATTAGATGCTGCTAATGCTTAGCCTCTGAGTAGGCCTACTGGCAGTGTCACTGTCAGTTGTCACGATAAACAAATTCCACACAAAAGTACAACTAAGTTGATAAAACGTTCGTGGGTTAGTCTACCCAGCTCAGGTGGGGAAAGCTAGGGGGAAGCTTTCCCCCTGACCTAAATTGCAGACAATTTGTCTCCATCCCCCCTCTGTGGAAGGCCCTGCATAACTTTAAGTAACAACTCACTTTCTCAGTTTCAATTAACAACTCGCTATAGCAAAAAACGCAATTTGTAGTATATCCCTTGACATCATATTACACTATGCTGACAACGTGACGGACAAACAGTTGTAAAAATGGTTTGGTTGTTTTTTTCTCAATGGTTTTGCGTTTTTACCTAAGCAACTTAAGTACTTAAGTAAAAGTGCCGAAAGCCATGCATTCGGACTAGCAGCCAGCGAACAATGTGTAGCCCAGTGCTCGTGTATATTGGCTGAATAGCAGGAACTGACTGCGGGAGTGGCACGCGACGCGACACACGGACGCTATTGAATTGTGTCGTTGTTGCAGCAGCAGCAGCAGCAGCTGGCGCTGATGGGGACTCGACGCCAGCACCGATGATAACCATCGTACGTCGTCATCAACAGCAGCTGAGTTCATCAGCGCGAGGAGCGCCACCGGCCACACCCAGCCTGTCGGAGTCCACTCACCCGCTCACGCCATTCTCTTCCTCCTCGTCCTCGTCTTCGCTGTCGCTCTCGTATTTCGGTCAGGCTTTGTCATCATCATATTCGTTTATTGTCGCGGCTTGTCACATCGCAGCAATGTGCACAGTAACGCAAATGGACTTGTCTGTCAAAGTTTAAAAAGTGCATAGTGTGTGATATGCGTGCACTCGAAAACAAAAAAAAACACTCTCAAAACACACCACATTAGCTTTGACAGTAAAAAAAACAAGAATAATCAGATTGCAAGTAATCAAGATCAGAAATAACTGTCAAAGTTAACAATGTAATAAAAACTGTACAGTAAGTTCGGTTGACTCTATTTTAAATACGGGGGTCGCGTCAGAATTTCTGCGCACAATTCGAGATTCGTTATAAAAATAGTTCACGTTTTGAAGCATTGTCGCAGCCCAACCACAGGTTAATAAGTGCAAAATAATAATCGTATTTTGCTATATAAATGTGCTAAAAATCGAAGTATTGCCTCAGTTTTTGAAGTTATTTGCAAGCTTACTTATATCTACACGATGTTTCATAAAAAGACCCCTTTTGTTTTTTTTCATAATTTACTCAAATGATGATCAGTTTACACAACATTTTTACTAGTTGTAGCTGAGGAAATACTAATTCAAAATATTTTAACAGAATATGGCAGTTGATTAAATATTCTTTGCTAGTTGTGACGTAAGACTGACGTCATAATGTGTCACGGGTACAAACTTGCTAGTCTCCACTGGTGCTGTCAGTTGCTACTCTGCTTCAATGGTGAACTTAATCTGGTTCGTTGATGAAGAATGTTCACCATGTCAGCACTAAGCAACATGGGATCATGAAATCAGGCGTCTTGTGATTCAAAAACGCAACCATTTTGCTAGTGCACTGTCTTGCTCGAACATGTAAAAGTCCAACTATCCCCACAGACACGTACATGTGATTGTTTTGCATGTTTTTGTGGCCGCAATTGTAAAACTTTAAGAATTTGTCATGAAAAAACCAGATTTTTCACCAACAGAACAGGATAGCAAGTGACAGCACCAGTTGAGACTAGCATGTTTGTACACGTGACACATTATGACGTCAGCGTTACGTCACGACTAGCATAAAATATTTAATCAACTGCCATATTTTGTTAAAATATTTTGAATTAGTATTTCTTCATTTACAACTGATAAAAATTTTGTATAAATTGATCATCATTTGAGTGAATTATGAAAGAAAAAAGGGGGTCCTTTTTATGAAATACCGTGTAGTGTCACAGTGTCGCTGTCACTCACTGTTGTAGACTAAGTCTTATGCTACTTTCATTTTTTACCACGCGATGTAGATAGTCTACGAAGCAAAGCACGATTATATCAGCGTAAGTTTGTCGTCTGTCTCTCTGTCTGTAACGTTAATGTATTGTGATCATGTATGGGTTACTTAGAAAGTAATGACATAAAATTCGACGCAATACGTAACTCATGGACGATTAGTGTAGCGTCGTCGCATATCATATATCTGACGAATCTTTTTTTTTGCCTTAAGCCATTTTCAGCTTTAGTCGCTGCCGGTCACAGGATTGAAGCAGCTGCATAGTTCGATTGATCCTTTTAGTTACTCAAATTACTCTTCCAACGACACAAAGACGACACAAAGACGTAATCGATTGCAAATAAAAAGCTCGGCGTTTGTACATAAACTGCACGACATCTTTCGTCTGCTACCTCTTCGCCAAAACCAGCTTCTCTTTTATTAGGCCTATATGCCATATATGCCAATTATGCTCATCATATTGTTCCTTGCCAATAACAAGTCTAAATACACTAGTTTCACGATGAACATATGAATTGCGGATATTTTTTTTATCTAGAGTGATTCTGAATAAAATTAATTTAAGTGCATGCTTCTGCACAGACTCGATCTGCGTGCGGATTTGCTTATTCTATTTTCGGACACCGTGTTTACACGCGGGCAGTCTTGATCCTCGGACACTGCTGTGAAACATATACGGGTTCACGTATAGGCCATCTTGCGATGATTCTATTAAATTCCGCAGCACTAATTACGCTGTCCTGATGCAGTAATTTTAGTCCATGTCGGCGGCATGTTGTACGGCTACGCAAGCAGACGACGAGGCAGCAAATTAGTTACATGGCTAATGGTGCCGCGTCGCGTGTAGACTCTCTCTCGTCACTTTTCTCCGAGGATGCATACATCACGACTGCTGACTTAACGCTAATTAAACGACAGCACTGTCCGGCAACACGTGTCATGTTTCGACAACTACAGTGATTACACGAAGCAAGTTTAGTAATCGCTGATCTGATGCTAGACACAGGTGGTAATCTACCCGGCTGACGACAGGTTCATATGATGAAAATAACAACGGTTTTTGCTATGCATCGCTGTATCCTGTATGCACCCTGTACCCTTTGAATGTCCCAACACACTTCAAAAGTGACATAATTGGGCAAAAATACCGGCCATTGCAGATTTATTATTAAACTTATAATAACGTCGTCCAACGTTGAATACTTTTAGTTCTTTGCTGTTGTTCATAAGTGAACTTTGGATCTGAAGAAACTGGAATTCATCGTACCATTTATTTTAAAATGTTTCCGCAAGGTCTTGCACAATAACTAGAATAACTTAAACTATGTCTAACGTAAAATTTGGTGCAGAATTGTGTCTTTATTATGATTTGCGGCTACGATAAAAGCCAGTCCGATTTTTGGCGATTTTTTGCTTAGAACATTCCCATTAACCGGAGATTCTCTACACAGTCTACATGATGATAACTGCTCAACACTGCCGTGAATAAATAAACTGCGGTCCAAGTTTCTTGTCCTGTAGCGCTGTAATGTTGTGGTGCAAGGTGTCGCTGCTGGGTTCGCTGGAGTTTTCTTTCTGTTAGCGATCTTCCTTGTCATGGCCACCTACTGCTACAGACGGTAAGACCTTTTCATAATACGCCTTACAAAGGCTTACATAGTTCGCGTTTATGTTATCGCAGTGTTGTGGACAGACAGACAGACAGACGGACGGACGGAAGAGTGGAGTTCAGCGATCGCTGTTGAACAAAACAAGCGATCGTAAAATTTAGGTGTTATTTACTGTAGGTTACCTGAATTTTATAACTATCAGCGAATAGCACTAGAGAAAACTAGAAAAAAATGCAAACATTATACCACATATAATACCTGATTTTAAAACTGTTAACTTTGCGCAGGCCTTGTAAATAGGCTATATGGTTAAGCGTGTTAAGTGCCTGTGTATTATGTGTTGCACAATTTATGTTTTTTTTCTTTATGACACTGCGTATTTGTGCATTTCGATTGCATGCTGTAGTTGTTAAGGGGTCGCAAAACACGAATCATGCATAGGCCTAGGCATAGTGTGCAAGTGGATTATGTGACGATTCGTACCACGACGCGGGGTGGAAGCGGGTTGTGGGCTCTGAGTGACATTTAAATTACTAGCTGAATGTAGCTGTCTATATGTTGTATATATTTTATGTTGAGAAATCAATACATTTGGATATTTGCTATTTGGTCACAAATAGCTGTTCAATAGCTTCCTTCCGTCGTAAACTCAAAACATTCTATTTTTCAACGTCTAGCCATTTCTAGTGGCCCGCCTCACTCCATACCTCGGCGCCTCAGATTCAGTGAGTTTCTCGCTGACATTGTGCGCTTTATAAATTAAATTTACTTACTTACTTACTAAATGTATACGATTGACACATACGTACACTTAGCAGTATAAGGGGGAAATGTCCGGGTATGCAAAAAAGCGGGGGGAAACGTCCGGGGGGAAATGTCCTACACCCATACGATACTAGTAACCGCCAGGTAGCCAATAACAAGCCGCTGAGCATATCCCTTCCCCGCGGTGGTACGAAACGTCAAATTCCAAGGAACAGTGGCGTGGTACAAATCGTTCGCTACCCGTGCAAGTGCATCGTGATACAGGGGTCCCGTCTTATTGAATATGATCTTGCTTGGGTGATCAAAATGTTGAGCCCTTATAGCTTGAACACCGCTTTCATGCCATGAATAGCAGGAAACCGGTAAAGAGTTCGGTACTCGATTATGAGTTTAGCATTCGGAGCTGATTCTTGTCTCTCTAGGCAGTCAGCCCGCAGATGACGTAGTCTTCTTCCCAGCGGTAGGCTGCATGATTCCTTTCCGCCAGGCTCGCAGTTATCTTTCCAGCTGCAGAGCATCGCCACCTTTTGGCTGGTACTAACAAGTACTGCTTGGTGACAGGCACGTGTGTGAGAACAACTTGTCACTCTAGAGTTGTAACAAACTGACATGCGTTCGACGCCGTAACCACCATGCACAGTAAAAGAACGCCAGCCCGAGTCGTCTGGATCTGTGATCTTTGTTAAGATGTTCTAACGACGCGACTCTGTGACTGAGCAGATAATAAACGTCTGCTGTCACTAGGCCTGATATCGCTCAATTGACGCGCCTAGATATAAGCCGTCCAATGACTGATAATCGATCATCTGTGTGGATGGGTGGTCAACGTGTGTGGCCCGATGTGAGCCAGTGTGTGTTCTGATGGTGTGTCAGTGATGTGACGTCGTTGATCTGGCTGTCCACGTGCTCGCTCGCTTTTTAAGTCGCTGCTGAACGCATGCAAATGCGACGTCATGCGCGGGATTGGTCTACTGACTGACTGACACTGCGGCCTGACACCGTGCCGTGGCGCCACCGTCGCGATCAATGACGCTCACACAAATAATCGCCTCTCATCAGAATTCGACAACCGCACTATCTGTTCTCGCTCGGACCGAACCGAACCCAACCAAAGCCAACTTAGTGCACGTCGACGTCGACGTGTAACGAGTCCATTTGCGACAATTGAAGCTGTGCATTCTGCCGTTCTCTGTGATCGATGCTGTCAGCGCATCTGTGAGTCGGTCCGCCCGGATTGATTTGACACTGTCAGTCCGTCAGCAGCTGCTGTCTCCTCGCTTGCCTCTACATCACGGCTACGTGCGTCGATTTGCACGCGCGTCCGATCGAACACGTACTCAGCCGGTCAGTTTGACGAGTAACATCATCCGACAACAGGTCGCAAAATCCTAGCACACGCGTCCGTATTCGTGAGCTCCTCTGTCGATTGCGTCAACTGCGATATTGGCTGATTTCGTCACTCGGTATCAACGCCCAGTTGCATGTTAACGAGCGCATAAAAATCTGCTGATTATTTGGCAACGCGATAGGTCGCCGGCCTTGATGAATAGCAAGCAGCACAGCGTTTTCGTTTAACACATTTTCTGGTCGCCAGTTTGTTTCCTGGCGACGATGATGTAAAGAAGCGAATATGCATCAGTAGTTTTTTAACACACAAATGCTGCAGTACAGATTTTTGTTTACCTTAGACCACAAACAGAAAGTCGTATATAGTATATAATACAACTGTAATGCGACGGTGTCTTAAGTTTGGAAGACGAAAAAAGAACATGTTTCAAAAATAATACTGAGCACGCCGTGTCTGTGCGACAAGTGAGTTTTTTGTTCATTCCCATTCCCGTCGTAATGGCAACGACTAATGCCTGATCGCAGCACTAATAGACCGCTGGCGCACAAGTTGTTTGTTTGATCTCGCGACAGTGTTCAGGAAGCCATAACACCGGGACAGTCTCACGTCTAGAGTTTCCCGTAGAATCAACTAAGCGTTAAATTCTTGTTCTCCGCCGCTGCGTTAAGAATTCTGTTTTTGTTTTCGGATATCAGTTTGCTGTTTTTTTCATTGTCGTGTACAACTGTACGAGTAGACCTACAAGACTCAGTACGCAGGCAATAAAACGTCAATAAATGTATTTATTGGAATTTATAATACAGTGGTTAAAGCGATACAATGAGCAACATTTTTATTACAAATCACTGACAGTCAGTCAGTCAAACACTAATATACACAGACACAAGCACTGCACAACTATTTAACAAGAATATTAGGAGTAGGCTATCAAAACGTTGCATGCGCAGCACGTATAGCACAAGATCTCGTCCATAACAAGTAGCCTCGCCAAGTTCGCCACGGACGGGCTGATATGGATATGTAGGCCGCAAAACCCGCGTGACTCTAGGACACAGCAGACACTTTAACAGAAGGTAGGCTAATAACTAACGGAGTGGGTGCTTTGCGTATTTAGTTTCTGTGAAATACTGATGAGAAAGTATAGCAGAAAAGTGTGACGATAATGTGAAATATATGCGATCTGTACAGTGCTTGACTGGCTGTAGCAACATTGCACTATGGGTGGTCGTTTGGTCGTGGACGGACGGACGTCGTATCTCATTTGGCGATCACAACAATGCGAACCGGTATCGCCGGTGTGGTCGAGAAACGTGCCGCTATTCGGGCACCTTGCATAGCCGCCGGCTTCGCGCTCAGCGCAATTGAATTAGGCTTCGACGTAATGGCCAGCTTAACGCGCTTAATAGTCGCACCACTTCGCTTTCTTCATTTCCTCTACCGCTTAACTCAGAACAAATCTCGGGTTTCTAGTCTAAATCGAAGCGGATTGTTTGATGACGTTTATTGTTTTTTTCGAACAGGCGGTCAAATAATTCGACCGATATAATGGCTGCTTTTTTATTGGAGCGGTTTGCGTAGAAGCTCAGCTATCGCAGAAAATGCGAGCCAGTCCGTGTTATTTAATTAGTCCGACCGGAAACGATAGTATTCGGGAGGGCTTATGTTTTGCTGGAATTTATTTTTTTCTTTTTTTCCCTCGCGTAATCTCTGAGCTCCGTGGGCCGATCGCCGCGAAATTTTGCACGATGCTCAGAAGTATGTTCGATTTTATAATCCTTGTCCGAAATTTTGGGAGTGCCTCTCCAAAAAAATTTTAGGGGCCAAAACATGCAAAATTTTTCCCAATATTGGTCGACTTTAAAGTTCGGCGGCAAATATCTCCGTAACAGATGAAGATATTCAAAATCGGTGAGTTACTCAATCGACAGCAATTCCTACCGCGTTAGGCGAAACAAGTCAGGTGAAGATCGGTCCAGTAACCTTGGAGATCTCAATGTGGAATTATACCCACCCAAATCGACTTTTTCGGAAGACCATATTTCGGCCCCTAGGGGGTGCTGCGCCCCCAAATTTTTACACGCGCGCCATAGAATGACCAAGTCTTGCTAGCGCTCCCCACCGGGGACCTGGGTCCCCCTTACAATTTTTTTTCAAAGGGGGGTTCAAAATTAGCTTAAAATGTAGTAAAGGAGCGCTTATAATTTCGGAGTTAGGGGTGTAGCCCAAAGAAACATTGGCACTTAACGTGCCTCTAGGTTGGGGTGTTAACGCAAGTACAACTTTTGGGGGCACCGCCCCCTTAAAATTTGGGAGGGCAAAAAACGTTCAAAAATTGGTGCGATTTACGACAAGTTTTGAGTTTGAGCGCAAATATTTCTGGAACAGATGAAGATTGCAACAAAATGTAAACGGCGTTAACGAGAAAGATCTTTTCGGCGTTGAACAAAAACAATTGTGAACTTCGGTCCACTACGAACAAAGTTATAACTTATAAGCGCTCATGTTGACCTACCCTAAGTCGACAATGCGCGTTCTGCGTATGCCAATGCATTTGAGTTCGGGCTACGTGACTTTGGTGCCGGGGAAATTTACCCCTTTTCCCTAATTTTTCCCCCAATCAGACTTAGGGCGTTGGGCGGACTCACGTTGGGCTTTGCCCCAAATTTCTAGGTTTTTTCGTAATTTTATTGAAGGCGACAGTTGATAGCATTCCAAGGGGCGTTCAATAAATTCCAGGACTGTTCTTCTCAGTAAGCACACAGTGACAGCTGAAAGCCAAAACTATTATGAAGTTGTACTGCCACTACTGTACATCACTTACCATGGTTTCATTTATGACGTCACGTTGTGACGTCATTATTATTAAGATATAAATGATGGGCGATAACGTTTGGCATAGTCAGAGAATAATCGTAAAATTTTCCAGTCGTGGAAAGTGTAAAAAGTGCTGAAATTTATTGTTCATTATTTGTAGTAATTAGCAGTGACATTTTATCACGTTTGAAAGTATTTGAATAATTCGCCCGCTTTTGCAGCGATCGTTAGTTAGTTACCGGTAGTAATGATGTCAGTGTTGGAGCACTGCTTATGGCAAAAACGGTCAGCTGCAAACAAAGCATTTTTGTAGTTTACTTAAAGAGTCGTTCTTGCAGATTTTTTGGTTGAAGGACATACTGCAAATAAACAATATTACCAGGCATTATTGTCTGTTTGATTATGACCAGCAATTCTCAGCAGTTGACCAGGTTTGCTGCAGAAAGGTGTCATTCTTTAAAATGGCAGTGCCCCACCATGCAATTGGCCCATTAGACAGTTTAGACAAAGGAAGAGATGGGCTGGAAACTGCCACAGCATTTGCCATACAGTCCAAATTTAGCTCCAAGTAATTTTCATTTATTTGAATCACATAGCAAATCACTTGGGGAAACATTAAGTTTATAAACGATGAAGATGTTTTACAGCATTTTGTCCGGAAAGTTCTACAAGTGCAAATAAAAAACTTAATCCTGCGGGTTCCAGCCGACTTGTAGAACAATGGGAACATTGCCGTGAACTGCAGGGAGAATATGTTGAAAAGTAACATAACTGTCAGAAATGTGCGATTTACTGTCGGTGTGTTAAGGATGTAGTCCTGGAACTTATTGAACTTATTGAAGGTATATCGTATATCTGTTAGAATTGTCGCAATCATCGTCTCCGTCTCGACAGCGACGGTCAAGTGTTGCATGGCGAAGTCAACAACAATAATAAACAACTTTTGAAATCACCCGTTTAACGAACAAACTGAAAAACAGCACAGTCCAGAACTCGATGTAAGGATGCGAGAAAATATTATTTTTGTAACGCATTGAAAAACAGTTGGATAGTACTACCACTTTTTAAAAAAGAGTTGAATTTGTTCAACTGCTTTGACTTTGTTCACTAGCTAGTTAAAGAAATTGACGAAATGCTACATAGCAGGGGACGTGGTGAAATATTGCAGTGACGTTTTAAAATAACTCAGTAAATCAACAACTCGACGGTGCATAATTCGACCTTCATTAATCATTATGCTTCATATTAGCGTGAGTGCGTTATAATGAGCACTCACAGTGGTTGAACGTGTCATGGCATACAATGCACATGAATCTGTTAATTGACGCTGATCCGATCAGTAATTTTAATAGCCGTGGTTATAAATATAATCGATTATAAATTTATGTTGTGAGCTCGCTGAATTAACAGACAGAGTATGCGCTGGTTCAAGGCTGTTTTACTGCAAACAAAGTAAAATGCTACGACCAATGACATAGGTATTTTAGCGACATCTGAGGCTTACTCACTCACTTTACCCTTCCCCTTCCCCTTTCCTTTCCCTTCCTCTTCTCTGTCCCTTCCCATTCCCCTTCCACTTCCACTTCCCATTTACTTTACCTTCCCCTTTCCTTCCCCTTTCCTTCACCTTTTCCTTCTCCTTTTCCTTTTCCTTCCCTTTTCACTTCCTCTTTGCCTTTCTTCTTTCCCCCTTTTTTCCGCCTTTCCTTCTCCTTCCCATTACCTTCTGTGAGGTTGTCTTGGTGGGTTTGATCCTAGGCCTACCGCTAAACTTAATTTAGAGTTAACCTAGGCTTAATGCTAAAGTAAATGGACAC